>Ga0255763_1001521_pt1 | contig 23739 bp, 14 predicted proteins | sample 041ome_2_FD_179963 | JGI IMG/M metagenome (GOLD analysis project Ga0255763, IMG submission 179963) | Coastal salt marsh microbial communities from the Groves Creek Marsh, Skidaway Island, Georgia - 041406US metaG (version 2) | ecosystem: Environmental > Aquatic > Marine > Intertidal zone > Salt...
CTCTCTCTCTCTCTCTCTCTGAGTGCGTGTGTGTGTTGCTCTCTCGCCTTACCGGATTCCTGAGAAGACAACAGAGAGCTTTAACAGTGTCGTTTCGTTTGAAAGCGAAGAGAGCTCTTTTTTTTTCGCTCATCAGAAGAAAACCGATCCCATCTTCTTTGGGAGAGAAAGAGAGAAAAAAAAGATTTTCGACTCGGTAAACATGTCCTCCTACCGTCGTCCAGACAATCCGGAGAGGACTTTGTGGACCGAATTCGACGAGAAGGAGGATTGTGGCGTCACGTTTTCCAAGTTTGGTATCGAAACGTGCGAGGAGATGATCACGAGGGAGGAAGATTGCGACCGATCAGCGGCCGAGAAAAGTCGTCGCTGTCGGACGGAAAGAAGAGTTGGCGCCAAAAAGTCATCGAAAGAAGAAGAAAAAGGAAAAGACACGCTTCCACCCTTTGAAACAACACCAAAAACAATCAATACGAATAATATCTCCCCGGAAAGGATCGCAGAGAAGGAAGAAGAAGAAGAAGTGAAAGAAGGAAAAGAAAAAGCGACGAGAAGAGCATCGGTGTTGTGCAAGCACGAGCGAGGGAAGAAGAGTCCATCGTCGGTGTTTATATCCACGTCCTCGTCGTTGTCCTCGTCGTTCGAGGATGGAAAAGAAGAGGGAGAGGAAGAGGAGGAAAAAAACAACCAACAACAGGAAGGAAGAGTCGCTGACTCGACAAATATTTTTTCCGAAGAGGCAGAGAAGAAAATATCTGCAGCCTCCTCTTCCTCCTCTTCCTCCTCTCCATTTTCAGCAACGGGAGGCCAAAAAATTAATAGGAACAAAAATAGGACTTTTCGCGAGGAAGAAGAAGAAGAAAATGAGCACACGACGAAAGAAGATAAACAGTCTGGATTCGACGTCGAGAAGGAAAAAGAGCGCGAGTTGCGACGGCAGAATGTCCTCGAACGCGTGCAACGAGTGGCTGAAATCTTAGCGCTCACTCCGACAACAACACCAAAAAAAGAAGGAAGTACAGAACGAGAAGGAAGAGAAGAAGCAAACGAGGATACTTTTGCGGTAAATAAGAAACAAGAACGCGTGGCGTTATCTTTGATCGATGAAGAAGATGGTGAAACCGAGTTATACTCGAAAGTAGCCGCGTTACGTCTCCAACTTCGCCGGTATAAAGAACTCGCCAGCATGGCGCAAAAACGAAACGAGGGATGGGAAACTGAACGCTTTGAACTTACGAAGGAAACGAATGAATTAAAGATTGAACGATTCAAATTGAAGAGCTGTTTGGATGTGCTCAGCGCTCAGCAGCAAGTGCAAGAGTACGTTGAATCTTCGTCCTCGAACAGAGACGAGGAGGAAGAGGAGGAGCAAGCAGAAGAGAATAGTAGAGCGAGCGAAAAGAAGAGGAGAGCGAAAGTAGTATCTGAGGTGCTCGAGAAAGCGACGTTAGAGATGGAGAATGCAGCAAAAGCGAATGTTGCCGCAGATAATCGATCTGTGCAGGCAATGCGAGAAGCGCAACGGCTCGAAGATGAACTCGTAGCGCACAAAGAAGCATCTCGAGAAGAAAATGAAGCGCTCATGATTGAAGCCAGTCGGTCGCGAATCCGAGCGAGAGAGTTTAAGCGCGAACTCGAAGAGTCCAAGGAAAACTTCACATTAGTCGAAAAGGAAATGAGAGCGGCGCTTGCGAAAACGATAGAAGAACACGAAAAGGTAATGGACGAAAAGGATAAGAGAACGCACACTCTGCGCCTGAGGCTTGAGGAAATAGAGAAACGCAACACGTTTTTGGAAAGTAAAAACGAGGAACTCGAAACTGCGTTGGAAAGCGACGCTGGTGCATATTACGGTGCGCAACTTAGAAAAGTGCGGGAGGCGCACGAAGAGATGCTATCGAGAGAACAAGTAAAGTTGGAGAGAGTACAAGAAGAGCTCCGCATCGAAAAGGAAAAAGCGGCCAAAAATAAAAGCGAGTTTGAGAACGTCAAACGTGCGCTCAAGTCTCGAACATCTGAGAATGAAAAAGACAATATCGCGGCGTGGTCGAATGCCCTCGGATTGAACGATATGGATGATAATAATAACATGATTTCATCGCTATCATCTCCATCTTCTCCGTCTTCTCCAGTATCTTCGGCTACATCTTCTGATTCAGCGGCGGCGGCATCTGCGACCAAGAGACTCCAAATGAAGCAACAACGCATCGAGATGCAAGACTCACTTTTGCGCATGGCTAAGGATGAAATCGAAGAATTGAGGGATATCAATAGGCGACTTCTCGAACGTCAAACGAGTCGATGTAATAGCTCGGCGTCTCTGTATCGTTCGGACTCTGCGCAGGGGATTCCGACTGTTCCGTCGTCTCGCGCCTCGAGTCGTCCCTTGTCTCGAACGAGCAGCAGAAATAATAATAATTTCAATGCTTTCGATGATCACCAAATCCCAGAAGACGACGAGTTGTCTTTAGAAGCGCGCGAGTTCTTGAATTCTCCGTATTATTGCGGAGTATCGCCACATAGGAAGAACAGAGCCTCGGGTGAGAAACTTCGCAAGACTGATTCCTCGGTTTCGCTCAGTTTGCGTGAGACGGCAAACGACGACGTGAACCTCGCACCTCTTGGTTCATGGGCAAGCTTTGAAGCTGCAGCGGCATCTCCAAAAAGCGACGATTACACGGACGACGGAGACATCTTATCTCTGACGAATACCACGAATGCAACTTCTGAAGAAGAAGAAGAAGAAGAAAGAGAAGAAAGAGACGCGGAGCTTTTACACAACTCTAGGAAACTCCAAGCGTTTTTTGAAAAGAGAGCCGCTGCGCTGTCTCGCAGCTCGAGCGCTTCTTCTCGCTTGACCGAGCATCGAGGTTATAGCGCGAGCAAAGCTTTGGAAATGAGCATCAAAGAAGGTGAAGCGGTAATGCGCTCCGTGAATGTGCGCGCGTCAAAGCACTTTTCGAGACCAACTGGGAGCAAAGGAGCCTCTGATCGATATTACGACGAGAATGGCGAGTGAATTACGCTGTTCTGTTAGCTACATACATACATAGAAATCTGTTGTACATTATATATTCTTTTATACATCTAATAATCTACACGCGTCGGATGTCCGTTTTTCAGCAATAGACTAGTTGGGGACCAACGTCGGGTGTCGCAAACTCGCGGTTCTCTTTTCGAACTATTCCAAATATCCTCGAGGTTTACAGTTGGCGAAAATGACATTGATGGATACGATACTTTCTTTATCGTTGGTGGAGAAATACTTGCGTTCTCTTTCGATGATCTTTTGTCGTCGCCGTCGTCGTCATAATCTGCCTCTTCTTCCTCGCTCTCGTCTTCGTATTTCTTTATTTCCGAAGAGCTCGTTGTTTGCTTTCTCTTTATCTCATCCTCTTTATCAGCGGGTGGAAGATGCGGGAGAGGTTTTGCTCTAGTAACTGGCTTTGAAGTAACACCATCCGCTGCCACTACCCTGCTTGGTTTCAAATTTCCGTCCAGGATTCGTGGAACTCCGTTCTCTTTGCTCGGTGCGAAGAGTCGATGAGAACCGAGGAAGCGCAAACCGCAAAGCGGGCCTAAATCTTCAGTTGCAGCCTGCGTAACCCATTTTTCTTCCTTTTGTTGTTTCTCTTCGCTATTATCGCTACTAGTATCTCTTTTCAGACACATAACTTGTAGTATGGACTTTTCGACGACATCGCTTTCACTGTTCACGCCATTTGAAGAAAAGGCGACAGACCTCCCGTCTTCGCTCACCGAACAAGACTCAACGTCGACGGAGTTGTTGAAATTTCCTCGCAACCGCTTTGCCACCGCGTTTTGTAAAAGCTCGACGCTCCAATCTGCGTTCTTAATATCTCCTCCAGATTTGAATAGTGTACTTTTCCACACGCGAAACGTTCCCTCGTTGCTCGATCCAACAAAAATTCTCGCAAACGACAGAGACGGAGACGAAGAAGATTTGTAATACTTCAAGGAAACGCACGAAATCGGCGAAACTCCGTTATCTAGTCTACACAACATTTTCAGGCGAATATTGTCCGAATCTACGATCCATATCCGGACGATTCCGTCGGTACCGCCGGATGCAACGATAATATCCCCGTTGCTCTCCTCTTCCTCTTCCTCCATCTCTCTAACTACCGAAACGCACTTCACGCCGCCTTCTCCATCGTGCGCCCTTCGACACGACCCGACTTTTTTACCATCTTTGATGGTGTGCACGAATAAGGATCCATCTGTCGCTCCTGAAGCAACGATATCAATTTTTGAATTCGCGTTAACCGCTAAGCACGAGACGGGATTTTCGTGTTTGCCGAACAAGTACACTTGCGAGGGCGAGTGCACCGCTTTCGTCAACTCGGCGTAGAGAATATTCTTTGAGTTTCTCTGCGCGAATACGATCTGATTGTCGTCTATGAACTCAAAGTGTGCGACATCTCTCGCGTTCACCACTCTCTTTTTCTTCCCGGTTTTCTTTTCATCGTCAACGTTAGTATTATTGTCGTCGTCCTCGTCCTCGACTTGAAGTTGATATTTTCGTACAATCGAGCGGTCGTCAAAATCGATTTTCGAAAATCGTAAAGTTCCTTTCGACCCTTCGCAGCTCACCAGACAAGACGCGTTGTTTTCATCGGTACTAAACGGGTTCATCCGGGCTATTATGGATGACGATGTGACGTTGTTGTTGTTCGATGTAAAATTCCCTTCTCCTATTCCTCTTCTCGAGAGAAGATTTTCAAACCGTTTCGTGACTCGCTTGTTGTGCACGTTTTCGCCTCTCAAACCGCTCGTGAATAACTCCTTCTCCTCTTTGGACGGCGCGTACGGGAGAAGATGGACTCGAATCGTCATTATTGTGTTTGTTGTTATTCTTAGTGTGAGTATTCGTAGTGTTGGGTTGTCGTTCTGTGGGTATCGAGATGAACAACTCAGTAAGTCTTCTTCTGAGGACACAAATCTCTCTCGCTTTGGATTTCAGGAATTCGGCGACTTCTTTACAGTACTTACTAGTTCTTAAACAACGCAGCAGCTACTCTCTCTATATTTGTAACACTCCTCTTTTTCAACGACGAGCTCTTCTCCTACCTCTGCGCCGACGCAGTCGTCGTCGTGCCGGCGGCGTCTAGAAGTAATTTGTGCACCTCCGTGTTCCCTGAACTCGCGAGCGTTTCTCGAGTGAATATGTCGTACTCTTTTCCGGAGAAGTCGGTGAAAACGCCGCCGGCTTCGGCAACGAGCAAAGCACCCGCGGCAGTATCCCACGCGTTTAAGGATTCTTCTATGTAACACGATACTCTTCCACAAGCTACCCAGGCTAACATTATCGCCGCGCTACCGAGCATACGAATCGAGCGGACGGGGTATTTGGTCAAGTTAGTGGTCGTTTCGAGGAGGAAGCGACTGCTCTCTTCGGTCGGAGCGTACCCGGTGGCAACCAAACAATCATCTATTTTCGAACAGTTATCGACGGATATCTTTCGTTCATCCATGAAAGCACCGCGACCTTTAATCGCGTGAAACGTTTCGCGACGAAACGGGTCGTAAATGACAGCGACGACGACTTCTTTCGTCTCGAGCGAACAGACACCGATGCTAATGGCGGAGAGTGGCATGCCTGAGACGAAGTTGGTTGTCCCATCGATTGGATCTATCACCCACACGTAATCGCCATTCGGGTCTTCGCCATCGTCGTTTTTATTTTGTTTCGGAATGAAAGCGTCTTTGGTTGCTTTTATGGCTGCATCTGCGCCTGGAGCGACGTCTTCTTCGCCAAGTATTCGGTGGTTAGGAAAGTTCGACTTTATTTTCGAGCAAATGATGTCTTGGACCTCTTTGTCGTATTGCGTTAACAAATCTCTCGTGTTTACTTTAGTCTTGACGATATCCGCACCCTCAGAACCAAACTTACGCATTATGTAGCCACCTTCGTTGGCTGCTTTGATCGCGACTTCGAGAATCCTGTCCAACTGAAACGTTGTGGACGTCCACTCGTTTTCTTCTACTCTGTTTTGTCCATCATCATCGTTTGTAACAGCTCTCAAAATCGGAGAACAAGAATTTCCATTTTTATTACAACTTTTTCGGACGCGATGGTGAACTGAGCTTCTTTTCAAAGAGGAGACGCGCTTATCACTTCTAGAGGATGTAAAGGGCAGAAACGTGCACAAAGAGGAGGCGAAGGACATGATAGTTTCCTCTTTCTTTATCGGAGATGATGGATGAGAAGAAATAGAAGAGATTTCCCTCTTCCTTGTGAGGAACTTTTAAAATTTTAGAAAATAAAAATTAATTTTAAATACTATTACGATTTCATTCGACCCCCTACTTTTCGTCATCTGATTTGAAATAATATAAATATTTCGTTTGTATCCCGATCACATTTATTTCTAATAAAATTCACTTTATTTTGGGAAATTATTTAATTCTTCTGAAAAAAATATTCTTCAAAACAACCACAAAGAGAGATAAATAGATATGCACGATTTCTAAATTTCACGTAAATGATGCGAAAAAGTGATTATATCATAAATTAAATGTATTTGTATTTATTTAGTTATTTAGGTGTAATATGGAGAATTCATCGAATTTATAAAAAACTAAATTAATTTTATTCCCGAGAACATTGAAATCTAGGCGAGTGTAAAATGTTCATGTGTATAAAATTAATTTCCAAGCTTTAATAACTAATAAAAAATCGGGAATAACACAATTACGCGTTGTTTCTTTTTAAATCAAATTTTCTCTTCCATCCTGTTTCTCGCATTTTCTTCAGAAATTCTCTCCTTCTCTTGATAGCTCATGGGTGACCTGAAGGCGGTGTTCTCTTCCCTTTTGGGGAAAGAGAGCGCCAAGAAGGTAAGGAAGGACAAGGACAAGAAGAAGGACAAAAGGAAGCGGGAAAAAAAGGAGAAGAAGAAAAAGAAAAAGGAGAAGGGGAAGGACAAGACGAAGGAGAAAATTGGGCGGCGAATTGAGAAGAAGAAGAAGAAAGAAGTTGAAGAAGAAGAAGAAGAAGAAGAACCAGAAGAGAATCAACGAAACGGACGAACGCAACAAGAGCTACCATTACAACAGGTAGATGGATACGAGATTTATGAAGAAGAAGAAGAAGAAGAGGTACAAGAACACCGGGGACAATCCGTTCCCAGAAAACGGAAGAAGAAGGAGATTTTGAAACCACGGGCAGACAAATCGAGAAAAAAGCCAAAGAAAAACAACAACGACGACGACGACGACGATGACGACGAACAAGTTGCAGGAGAACAAGACGGAAGAAAGAATTGGAAGTGGAACGCACACAATCTCGAAGGACAAAAGTATGGACAGTGGTCGGAGACGGAGCAGGAAGCGTTGACGAACGCTTTAGAAACGTGGTGTAGAAGCAACCGCTGTCTCGACAAGTTCAACCGCAAAGACTACTCGTTCTTGTTGAGAGAACGAAACCAAAGTCGACGTGAACTGGATAAAACTATATACTACGAAATTAGCGCCGAAGTAAACACGAGAAATCCGCAGCAGTGCTATGAACGCATTCGGAGAACGCTCATTCGTTCGGCGAAAGGTGCGGACGAGCTCAGGAACAAAGAATGGTCCGACGAAGAAAAGGTGCGATTGAAAAGCTTAGTGGATAGGTACGGCAACACCGCTTGGAATGAGATTGGAAAGAGGCTTGGACGCGATGGCCAAAATTGTCGCGATAAATATCGCAGCACTTTTGATATTTTTGACGAAAACAGAGGAGAAGTAAAGAAGGGGCGATTCAGCGATGAGGAACGAGCAAAGTTCCGAAAAATCATGGAGGAGTATTACGAAGAACACGACATCGAGCTCGGGAACCCGGAAGACGGTAAACACGGGGAATTTTTAGACAACATTAGTTGGACCGTCGTCGCGAAGAAGTTGGGCGGTAATCGTTCGGAAAAATCGTGTTTCACTCACTGGAAAAACGTCCTAGCTGCGGGCGAAAAAGGGGATTTCATGGTGGAGAACGGAGCCTGGGGAGGCTACGACGACGACGCCTCTCTGTTGGAACAAGTGAAAGAACAGTGCATTTCGGACGAAATGAACGAAGTGGATGTAGATTTCAGTCTTGTCACCGTTCCTGGTCGTTCGCAAACACAAATCGTTCGCAGATGGAAGTTTCTTAAGCAAAGAACCGATACGAGAAAAGTCAAGGCGCTTTCGAAGAAGATTGAAAAATACGAAGCGAAAGTCGTGAAGGAGAGGAAAAAAGAAGCACGACGCAGAGTAAGTTAAGTAAAGTAAAAAGAAATAGACGAAATACAAAACAGATTATGCATTAGAAACACGTTTGAAAACGTGACGTAGCGAGCGGAGTGCTGTCGCTCACATTAGGGTAATACGCAAGCCGAATTTTTTTATAGTAGTATTCAAAGTCACCGCTCTCTTCTCCTCACTTACACAAAGAAAATAAATAGTGAGAGCGAATGCTTTTTCTGCAACACTTTCTCTCTTCTCCTTCTTCTTCTCTCATCGCGGGCAGAGTCTTCGGTTTTAAAACTTTAACCGCGTCGTCGAAGTTTTGTTCTCGTCGAAAAAGTTCGCGCAGTAAGAGTAGTAAAAGTAAAAGTAAAACCATCATCGTCTCGATGGCATCAAACCCATCGTCGTCGTCGTCGTCGTCGTCGTCAAAATCGAGAAAAGTTTTAGACGCGCACTTGCACGTGTGGCCGACGCCTGGAGAGTACAGCTACCAGGAAGGTAAAGTTCCACCGGTGCCTGGTTCTGTGGAGGAGTTGGTCGAAGTTCAAGCCAAATCGGGCGTCGCGGGGGCTATGATTGTGCAACCGATAAACTTGCTCTTCGACCACGAGTATTTGGAAAAAGCTGTCAACAGATATCCTGGAAAGTTCGTCCTGTGCGCGTTGGCGAATCCGTCTCCAAACGTAAACGGAGAGAAAGAGTTGGAAAAGCTGTTACATCCCGCGGGCGCGTTTAAAGCTGTTCGATTTAACCCAGGTTTGTGGCCAGAAAAGGAGAAGATGACGAACGATATAGGTAAAAGAATGTTTCGCATGTGCGGCGATAAAGACGCGGTTGTTGGTTTCATGTGCTTTCACGGGCTGGATAAATCGTACGAGGAAATGTGCGAATTGATGACGGAGTTTCCAAAAACGCGGGTTTTAATCGATCATTTCGGTTTTGCCAGAGGTATTAGCGACCCGAATTGGCAAAAAGTACTCTCTTTAGCAAAGTTTCCGCAGGTCTCGGTGAAAGTCTCGGCGCAGTTTCGAGTCGCCGCCGGCGAGAAAATAGAATGGCCGTACGAATCAACGTTCGAGCAAGTGAAAGATTTAGTCAAACATTTTGGTGCGGAACGATTAGTCTGGGGGAGCGATTTCCCATTCGTCGTCAACGAGTGCGGATACGAGAAGGCGTCGCAAATAGTGAACGAGATTGAGGATCTAACGGAGGAGGAAAGAGATTTGATTCTCGGCGGTTCGTTAGAGAAGATGTTTCCGAAGAGCTTCTATTCGTCGTCGTAACTTGGAGAGAGAAAGAGATGGATGATGATTTGTATTATTACCTATATTAGCCTTATTGTACACATGTATTCTAAAAACAACGCTCTATTTTATCTGCTATTTACTACTACTATTCGTTTATTATTGTGCTTTATTCATCTCTCGCATCTGTTTCGGAGTAAAAACGCCTAGTTTGACTAACTCGTTCTGCGTTCGTTTCATGTCCTTCTTTAACGTTTCCGCCGCTTTCGGACAGGTTGGGAAAAATATCACGGAGTGCACGATGTAAACTAACGAGTAGACTCCGAATACGACCGTGCAAATCAGTGGAAGGCACCAGAGAAACACGTGCAAGGAAGAATCCGTGGTCGTTTTTGCAGACGTAGTAGGAGTATCATCGAAGAAGTTAAAGAAGTTTTTTAGCAGAGCACTCTTGTTCTTGTTGTTGTTGTTGCCGTGAGAAGAAAGTGTCTTCTTCAAAGCGCCGCTCTGGTGCAGCAGAGATACCCAGACGGCGACGAAGACGGTGAATGCGATGCCTGTTTTTGATGATGTTATTCATCATCACAGATAGATTATTGAGAGATGATTTTCTCAGCACAAAAAGACGATACCAGCGCGTTGAAAGAGAGTGAGAGAGAGAAAAACGAACCGTCGTCATCGTCCAAAATCATCATCTCATCTACACTAAAATCAAACGCATCAAATCCTCTTTTCCTCCTCCTCCTCTCCAAAGACAACAAGGAAGGAAGGAAAGAAAAGAAGAGAGAGAGATGTCGCAGTAATAAAAAACGACGTACCAAACTGATGTATTCGCCGCATCATAAATAGAGAGAGAGAGAGAGAGAGAGAGAGAGAGAGTATCAAAACAGCGATGATATATAAATTCACCACCTTCGTGTTTTTTTTGCAGTTCTCTCATGTGATTTTCTCTGCAAAAAAGACACTTCAGAAACTCGACAGAAAGGAACACACAAGAAGAACAAACGAGAAAAGATGATGATGACGACGAGAAGAAGTATAAGAAGAGTCCCGCTATGCTTAAATATCTTCTTTATCTTTAGCTTTCTGATATTAAAAGTAGTCGTAAACGGGCAACAACAAGATCTTCTCTCCGGGGAAGCGCAAACGGCCGCACGGAGAGGCGATTTGGAATACTTCACGACCTTGCTTGAAGTCGTTGACGATCCGATTTCGTTCTTAAACCATCAAGAACAAGCGACGGAACAGACGCCGTTATTGGCAGCCGTGTTGGCTGGACAGACAGAAATCGTGAAACAGTTGTTAGAGACTGGAGTGGACGTGACGATACCGGAGAAAGATGGGTACACGGTCATGCACGCGGCGGCGTTTCAAGGGAGAGCGGAAGTTGTGAAACTGTTGTTGGCCTACGGCATTGACGCGAACGACGTCAGCGCGTCGGATGGATTTACGCCGTTCCACAGAACGTTGTGGACAAATTCTGAGAGACACGTGGAAACGATGAGAGTATTCTTGGAGGATGGGAAAGTGGAGGTGGATTTTGTCTCGCACGTGGGTAAAACCGGGGCGTTGATTGCGACCGAATTGAAACACACGAAAGTGTTGGACATTTTGTTGAGAGAATACGGAGCGGATCCAAACTTCCGAAACAAAAGAGGCGACGCTTTAGTGCACGTTGCCATTCGCGCACAAGACGAGAAGACTTTAGATATGCTTTTGAACAACGGCGCGGATATCACGTTAGAGGATGCGAAAGGTAAATCGTGTAGAAAGATAGCGAAACAGTTGCGCAGTAAAGCCGTTTTAGAAAGAATCAATCGAGCGTTTGAGGAGCTAAATACTCCTAATCCAAATGATAACGATAGAAAAGAGAATAGAGGCGAGGAGTTGTAGTAGCACAATTCGCAGTAGCATTTTAATAAGAATCCTCGTTCCCGTCCTCCGTTCCGTTCGCGTGTAAAAAAGCTTCCGACTCTCTCTTTAGGTGCATCACCACGTGCTTGGAAGTCTCCAAAATTTTTCTCTTCGCTTGAACGCCTTGATCGATTAAGTTTTCCACCTGTTTTTGCTTCTTTTTGTTCTCCTCGACTCTTTTTCGTCACTGGCATCGGTGTCTGTGTAAATATACTCTGTCGTCGTCGAGAAAGACCGGTGATGTAATCTTCTAAACGAGCCTCTTCGAGAAGAAAACTCCATCGATCGTCTTCATCGTCTTCTAAGTTTACGTCTTCGTTTGTAAAAGGTCCTCGAGGTGGATTCGATAATTTACATTCAAAAACATCGGTGACGTGATCTCCGTCACCATCAATGTTGTTGTTAATAAACTCGTCTTCGTTTTGTTGCTTCTCGTTTGATGCTTTTCCATCGACAGTATTCGTATTCACGTGAACAACAGATAAGCAAGAAACGGATTGATTTTTTCCTTCACGTCGTGACGTGACGCGACGAGTAGTCTCCGCCTTTCGTCGTAAAGATGGTAACGACGACATGACAAACGACGACTCCGCCGATGCCGCTGCTTTTTCTGCTTTTCGATGCCGTCCGGAAAGTGGTTTTAGAGTCGCGCGATTGGATTGATTTTGTGTTTCTCTCGGGAAAAGATGCGGCGGCTTTTTTTGCGGAATTCTAACAAAAGCGACTTACTTAAACGCTCACGTTTCGAATATTCTCTGCGGTATTACATCGGCTAACTATTCTACTTTTTCTGGAACCCTATCGCGCCAACCTTCTCCAAAGCTTCGCTCGCGCACGAGTTTATGACTTTGAACCTTTGCGGTCCTAAGTGCGACCCACCGAACCATCTCGTCACGCAGACGAAGACGCATTCGCTCCCTCGCAAACGCAAAACGTTGGCCAAGTTCTTCCCGGCGCCGGTTTCACCGTCGTCGTTGAAATCGTCGTCGTTTGGTATTCGATACGCGAACATTCTCGGATGCGTGGCAGTTTGGACTTTTTTGTCCAGTAAGATGAGCTTTAACGCTATTTTGATTTCTTTGATCGTTTGGACGTTTGTTACCGTGTGCGCTTGGAATCTGCATTTTTCGTAACACACGATTTCGTGAGATTTGAAGCGCTTCCGAACGTCATCCGCCAGCTCGGTTTCTAACAACGGCGTGACGTTCGGATCACCCTCGTGTTTCCAACTCACCAAATGATCGTTATTAAATATCGCCTCTTTCGTTTTCCTCTCCTCTTCGCTCATATTCTTCTGTTTCTCCCTGCGTTCTCTGGCGTACCTTTCGTTCTCTTCTTTTTCCTTCGCCTCTCGTTTCTTCGCTAGCGCGTCTTCTCGCGCGAACATTTCTTCGTACTTCTGTATGAAATCAAACGCGAACACTTCTTTCTTTGACAGGTATAAATCGTCTTTCATCTCTGTGACCGTTTTTTCAAAGTCCCACGAAAAGTTATCCGGCGTTTTTAACACATCGATCGAGAACGCTTTTCGCGAAGGATACGAGTTGCCATCGAAGGTCAAAATCATTCGATTTGTGGGTGAGAACGTCACCGCAATCTTCTTCTCTGAAAACGATTCAGACGACGTAAACGACTCGTTTTCTTTTCCAAAATCTTCTCTACTAATAACGACGACCTTCTTTTCATCTTCTTTAACTTCTTCTTCTTCTTCTTCGTTGTTGTTGTATATCGCTTTCAACGCTTCGATTTCATCTCGAATTTCCCTAAAGTTTTCCTCTTTCTCCTGAGGCTGCAAACACTCCACGTCTTCCATATCAGATGATGAACAGCAACATTTTTTAGGGAGTGTAACGCGTGGTTCCTTTATTATGAGTATTGCGTGTGTTTTGCGCGTAGTAGTAGCAGTAGTATTCAACGAGAGAGTGCAACAGAGTAAAAACTATATTATGAAGACAAAATCTAACGAATTACGCACTACGTCCGAATCTCCAACATCGGACTCAACATACACAACTGTTGCTAAAAGAGCTTCATTTTGTATGGAATCTGATTTTAGTAACTCTTCTCGGTCGATTTGTGGGCCATCTTCGGGAGTCTCAGTATTCTACAGATCATCGTCGTTACGCGATTCGGTCTCTCGTGATTACTCGGAAGCCGCCTCGGGCGCGACAGCTTTCGGTTCTTCTTCAACAACAGCAGCAGTAGCGGTCGCCGCCGTTTTATTTCTCTTCGCTTCCAATTGTTTCATAAACTTCTCCTCGGCGTCTTTCGCCGGGTCGTATTGCGAGGACGGCATGATGTATCTCGGCTCGCCGTTCGGCGGGGGCATGGTGCACGGGGTGACCAAGTTGCACGTGACTTCCGCGAAAGCAATTTCGGGGGATGAAAGAAGCATCATCATCATCGATAACGACGTCGTCGTTGCGACCCCGAGAAGCGCAGCTTTCCTTACACGATGATGATGAGGATGATGATGATGATTGTTGTTCTTGTTGTCGTTGGTGTTGTTCTTCGCGACCATAACGCAACAAAGACGTCCAGGTTGCTGCGGCTGCCTTTTCGTAGTACATTTCGTATGAGTATTCTTCAAAGAAGAAGAAGAAGACGCTATTCTCGTTGGTGTTGTTGATGATGACGTCGCTACAGAAAACATGACGACGAGGATGATGATTTGCGCGTTTATGTGTGTGTGTTTCTGTGTTTCTCTGCGCGCAGATATAATGGAGAATTTGACACATTTTCACCTCACAACTACTCTTATAACTTAAAGTCAGCCCGTCAAAGAGACTTCAGAGGAGAAAAGAGAGACGCGACGAGAGCGATTTTGTGCGCAGGAGCAACGGAGCAGTAGTGGTACGTACCATTTTTGAATGAGTCGCGTCGACGTGCGAGCGTTAAAGGAGGACGAACGAATCCAAATCGTCACCATCTCGGGAAAGGAAACGAGAAACAGTTTAGATAAGAACAGTTTGAAACTGTTGGCGTCGGCGTTTATCCTCGCGAATGAGGAGGAAGAGAACGAGAAGAACACAAAAGCGAGATGCATTATAGTAACCGGCGACGGAGACGAGGCGTTTTCGTCCGGGATAAACTTACACGCGGCGAAAGATGTGTTCCAAATGTCTGAATTTGATTACGACGCAGACGTAGTGCACGCGATGGAAAAGTGCGAAATTCCTATCGTTTGCGTGGTGAACGGAATCGCGATAAACGCGGGGTTTGAAATCGCATTAGCGGCGGATATCGTGTTGGTAACCAAAAATGCGGTTTTTATTGACACGCATATGGATTTAGGCTTACTCCCGTCTTGGGGGTTATCGACGAAACTTCCGCGAGCGGTTGGCGCCTCCAACGCGAAGTTGGCGAGCGTTTTCGGTGAAGCGTTGAGCGGGGAAGACGCGGTTCGTTTCGGATTGGCACAAGTGAAGGTATTTGAGAGTAAGAGTGAGGCGATGACAGAGGCGATTCGTTTAGCGAAACAGATGATGGAGAAGAGCAGGAGTACAGAGAGAGCTCGAGTCGCTTTGGACATCATCGATAAAGGGTGGGAGAAATCCTACGGAGAGGCGCGAAAAATCGAGCGCGAAAAGGCGTTTGCGCAATACAAAACGCTACCGCTGGATGAAATGTTTAAAACGCCTCGAATTTCTGGAAGAGGAAAAATGCGGTCAAAACTTTAATAAAAGAATAATAATAGAATAGAGCAGTTTAGATAATAGAAGCGTAGATTTGTAGAGAGATTAAAAGAAGAATGAGGAGAAGCGCATCATCATCGCGCAATAATTTTTGCGCGCGAATCAATTATTGCGCTGCGTTTCTAGAAGTGCTGTCTTTTTGCGACGAAACCACGGTCGACCGTCGTCGTTGCAACTGACTCGCCAGTTCTTCCATCATGCTCATTTGAGCGCCGCCTCTCGATGCGTCCGCGGCAGTTTTTTTTGTCCTCTCCCCTGCGCCTGTTTTGGTTTTGTCGTCGGTATCACTCGTCGCGTTCGACTTTCGAGGCTTTTTATCCTGATCCGTGGAAACACTAACTTTTCTTAAATTCGCACCTCTTCGTATAGCTTCCATGAGCGCGCCGCGTCCATCGTCGCCTGCGGCAAGCGAAGGCATTTTTTGCCTCGAGGTATTCGAGGGTGGCGGTGGCGGCGGAGGCGCAGGCACGGACGCCGGCGCCGGCCTGTTGACGTTGTCGTTACTGCTATTGCTACTCGTTCCAACGCTACGTTTTTGACTCGTCAATGCAGAGGCACTCCCTCCTCCTTTCTTTTTTTTCGGCGGTTGCGCATTCCTCGTCGTCCTCGTCGGTGGATTTCGTAAAAACGCGCTCGGACTGTACGGATTCTCGGACGTGAGCGTAAACTCGTACAAATCAGTTCCGCCGTCGCCTTCTTTACTTTTCTCCCCGGTATCCTTCTTTGACGCGGATGGTCCGGGCGACGGTAACGTTCCAGGAAAGACCACAACGGGCGCATCTGAAGCCTTCGGACGAAAACTGAACACGCTTTCCAACGACTTCTTCGCGCTGACGCTCTCTTCGTCACCGGCGGCAGAAGTGCTCGCGTTGTTTACATCGGCATCCCGCGTGCGTGCGCTTCGAACGAATTCCTCCGGAATTGCGATTGATTTCGGCGGCGGCGAAGAGAGAAAAAGTTTTTTCGCAAAACCATCGCTCAATTCTTCCGCCTCGTTACCGTCCTTCCAGACTTCTTCTTCTTCTTTTTCTTTTTCTTCTTCTAAAGCGTCTCCTTCGCCGCCTTTCCCTTTACCTCCAAAACGCAACGCTTCGCAATCGTAGAACGCCGTCTTTGCCGGAACCACGTCCGCCAAGGACCCTCTGCGACGGAGGATGCGCTTCGCGTCGACAACGAATTCATTTCTCCCTCCCCCATCACCACCTTTCATCAAAGACCTCGCCAACGCCCTCGCTCTGTCCCCGTACCGTCTCGCCTCCTGTGCCATCCTCTCCAAATCTTTAAACGCCCTCCTCTTCGGTCTCTTTTCATTCGCTTTGCGGAGCGCTTCCCGCACCGTATCGTCGTACCGACACCAAGACATCCCGCCGCCGCTTTTCCTCCCACTCTTCTCCACCACTCCAAAAGGGTACTCCCTCGAAGACTCCACCACTAACAAAAGTGAATCCTCTTTTATCCTTTGTGCGTTCTTGACTTTCTTCTCGCATTTTTGCACTCGCTCGTCCATCTCGAGCAGTTTTAGGAGCACACCATCCATCTCTCGTTCCAAGTCTTCGCACATTTTGTCCGAGATTTTTGAGACCTGTTCTAACGCGCATAAAATCGTCTCATTCGCAGAAGAAGCGCTGCTGAATGCTGTTTCGTCGTCGTTTTCTTCGTCTTTCGCACTCTTTTTCGTATCGTTAGACTTCTCAAACGTTGTTCTTGTTCGTGTTGTTCGAGCGGCGGGGAGACAGACCGCCAACGGTATCGTCGTCGCGAAAAGATCATCTTCGTTGGTGTTCATGCGTATCTCTCCGTAACGCGCGGTGCTCTGAATGTTTGCACGCTCTTAAAGCGCACGTGTGTGCGTGTGCGTTTAATTCTTCTCTCTCTTTCTCTCTTTCTCTCTCTCTCTCAAAGTTCTATGTGTGCGGCTTTAGGTGAGACTTCTTATGGGGGAAAATGCATCACTTTTCGAGCAAACACATCACACATGAAGAAGCGAGCGCTTTCCTTCCTCCGCGCGTCGTCAAAACTCTCATTCGGTCGCTCTCCTCGATTTTCTTTTCAACGTCATCTTTTGCGTCCTCGTTTCTTTTCTTCTTCCTCTTCGTCTTCTTCTCTCGAGAAGAGGACCGGAAAGGAGCACGCATTCTTTCGATATTTCTCGAGACGAGACAACGAATCCGGTGTCTACGTGAGAACGTCTTTCCCTCTCGAAGAAGACGAAGAAGAAGACGAAGAAGATACAGATAAAGAAAGAGGCGCGGTGGAAAACGAGGATATCGTCGTCGTGAGGAACGCGGCGACGAGACAACCCATCGCCACCGTGGTCTCTCTCGTAAAAACGAACGATGTGCAGCAGACGACGACGACAATTAAAGCGAAGTGCTTGGAAAAGCTGAATTTTTTAGAGGAAAATTTTCATCGAGGAGGAGGCAATAAAGGAGGCAAATGGAACGCACGCACGAGCCGAACCCGAGCTTCGATACTACAGAAATGGCACGACTTAATCGATCGAGAGAAAGAAATCATCGCGAAACTGATGACCTATGAAAACGGGAAACCGAGGAGCGAAGCGTTGGGGGAAGTGGCGTACGCGAATTCATTCGTCGAATGGTTTTCCGAGGAAGCGACGAGAGCGTACGGAAGGAACATGCCGTCGTCGACGTCGACGTCGAGTCGGTGTTCGGTGATTAAGCAACCCGTGGGGGTGGTTGGGTTAATATGCCCGTGGAATTTTCCGGCGGCGATGGTGACGAGGAAAGTCGCCGCGGCGTTGGCGAGCGGATGTTCCGTGTTGTTAAAACCGAGTGAAGTGACGCCTTTGTGCGCGTTGAAATTGGTAGAATTGGCGTACGAGGCGGGCGTGCCGAGAGAAGCTTTAGAAGTGATCGTGACGAACGAAAGCGAACAGGTTGGGGAAGCGATGACGGAATCCGACGCTTTGAAGAAGATTAGTTTTACCGGGTCGACGAGAGTTGGAAAGTGGTTAGCCAAGCGAGCGGGGTTGAAGAAACTGTCTCTTGAACTCGGCGGGAACGCGCCTTTTATCGTATTCGAGGACGCTGATATCGACAGCGCGGTTTCCGGCGCGATGATGGCAAAGTTTAGAAACGCCGGGCAGACGTGCGTCAGTCCGCAACGGTTCATCGTCCACGAGAGCGTGTTTGAGGAATTTTACGAGAAGTTTAGAGAACGCGCGGGAAAATTATCCGTCGGGGATAACTCGAAAACGTACCCGAAAGGCCAGTTTTCCATGGGACCTTTGATCAACGCGAAAGCGAAGGAGAAAGTCGCGCGAGCGTGCGAAGATTTTTACGGAGGGAAGGATAAAGTTTCCACGCCGTGGTGGTCGACAGATGACGTCGATTCAAATTTCGTGTACCCGCAAATTCTACGCATGGATAAGGAAATCAAACGCGAACGCATCGTCGCGGCGGGGAGAGAGGACGAAAAGAAGGCTCTGGTATGGCGAGAAGAAATTTTTGGACCGATCGCCGTTGTGACCGATTTTCAAACGGAGAAAGAAGCGTATGATTTAGCCAACGATACCAAGTCCGGTTTATGCGCGTACGCGTATACGCGAGATATATCAAAAGCGACCAGAGCTTCCGAAAGTTTGAATTTCGGCATCATCGGCATAAACACCGGGGCTATATCTGCGCCCGAGGCGCCGTTTGGCGGTATGAACGATTCCGGCTACGGACGCGAAGGCGCCGTAGAAGGCATGGAGGCTTTTTTAGAAACGAAATACGTAGCGTTAGGGGGTGTATAATACTAGTAGTAAGTGAAGTAGTTTGTAGTAGTTTACATTTTGTTTTGTTGTTGTCAAAATTATTACCCGCGATACTTTTCGTATTCTTTATCCGCGTTATACGGCGTCCAGATAATTTTCTTCGCGTCCACTCGCACGCCCGGTCCCCCGGCGTTTTTCAAATGTTTCTGAATCAAATCCGGCGCCGCGCAAATCACGTACGCGCCTTTCTGATACGCCAATAAGTTCAAGTGTTGCAACGTCGTGATGATATCTTCCGTTTTAATCATCGTCAAATCCGACAAGTCTTTAATCGACACGAACTGTCTGTTTGGATCCGCCAACAACGCCAGCAACTCTCTCGTCCAATACCCTCGGTAGGACACCAACCCGAGATCGGACAAAGGCCGCTCCGGCGTCCCGACTTTTCCTTCTTTCTTCGATAACTCGTACGAAAACGCAATCAGTAATTTCCCGTAGCCTTTCCGTTGGTACGGCGGTAACGTCAAAATACACGCCAAGTTATACCCTTCCTCCGAACACTTCTCCTTGGAAAAGTACCCGACGACGTGGTATCCTCTCTCGTCCCATTCGCACAAGACGTAAAACAAAAACAGATCGACGTCGTAATACAACGTCTTGTGATCCAAAAACAACTTGGCCAAATAACATAAATTTTGACAAAACATTTTGTGCTTCTTCCCGTCGATTTCAAAGAAGGAAATCTTTCCGTTTCGGTAGATTTCCTCTCCCGGCGGATGTTGCACCGTGCACTTCTTCAAATGTCTTTGCAATTGCTCTTTCCTTTTGAAAAACGCCAACGTATACTCGCAAAAGTACAACTTCTTGGTCCCGTTATACTCCGGAGGAAACGGCGAGAAATACCACGTGTCCATCTCGTGATTTCCAAGCTCGATGCTCAAAATATTCCGGACTTTTGTGAACTCCTCGTGCTCTTGCAACGCCCTCGGATCAAACTCCGCGTGCTCCGGGTCGGGATGCGCGTTCCCGTGCCCGCCCCCGTGGCCTTTCATCTTATTCTCCGCCGCGACGCCGTCGTTTTCTACTTTCACATCGTTCTTCTCGTTGTTCTCTCTCTTCTGTTTCTTCTTTTTCGGATCCTTCTCCCCGTCCTCTTTGCTCGGTTGCGCGTCCGCGACTTCCTTCGTCCTCGGTTTCTCCAGCGTCCCTAAATCAAAATCCATCAAGCTCACCCACGTGTCCAAGCGTCTGTTGAACGCTTCGTAGTGCACGTAGTACTCCACGTGTTTTGCATTCTCGGGTTTGTCCGGATCGTCTCGTTTTTCGATGATTTTTACCATGTAAAATTCATCCCCCGAGCGAAATCGGCACATGAGGCGAGAATTCACATCCAGAGGTAACGAGACGTCTCGAGGGACGATTACTTCGTCGTTCGATTTCGGGCGTTTTTTGTTCTCAGAGGTGTTGTCCTGTTATTCATTTAAGAGAAGAAGAAAGTAATGAAATGTCAGCTTAAAGAAAGAGAGATCAGAGAATTCGATCGGTTTTTCCTCCCTAATTTTGGGGGCAAAGATGATGCATCATCATCATCACAAAAACATTATGTTATTATTATTATTAGTAGTAGTAGCATCACGCGAGGAGCGTCGTACCTTTGGCTTGACCATTATTATTGTTTCTTTTTCTTCGCGCACTCTCTCTCTCTCTCCCTCTCTCGTTTTCTCTTTGTTATTTTTGTCTCGTTGTTGTTGTTGTTGTTATTGTTGAGCAAAAGAGGAGAAATTGTGGGGCAGACAGAAGAGAAATTTGGCGGCAAAATTCTTTCACACGCACGATGCAAGAAAAAATCGAAACTACGCGAGTATAAAATATTTCATCTGCAGTATTAAACTTTTATTTCTCCGATGACTCGGTTACTCCCCTCGAACAACTTCTCTTGGACGTTGACTAACTTATTTTCCGCTCGCACGCGAAACTGTTTCGCCAATAATTTGAGTTTACGAAAGACGCGCTTCGACGGATGGCCATGGCCGGAGAAGGAGGGGGGAGGCAGTTTGCGGAACTTGGAGGAGTCCTGCGCGCGTTCGTGTCCTCCTAATCGGTAGGCTTTGAGTCGCATTCGGATGGATTCCTCTTTTTGGATTTGGAGTTTGCGCTCGGCTTCCTCTTCGTCCTCGTCCTCGTTGTTGTCGGATTCGCTTTCGCTGCTGGTGTCCGAAACGACGGAGGACTCGCTTTCCCAGCCTTCTTTGCCCGAGTTCGGGTGGAGCGCGTACGACTTTTCCAGAAACTCAGCTTGTTCTAACAAGCAAACGAGCAAGATGAAATCTGGGAAATCGATGGCTATTTTCGATGTTTTGCTCGCGTCGTCGTTTTGAATTTGTTGCTCCAGACCTTCGGAGAAGGAGATGTGATCTCGACTGCGGACGGTGTTGGCATCCGTCTTTCTCGGGCTCATCGGTATCGATTTTTTTGCTTTCGAATTTTCTCCACCTGGAATGGATCTAATCCTCTCGAGCTTGCCTTCTTTCATGCTATACGTCGCGGCTTTCTTAGCGTTGTGGCATCTTATGACTATTTTGTTCGCCACTAAGTTCCTATTCTGAGCGCTCCACAGTTGAATCACGCGTCGCAAATATCCCGGTTTGTGCTCGACTTGGACCTTTGTCAAAAGCTCCTCAACGTGCGAAAGTTTCATCTTCTGGTGACCTTTCCAATTCATCAAGTGAAACGTATTTTCTAAATCTTTAAACTTTTGTATCCCGACCTCGAAGTGTTCTTTGATGGCATCAGTTCTTCGTTTCAAGTTGATTTGAATAATCATCGAAGCCGTAGCTTCTTGCATCCCATTGACGATGACCCCGATGAACACGGAAACGAACACCAACGCGTTGATAATCACAAACGAGAAGAAATACACAAACGCGGTTGTTCGATTGCTTCTCGGGTGTTCGCACGGATACGGAGGATCCTCTTCCATTTCTTGTAGGTTGTGATAGTAAACGCCGTCGTCTTTGATGCCAAATTTATCGACGTCGCAGCCGAACATGTTCACCCATAACACGGCCGTCCAGTCTTCCAACATGGATACTTGAAACAACGTCAAAGAGGAAACCGGAACGGTTCGGAAATTGAACGGATCGTTCTCGGAAAATAACACTACACCAATAATGGAATAGGCGTAAAATACAAACACCATCAAAATCATCACGTAAATCAGAGAAAGCATTCCGAGCACTAACGATTGAATGATGATGTTCAATTGCGGGACCATACGCATGACTTTCACCAAACGCGCCAAACGCAACGCTCTGACGACTCTTGAAAACGACGCTAACGATTGCGCCTCGTAGAACGCACGCTCAGCAATCTCACCGCCTAAACCTACCAGAACGGTGACTAAATCGAATATGTTCCAACTCTTGTTTCTCCCGGTAAAAAAAGTCATCACTGGCGGATCCCAGTATACGGTGAACTTGATTACGATTTCAAACAAGAAGAGATATATGAAAGTCGACTCGACGTCTCTAATCCAGTTGGGGGAGTTGTCTACCATCGTGTGATCATCGCTATAGCGCGAAAATTGCGTGGCATATCCGCTAATAACGGCCGAGGCGATGATCGCGAGCATGATGAGAGATTCGAACCATTTCGTGGAGACTATATTTCTCGCCATCCAGCTTTGTATTTGTTCCATTCGCGAATCCGGAGTACCAAATTGATCTTTCTCCTCGTCATCCATGATGCCCGAAAACAAGTGCAAAATGGACATGACTTTGTTGTACTCGTACAGTGATAAACTATCGTCTAACGATTTGCGCGATTTCCAAACAGCCCCGATCGTTCTCGAGGTGAATTCTTTCTTCTCTTCGTTTCTCAACTGATCGACGCGTTCGTTCGCTTCGTCCATTTTCGCGGTAATGATACCAATAACTAAGGACATCATGATGTTACCAATGATTAAGATCATGGACAGAAAATACATGCCAGCAACGATTGGTTGCCCCTCGGCGTAGATTTTCGTTTCCCCGTCGTCATCTAACACATACGGGCAGTACTCCATGTAATCATCCTCGGTGTATCCGAAGTGTTCGCATCCGTACATGGTCGTCATCAAATATGTCCGCCAATCGTTCATTGTGGCTACGTTTGCGGCAGTCAGAAACGAAATCCCTAAATCTCGAAAGTGCATCGGGTCGGTCTCTGAAAATAAGGTGGCGCCTAACACAGCGTACACGTACATGACGACGAGAAGTAAAATAACCACCCACCCCATACCTTTGATCCCGGCGGCGATACCGGATAGAATCACCGAAAATGTTCGAAACGAGTAGAAAAACTTCAACACGCGAATCATTCGCAACAATCGAAACGCGGTGATTCTCCCGGGACTCAACCATCCGTCGTCAACGCCCGGCAAAGCGTCTACGCAATAACCGTAAATGATTAAAACGTTAACCAAGAAATCGTAGATGTTGCTCAAGTTTAAGAAATACGACCACGGTTCCCATTTTGCTAATCGGTACGTCTCCTCTATTTTCTCCGTCTCCTCTTCGAACTCGTGGTTGTAAACTATTTCTTTGTGCGTAATACGAACCACCGGCCCGGCACCACCGATTTTCACGATCGTTTCAATCAGAAACGTTATGTTGATGATGAGCTGTACCGCGTTGAAAAACGCCAAGCGCCACCCGCCAATCTGGTTCACCGTCGCAACCCCGACCCAATTATCGATACCTTCCGAGATGACGTAGAGAAAAACCATCGTCGCGATCCAAGTCGTAAAGAATCTCGTCTGCGAAAACTCAAAAAATCTCGAGCCTCGCACCCAGTTCCGATCGTCCATTCTTATGTCCGCGTCGTCGTGCCTTCTTTTGGGCTCAATTTTCGCAACCTCCATCGTCCATTTGACCTGTTTCTTCCTCACACCGCTCGC
>Ga0255763_1001528_pt1 | contig 23663 bp, 16 predicted proteins | sample 041ome_2_FD_179963 | JGI IMG/M metagenome (GOLD analysis project Ga0255763, IMG submission 179963) | Coastal salt marsh microbial communities from the Groves Creek Marsh, Skidaway Island, Georgia - 041406US metaG (version 2) | ecosystem: Environmental > Aquatic > Marine > Intertidal zone > Salt...
TGGAATTCAACAACGGGGTTGCCGTTGCTGAGGAAGAAGATGTCGTTTTGTTCATATTATTATTGCTACTACTACTACTACTGCTACTATTGCTGCTACTACTTTTAACTGCTTGTTGTTGTTCTGACGAAGTCGTGGGTGAGTTGACGTACGCGCCGTATGCCATTCCGAACAGCATTCCGTACGCTGTGCCCTGAGCCCATTCTTTTAGCTCAGGAGGAGGAGGAGGAGGATCCTCGTTCGGAGGTACGTATCTGAACCATTCCGACGACATGTGTGGTAATAATAATATACAAATAATAATAACGCAGAGAGCGTGGATTTGGTCCACTTGGAAGAGGGGGAAAAACGGAAAAACGGAAAAACGGAAAACCGAACTACTTTGATTGACATAGCTTTTTAGCTAAGTAGGTATAGTACTCATCGAGTGCGATGGAATGAACGCTTTCAGGTATATGGAATGACCGGCATTATATATTAAAATCTAAAGAGAGTAGACGAGGGGGAAGACTTCTCTTCTTCGCTGTCATTGCTGTCGCGAAAGTTAAATCTGCGCAAGGTGAACGATCCCGGAGTTCTCTTGAACCCGCCGGCGACCGTTTCCGTGGCATCGACATCAACTTCGTCGCTCGTGAAGATGAACCTTCGAAGTTCAAACTCACCCGTGCGTTTAAAAGCGGTGGCTGGAACGGATACTCTTCGTTTTGAAGGAGAATCGAACGCGAATTTACGCAAAGTAAACTGACCCGGAGTTCGCTCAAAGGCACCTTTTCGAGCGGTGAAATCTTCTGTGCTGGAAACATTCTCCGCGGAGACGATCTTTCTATTCATGGTGAAATCTCCCGCCGGCGCTCTTTGGAAAGATTTCTTCTTTCCTTGTTCTTGTTTGTCTTCTTCGACTTCGCAATACTCTTGTTCGACGCAGTTCTCGACCCATAATTTGTCAGTTTCCGCTTTGGAGAGTGTTTTTCCTTGTTGTTCTTTTTCACCTCCTTCCTCGACTTCGCAATACTCTTGTTCGATGCAGTTCTCGACCCATAATTTGTCAGTTTCTGCTTTGGTCATCGACGGTTGCTTCGATACGTCTTGCGTGGTGGGTTCATTCTTTTTCGTTTTCAATTGAAAGTCTGCGACTTGAGACTTGACTGAAAGGTTGTTCTTCTCCTTGATCAACTCGACAAACTCCTTGTTCTCGGTCATCTCCGCCATCGCGGCTTCTACTTCTCTCAATAACTTTCGTAAATCGTCTCTCTCCGTCGTCATTTCTTTCAAGGCTTGTTGCAATATTGGTACAGTGTCGCTTTTTACTTTTGCATCTTCTAATTCTCCTTTCAATCGATCCATCTCTTCGTCCGTCTCCTCGACGTCCACCATATCCGCCATGCGAGTCTCCAGTCTTCGGATCTCCGCCTTCAGTTGTTTCGCCTCTCTCTCTGCGCTTTCCATTTTCCCTTGCAGCTCCATGGATTGCATAGAACTCTCTCTTTTCAAGTTCTCCAAGTGTATTTCGGCTTTGATGAGTTTCTCTCCGTTTTCCAGAGCTTCTTTTTTCGCGGTTTCTTTTTCTTTTTCCAAACTCATCATCTCTTGAACTTTTTCTCTCAACGACTTTGTCTCCTCCAACTCCTTCTTCAACTGATCGAGTTCTTTCTCTCTCTCTCGTTTTAAGTTCTTGACTAATTCGTCGACTTCTTTAGGCGTGTACGAGTCCGCGAGTTCAATCTCCAATCCTCTCACGATCGATAACAATCGATCTCTCTCTTTGACTTTAGACTCCAATCGAGCGACTTTCCCGTTCGCCTCGTCTAAAGAGAGCTGTACCTTTGAGGACACGTCCAAAGCCTCGGAAACGGCATCGAGCATATCCTTCAACCGCTCAAACTTTTCTTTATTATTATTGGAAAAAGAAGAGGAAGAAGCGTTGGCGACGATGCACGATCGTCTTCTCGTCTGCGTTTTGGAAGCCTGATGGGAAGAAGAAGAAGAAGAAGGTTTTTGTTGTAGTCGTTGTACCCCCTGCTGCTGTCCGTTGTTGTCATCAAAAAAAGATGATGAATTCTTCGATACCCCTTTTGTTGTTGATGATGACGCGGCTACGACCACTTTGGTTCTTCTGCTGCTTCTCTTAATAGTGCTGTTGTTGTTAAAAGAAGAGAAGAAGATGTCGCTCGTCGCGCGAGCGTTGTTGGTCGTCGTCGCGCACGATGAAAACGCGCTCATTTTTCTTCTTTTTATGAAGAGAAAGAAGAGGGGGAAATAAATGAAGAAGAAGAAGAAGAAGAACAACAACAACAACAACAACAAAAACTGCTGCAAGAGGTCTCATCAAAAAACCTAAAAACGCAACAAACTTTCCTTCTCTGACTGATGGTTTCGGTTTCTCCTGTTCGGTGCTCAAAAAATTTGAAACAAAGCAGTTCAAACTCCACACAAGAAACAAAGAAGTTCTTTGCTGCTCGCGAAAGAGAAAGAGAGAGAACGCGAGTATTCAATCATCATGTCTTCTTCACCAAAATCATCATCTGATGTTGTTCGCGTCGTTGATGCCGCCAACGCGCCCACGTTTGAGTTCGGACACTCCGCCGGCATCACCGTCGCGAAAGTCGTTCTCTCTCCTTCAAATTTCAAAAATGATACGAACACTCCTCTTTCTTCTTCTTCTTCTTCTTCTGTGCACGTGGCGACGTGCGGGAACGATGGGTACGTGGTCGTTCGCGACTTGAGTACCAAGGAAACTATCGCGCAGCTCTCTTCTTCTTCTTCTAAAGAGAAGAAATCGACGGAAGAAGAAGAAGAAGAAGAACAGAAACCCATCAACGCGGTGGCGACGTTCCAGGACAAATATATCGCCATCGCGTCGGACGATCACTCGGTGAAACTCTTCACGAAAGAAGAAGGAGGAGAAGAAGGGGAAAAGAAGAAGTGGCAGTTTAAGAAGAACATCACGAGATTTGCTCTGCCGGCAAAGTGCGTCGCATTTTCCTCGGACGGTAAATGGATCGCCTGCGGGGGAGAGGACACCATGATTAAAGTCATCGACGTGGAAACGAGTGAAATCAAATTTTCGTTAAAAATACCTTCCAAAGGGATTAAAAGTTTGCAATTCAACGGCGAGAATAAATCGATTTTAGTCGCCTCAGACGTGGATGGGGTGATGACCGTGTGGACGTTACAACCAGATAACTCGGATAAGACGGATAAAAACGATTACGACGAGCCTGGAGACGTGAAGTTGCGAGCGACGGTGTGTCCGGTGACGGATATCGACGCCGCGGAGAGCATGAATACGGTTTCGGTAAGATTTGATGGGAAAGTTGTCGCAGTCCCGGGGCGCGAGAACAACATAGAGTTTTTCAATTTGGAAACGTTCAAAGAGATAGACGAGAGGAAGAATCTGCAGTGCTCAGATTTGGAACACGGCAACAAGGAAAACTTTTCGGTGGTGAGCTTTTCACCAAACGGGAAGTTTTGCTTCGCCGCCTCAAAGGACAAAAAGTGCATCGTTTGGAACGTGAAAAAGAACAAGCCAATCGTCGTGCTTAATGTTAGCGATACGAACGTGTGTTCCATGGACTGGATCGAAGGTGAAAATGCTGTCGTGATGACAAACGCAGATGGGGAATGGGCGAAGTGGGAAAACGTTCTATCATCCAGCGAACTTATCGCCGAGGGCGGTTCAAAGACGAACCCATTTTTCCAAGCCACGAGCGCGGACGAGTTGAGATTCTTTTCTAATGAAGAAGATTCCAAGTTTGCAACGAAAGATGCGATGCTCGACGGCGAGTTGGACGACGATGATGACATGGAAGACGATGATGGATTTGTGGAAGAAGATGAAGAAGACGAGAAAGAAAACCGCAAAAGAGAACTTGGGCGGCCTAGCGCTACGGCGCACGTCTCTGCGCCGGTTATCGTTGCGAAAGGACCGAAACCGCAAGGCTCTTTCCAAGTAAACTCGACTAAAGTGAATCCGGATACCGTTGGTGTTCAAAAGCGCAGATTTCTTTGTTACAACACTCTTGGAAGCGTCGTAGCAACCGAAGATACAAATTCTGGTTTGAAAAATGTCGAGATGTCTTTTCACGATACTTCCAGAGGTGGGCGCATGCCTACAATTACCGACGACGTAGGATACGATCTCGGCGTGTGTGGGGAAACCGGTGTTTTATTAGCTGCGAAATCGCAAATTTTCTTCAAACCGTACGAGTCATGGACAAAAGACTCAGAATGGACCTTGGAAATGCCGGAAGATGAAAGACCGACGAGTATTGCGTGTGGCGATGATTTCGTCGCGGTCGCTACTTCACAGAATATGCTTCGAATCTTTACCTCCTACGGCGCACAGAAGGAAGTTCTCAACTTTGAAGGTCCGATTGTTACGCTCGCGGCTGCTAACGATTCCTTAGCGGTGTGTTACCGAGAGCATTTTTCCGAGTGCAAGTTGAAGTTCAAAGTTTATGATGTCGAGAAGCGAATAGAAAAGTACGCAGGAAACGTACCTCTTTCTTGTCCGGACTCGGAAGAGGCCGATAAATCCCAAGAGAATATCGTTCGCTTAACGTGGATGGGCTTTGTCGAAAATTCGAGCGAAAGCGCGCTCGCGATCTGCGACTCTACTGGCATCTGCAGAATTTACTCCAAACAAACGTTCAGTGGATCTTGGGTCCCTTGCTTCGATTCGAAAAAAGCCAGAGATTCTGATTTAGAGAAGCATTGGATCGTGAGTTTATCGAATAAAGAGTGTAAAACTGTCGTCTGTAAATCTGCGGAATACGGTCCCTCGGTGAATCCGAAACCAGTTTTGAGCATTTTACCACTCTCTGTTCCGGCATTACAGTTGGAAGGATCGAGTTTTGACATCGAGGAGAAGGGGTTGACTGCAAAGTTGGCACTCAATGTGTGCAACGCCGCTGCTTCAGAGAAGCTCAGCAACGCGAATGCCAAGCGAGCGCGAGACAGAGAGCTCGCGGAAGCCAAGGCAACTTTTGACAAGGCGATGATGAAATGCCTGGTAGAAGCCGTGAAGGCTGATAGATTGGCACGAGCTGGAGATATTGCCGTCACTTTTGAGCGTCCGGCAATGGTAGATGCCGCAGCAAAGTTTGCCAAAGCCATGAAGAAATCCAACTTGGCCGAACGAATTCTCATGCTCGCGGAGGACGAAGACGACGAGGAAGATTCCTCAGACGATGAGGACGACGAGGATTCCTCGGACGAGGACGATGAAAAAGACGATGGGGAGAAAGTTAAGGACGATTTCGAGGCGGCAGCCAAAACTCCAGCTCCAAAACCTTCGTCTGTTGCGAAACAACAAAAAGTGCAAAAAGAAAACGTCGCAGTGGGATCCTCTGGGAAGAAGAGAGACTCATCAAAGTCAACGCCGTCTACTTTGAAGAAGAAAGCGCGCACGTCGGCTGGAGGGGATAAGAATCCGTTCGCTCGCAAGTAAACGATAACGAGAACAACGATGCGAAGAGCAAGAGAGCATTATTTGTGTAAAGTTACGCGTGCTGCTTTGAAGCGTTTATATATGTAGAAAACAACAACTTCTTCGTGTGTTTCGTTCAGTTATATAATAAAACAATAAAAGTAATTTTAGATGATAAGTGTATGATGAACCATTTATTCGTCCTCGTCCTCGTCCTTCTTCTTAAGCGTTGGCATGACCGTCTTCTTATCTTCGTCGTATTTGTTGTCCAAATACGCTTCGATGGCGATCCAGTAACCGGCGGTTAAAATAAGAAACTGCCACACCTCGATATCTCCGAAAACAGGATCGGTTATCGATATCGCCATCGCGGCTGAAGGCGTGAGCAAACCAACGAGCGAGGCTCCCAATCCAGACGCAAACAACACTTTATTACTGTTGCCGTTGGTATTGTTCGTAATACTGCTATTCTTCGTATTCTTGGCTACTTCTTTTGACGACGCTGGGTGGTGTTCTTTTTCTCTTCTTCCATATCTGTTCGTGATGGTGAATTTTTGATATCCTCTCGTCCTCGTCGACGAAGACGGAGAAGAAGAAGAAGAAGAAGAGGACGGTCGTCGCGCGGCGGCAACGGCGTTCATCGTGGACGATGATGAAGTAGACGATGATGTGAGCATAGCGTTCATTGTGTAAGTAGTGAGTATTTTTATTACGATGATAAACGTTTAAAGAGGAATGAGGTTCTTCGTCCCCCGGTCGAGATTTTTTGTCTGTTCTGATGACTCGTGATGAAATCTTTCAAAAAGTCGGTTCACAAGCAGCCTCTTCCATGACTTCTTCGTTGTCTGATTTTCTCCTCCTCCCTTTTGTTTGTTTTTTTTTGTCAGCTTGTTGTTGTTCGGGCAAAACTCATCATCACGTCACAAAACTATTTGTCATCATCACCTTCAAGCAGCACGCACCAAAAGAAGACAAAGAAGACTCTCTGGCTTGTCGTCGTCGTCTGTGGTGCTTCTTTCTGTCCTGTCTCTTCCTGCTTCTCCGCTCTGATACTAAAATATTAATTTACTAATAATAACAATATAATAATAAGAGAGTTAAGATACTTTTACCCGCAGTTGATTTTTGTGCTTCGTTTGCGGCTGAAACACATTTTTTACGGGAAGAAGAAGGAAAGCAAGGAAGAGAGTCAACGAACGATTCGATTTGAATCACTGGTTTAGGAGGAACCTTCTTGTGTACTTCATCGTTTAAGTAAGACCCGTTCGTGTTCCTGTTTCATCGAGGAATCCCCGAGAAGAAAGAGAACGAGAGAACAAGAGAGAAAATTCGAGAAGAAGACCTCGTTTTTCCTGTTGAAGAAGAAGAGAGAGAACGCGAGGCGAGCGAGTACGGATACTTTTGTCGAACGTCTCCACCTAAATTAAACGAAAAGGCTATACCAGCACAGATATATATATATATATAAGCAGAAAGAATACTGCATATATATGCCCTCAGCAGAAGACGATTTCTTGGTGAGAGGTTTTTCGGGCATGTTGCAACAGAAAAGGTCGTCGCGGAACATGATCGCGAGTCCACACCGCAAAGACGGCATCATCGGTGCCTCTTCAGGAGAGACTTCGAGTAGTAACGGAAAAGAGGTCTCCGTGGAAACCATTTTAGACGACTTGGTAAATCTGGTGAGCTCGTTAGAAAACGTATCGAAAGGGTTAAAGTACATGGGTGACGAAGCTTCGGTTGAGGTGAAAAAACTCACGGCCGAAGCCGATAAACTGACGATTTTATTAGATGATATGCTCGATTATCCCGGAGCGCAAGCGGTGATCGTAGGTACAAAGATTCCAACTGAAATAGCGAAAGGAATCAAAGGTGTCTCGAAGAGCTTGAAGCAGTACGAGAGAAACGTGAACGACCAGCTTAAAAAGTTTGAAACGGAACTCAAGAACGAAGCCAAGGAGAGAAGAGAGAGAAATAGCAACATTAGCACGAATAACGGAATGTCAACACCAGTAAAAAATGGAAACGGTGACTGCAAAAAAAACAACGACGACTTACGAACTCCGTCTCCGATGACGAAGAAGAAGGACAACGGTAAAGATGATACTAATAATCTAGATGAATCGGCGAGTTCATCCAACGGAGGCATGGGCTTCCTGAGCGGTTTGTTCTCTCCGAGCAGTTCCAATCTCAATCACAATAAAGAGGGCAAGAACGACGCGGATGCTGGAAGCAACAAGAGTGTCGCCAGTTATCACATCACATACGTCTTGGAAACTCTATCGACCAAAGCAGGCGTGTTGAGATGGAACGAAACCGAGGCAAGCGCGGAGCAAAGAATCCAGGAATCGAAACTCGCAGAAGCGGGAGAATTGAGGGACGAAAAGCCTGGAGGATGTTTCGGAGGATGCTTTGGAAAGAAGAGACCGATACCGAATCCTAAACAACCACCGTCTTCTCAACGAAGTAGTAGCAAACATAATAGCAATAGTATTCGCGGGAACAACAGTTCTCGAAAATGATTTATATGTAAGTTAATTAAATTAGGCAGCCAAATCAAAGTACAAAAAACGCGTAAAAATTTCTTCCTAAACAAATGAAGTACTTGCTCAAAGTATTTGTGAAGTTCCCGAATTTTATTTAGTTATTGTTTCCATTTTGAAATTGTACACATTAGAAGTAAGATGTAAATAATTCAATAAATAATTCAATAAATTAAAACTCACTTTCCCGAGATCTACGACATATCAGTAATGGGCTACTGTTTTTTATCTTTTCATCCTTATTCACTTTAATATTATAATTTATGTTCAATTTGGGGATGAACTATACATTCATGATCAAAATGAATGAAAAATTCTAAAACTTTTATTATTTATTTTGCTATTATTCCGTAAATTTTAATTATTCTCGCGTATGACTCGGTATTTCCCAAACATAATTTCGTAAATATATATAATTAATATGATTGTGTATGAATATGTATAAAAAGTGTGAAAAACTTATCAATATGATGGGGAAAAGTGAAAGAATATATTTTTTAATTTTTTAATTTTTGTCAGGTCACCAACTAATACGTCACAATAAGAAAAAAAGCCGTACATATTCTGAGCGAGAATGAACGCTCGTCTTCTCCCCAACGCGCCAACTGCGCGATTGACGTCTCTATCCTTACCCTCTTCTTCTTCTTCTTCCTCCTCGTCGGCGTCTTCTTCTTTGTCGTCGAGACATTTTCATACGAATGGATTTCTTTCTCGAGATTCTCGAGCGAGACGACGACAACAACATCAACAAAGAAATTATCGTTTAAACAACAAACGCGTCTCCTACGCCTCCGACAACTACGTCAAAAATGTCGCTTCGGTTGAAACGCGAGTTCCACTCAAGATCTGCTGGCAATTGTGGCAAGATCGAACCAGGATTCCGAATTGGATGCCTTGGATAGCAAAAGTGGAATACGACGACATAGACAAGACGAAAACCAAGTGGATTTTAGAGACCGAACAGTTTGGTCAAAAACTTCAATTTTCTTGGACGGCGAAAGACTTGGAACCGGTGGAATACGAGCGAATAGCCTGGAAGTCCGAGGACGGTTTAAGAAATAGAGGATCCGTCACGTTCAAAGACGTTGGAAACAATAGCACGAAGATAGAAATGATGATCGAATACGAGGTTCCTGCGGTATTGAAACCAGTCGGAGAACTCGTCAGCCCGCTCGTCGGCTCCATCATAGGAAAAGACTTGGAACGATTCGACGAGTTTGCGCGCAAAGTCGAGAAGCAGTTGTTGAAAAAGTAATCGAGCGATTCCTACCACTTCTACTACTTCTACTACTACATCTACTACATGTAATGCTAACTTCTATCTAACTCTCTAATGCAACGCTATTTTATCTTGAACTAAACTATCGATTTTAAATCTATTTCTGCGACTTTGACGCCTTGATCGAGACTCGTCAAGCCTTTCCTTTTCCCCAAGTAAAAGCGAGTGTACGCCACTAAAACGCTCGAGGCGTCTTTCTGCGCCATGTAAGGGTAATGAATTCGTGGCGCTTCGTAGCCAATCTCATCTTCCAACCTCGCAATCGTTTCCCACTCGTTTCCATCTCCATCTCTAGATATTGCCACGTGTAAATGCGTTCTACACGCTCGGCACTTCGTGGCGCCTCTTCGCGACCGATATTGATTTTTCATGTTGTTGAACGCAAGCAATAACTCCCCGTTTGGCTCTAACCGCATTAAGAACACCTTCGAATTCGGGTTCGGAACTGGCATTGGTTCGGGTTCTGTCCATGATTTTCCTTCGTCTTTAGAGTACGATTTATACAAACATCCCACGCGAGTTCGAAAGACTTGGATGATCCTTCCGTCGTTCAACTCGGCAATCGAACCTTCAATCAAGCTCGTGTTCGATTGCGTGATTTGACCTCTCGGTTGCCACGTTTTCCCACGATTTTCGGAAACCAAAACACCTGAAAATGGTTGCGCTCCAGTCATGCATCTCGATCGTTTATTCCATCGACAATCTGGTCCGCTGGAACCTTTGAATTCTGGTTTGCGAGTACACGTTCCGTCTTCGATGGCGTTTTGTTGTTCTCTCCAATACGGAAGTACCCAGTGTCCAGTCTTCTTCATAACAATCAGCGAGTTCGCGATAACTTTCGGTATCCCTCCTCCTTCATCTTGAGACAAAATCGTCACCGCTTTCGTCCATTTGTTCTCAGCTGGGTCTCCGATGGATTTTATGTATTTAATATCTCCTCCCGGTACCCACAACGACTTCGGCGTGTGATGGCACATCTCCGCGTGCGAGTCGACTTCGCAAACTTCACCTTTTGGGCACTGTGGAGGTTTACACGGAATCGCTTTCTTGCATCCAGTAGATTCAGAGTAAAATACGTACACTTGGTTGTTATCTATGTGTACGACTGGACTCCAAACCGCAGCGTCGTTATATATCGGCAACTTCACCGGCGGCGTCCATCGTTTTCCCTCTAAATCCTTCGATTGCGTGTACTCGATGTGCTGGTCTTGTAATCCCTCCGTCGCTAACTTATACTCGTAATACGTGGCATCTCCACCATCACCACCACCGTTACCATCGTCTCCTCCTCCTCCATCGCTACCACCAACATCTTTCTTTGCCGCCGGTGCTGCCTGATAAAGTAAAATCATCCGCTCGTCTTTCATCTTTGCAATCGTCGCCATGTGCGCGTATCTTAAATCTTCGTCGAACCGTTTCACGTACGTGCTGTGTTTAATAATCATCTCGTTCTTCTCGTCTCTCGAATCCACTGAACTTCCACCACCCCCACCACTATCGAACACTTGTTTACTCAGCGTCGTCTGCGAAGGTAACTCTGATTCGCATTTATCTAAATGTCTGCACTCCGGGTGCAACGCGAAAAACAGTCTCGTTTCTCTCCACGACGCAATCTCAAACTGAAACTTACACGACGAGCTCGCGCCTCCCAAGGAGGACTGCAATCCCAGAAACTGTAAATCTAACGGGTCCGCCGAAACCGAGGATTGACTCTCTTCTTCTAAAAAGATTTCCTCCAGAGCGCGCAAGTTTTCTTCGTTTTCTTTGTTGTTGTCTTTGTTGTTGTTGTTCTTTGACGAGAAAAATAATCCGTCACCATTCGTATCGATTTTCTTCTCTTGAATGTTAAAACCATCACCGTTACCACGACTCCTACTTTTAAAGGAGGAGGAAGATGCAGAGGAGGAGTTAAAAAAAGAGGCGAGAAAGAAGTAGACGAAGACCAAAAACAGAAGGACGACGACGAATTCTCTCTTTTTCTTCATCTTCGTAAGTAAAGTCTTTCGAGATGTGAGTTGTGAGTACACACAACATTGAGGAGAATTTTATTCATTTTTTCTCTTCATGCAAAAAAAAGGGCAGACAAAAACAACTTCACAACAAACACATCAACAGAAGAAAAGAGGAAAGAAATTTTAAGAATGTTGGTGGTGTTGAAACCAATAAAGTGCGAGTTGGAAATAGCCAAAGGGGTTCGGGCGAAAGGGGAAGCTTCGGTGACCGAACGAGACGTCGTTTTCAACGCCGCCGAGAAGAGCAGCGATGATGAGAGCTCTTCGTTTAAAGGCGCGAAAGTTATTTCCATAGAATCCGTGACGAACCAACAAAAATCAAAAGCGAAGAAAGGAGCGGACTATTTCGCTCTGAGAGTGAGTCACGACAGTTCGGGAGGAGGAGGGGGAGGAGGAGGAGGAGGAGGAGCGATTGTCCTTCGATTTGAGACCGAAAAGGACAGAGATGACATCTCAAAGGCGATTAAAGAGCAAAAGACGAAAATAGACGTGGAGAAAGCGTCGATGCCGTCGAGAGTGGAACAAGAGGCGAGAAGACAACTGTTGGAGACGAACCCAGATTTGAAAGAACTTTTCGACGCGACGGTTGGCCAAGGCATAATATCGGAGGCGGAATTCTGGGATGCGCGACGAAAAAAGCTATCCTCGATCGCTTCGCACCTAGGATTAACGCAAAAGACGGGATTAAAGAGCGAGATGGATGCGGACGATATCGGCGCGAGGGACGGCGCTTCGGTAGAGAGAGATAAAATACGAGCCACGTTAACTTCGGAAAAAATGCACCGAATCTTTGCCGAACGTCCGGGAGTTAGAAAAGCATTCATAGATAACTGCGTGAAACGTAAGGAGTTGACAGAGAGGGAGTTTTGGCACCGGTTTTTAAAGTCAGAGTACATGAAGAAGATGCGAGACGGTGGCGAGGCGCAATCCGAAGCCGAAAAGAACGATTTGATTTTGTTCTCCAGACGTTTAGAAGACGAGGCGGGGAAAAGGAAACAAGTCGAGTCCGTGAGTGAGTTTGTAAACTTACAGGCGGATAAGGACGATACGCTCGTCACCGGGCAATCCGCGTACGGCGTTTTCGATCGTTACCAAGGAACGAAGGAACAAGTCAAGAAAAAAGTTGGGAAAGGCGCGGCTGGAGGTCAAGCGACTACTTTTGTCGGCGACGATGACTCGCTCTCGAAGATGGACATCGCGAGAGACTTAAATAGACACGGTGAAGTCGTGCTTCGAGGGAGACCGAAAGGCGACGATTCAGTCGCAACGAATGCGACAACCGCAGCGATGATTGCAGAAAAGGAAGACAAAGACGCGTTGGAAGACCGATTGAAAAAGATTTCGATGGCGAGTAAACGACTCAAAGATGGTGATGCGGATAGAGATGGAGATGATAACGTCAGCGATGACGACGCAGAAGAGCTTCGATTGGAAGATTTGAATCGAGAGGAGGAAGAACCGAAAAAAATGGAACTCGCAGTGGCTGATGCTTCGGCGTATTTCCGCAAGAAAAAATCTACAGAAACGACAGTTGCAAAGAAATCAACGACAAAGTCAAAGCAGGATAAAACGAAAAGGAAACGAGACGAAGCGGAAATAGAAGCAAAATCATTTGCACAAGCTATTGAGTTAGCGCGTTCTTTTGGTAAAGAAGAAAACGAAGTGAAAGATGAAGAACTGGATGGATTGGCCGCTTTGAAAACATTGGAGTCTATCACGCAGTCGCTCTGGCGCCACGAGAGCGAAACAACCTCGCACATTTCTTCTTTCGATTCATTCTCTTCCTTAGAGAAGACTGAAGACGGCGACAATCGCCAGCGCTTACTTTCGGAGAGCGAAGCGCTCGCGTTGAAGAAAATTGCCGCGAAAGTCGAAGAATATTTGATTCACTTTTGGCGAAAAGCGCCGTTCGTTACCGCCACCGCGTGGGAGTCTGCGAGCAAACTCAACGATGCGTTGGGCGAACTTTACGATGCAATTTCGAATTTAAAATCAGCGTTATCGGGAGAAAAGCGCAACGAGGCTTCTCGAAGAGTTCGTTCAATTTTAAGATCGATGGACGCTGCGTTTGCGTATTACGACGAGGAGAAGGAAATCCGAAAGGCCAGTTACGACGCTTTCTTGAAGGCTCGACAGCAATCCGAAGCTACCGCGGCTGGTGGCGCTAAATAATAGAATAGAAAATTAGTTTTAAGTAGCACAGAAAGAGCTTAGCAATGTAGAACTGTTGCAATCAGAAATGATTTATTAAACCGCATCGTAAAGCGCAAGTTTTTTAGGAGTTTAGAATTAGAATTTTTTCCTAAACATCAAGACACACAGAAACACTTCCCTCAAATTTCTCAAGCAACCACCACCCTATTCATATTATTAGTACCAAAGCAGGGAAGATTGAAAATGTTCCGTCGCGGCGCGAATCGAGCTTCTCTTGACGCGCTCTGTGAGCTGTTCTCGCGGTTTCCCGCGAACGCGACGTCCATTCCTAAATCTTCTTCCATTGCCTCGACTTCATCGTCGCCGATGAGGACGATGATGAAGTCGATGGTGACGGTGATGCAGCAACAACATCAACACAAAAGAAGAATCAGCTCTTGGCTTTTTACGCCTTCTTCTTCGTCGGTCGCGACTTCTTTTAGCCCCGATAATAAAAGAGAACGAGACACCTTCTCTCGCGGACGCTGTTGTTATTATTCGACGAAAACGAAGAGAACGTGGACGAAACGAAGAAGCCTTTCAGCCGCGAAGAACAAGAAACTGCCTCCGCCGTTTAGTGAGACGACCACGTATAAAATACGAAAACCAAAGAAAGGAGAAGAGCTAGCTCGAGAACCGTTCTTCGCGAATGTGATCGTCGAACGACTCCCAGTGGTTGAATCCTTACCAGAAGAGTGGGAAAAAGAGTACGAAGACTGGTCCAGAGAATACAACGAACAGTTTCAGAAAATTATGCCGGACGAACTGATCGCGGCGAAAGTGCCCGTGGAGAGTACCGAAGGCGAAGAAGGCGAAGCGGGAACGCTAGAGCAGTTTCAACCGGCGAGCGTTGAGACGAACGAGGAAGACAATGTGAAAACCACGAATAGAAAATTGCGCGAGTTTTTGTTTCTAGTCGTCAAGGAGAAAGGAAAAGAGACGTGGGGGTTCCCGCGAGCTGAGAGAAAAGACGATTGGACGATGCGCTTAACCGCGGAGAATGCGGTTGAAAAGGCGTTCAAGAATGCGAAAATGTTTAAAGGATTCGTCGGTAAAAAGAAATCAAGTGATAGTAGTGATAGTAGTAATGGTGACGAGGAAGAGGAAGACTTTAGCGAGTATAGCGAGGGAGGAGGTTTAGAATACCAGATGGTTGGGAACTGTCCCATGGCGCACTATGCGCTTGAAGACGGCACAAACTTTTATCATCGGGCGACCTATTTAGATGGAGAAGTCGCGTTATCGTCCAGCGTGGACGATTTCGCGTGGGTCACGAAGGAGGAAATGAAGTCGTACATCTCGGATGAGAGCGAATACGCGCTCTTTTTACGCATGGTTTAGAAGAAATATTTTTTTACCGCTATTATTTAGAACGAACAAAAGACTTCGAAAAACTACATCAAGGCTGAAAACTAACTTTTCTTTTTCCTCCTCGATTTCGGGGTTTACACTTTACACTCTTTCACTAAAACTCTTTTTCTACGTACAGGAACTACTATTATTACAAAGTTATTATTAAACGTTCGTATCTGGTGGCGTCCATTGGGTCTTCCCTAACTTTGCGTTATGATAATACGGGCGTCCTAAGTTATCGTAATACACCAACCACCCGTCTTTCTTTTTAGTCGTATTTTTGTTCTTCCCTTCTTCTTCTTCTTCTTTCGTTTGTTTCGCTCGCATTTTCTCGTCCAACTTTTTCGCCTCTACTTCCTCCTCTTCGCTCTCGCTCACGTCCTCGCCTCGATTTCTCTTCTCTCTTTTATCGATTTTCTTTCGCATCTTCGCTGCGTACGCTTTTGCCTCTCTCGCGATCTGGTTGTAATCCGGTTCTTCTCTTCTCTTCGCGTACTCAAACTGTTCGAATTGAAACATTTCTTTCGGCCATTTTCTGGACCAATCGACGTTGCCGTTCACGCAGTTCATGGCTTGGTGGCCTTCGATGCCGCATATGTTGCACGCGTGGATGCTCGATCCCGCTGGTCGTCGTAATTTGTGGTGTTTTTCCATCTTTCTATGCCACTTGAAACAGAGAGAAGAAAACAGACGCGTTTCTGCTCTTTCTTGTTTTGACGATTTTGAGGGGAGTTTCTTGGGAGGAAGACAGACGAACGAAATTTTCGTTCGAAAAAAGACCAAAGGAGAAGACCCACCAAAAACAAAACTCAGCACATCCTCACACATTTAGCTAGTCTTTACACACACACACATCATGGTCAACGTGCGTCCACTTTAAACGATATTGTTTTTCTTCTCAAACGCGACGCAACTTTACGACGATTCTGCGTTCGCGTCTGGGCGTATCCTTTCTTTTTTTAATACGCGCGCGCACAAATTTTTCCACCTCCGCGAAACGACTTTGAATCATCAGTGGTAGTTTAGCGAGAAATTTCCGGAAACTAACCCCACGCGGTCTCTTCCGAACATCATACACAGATTCCAAAAACTCGACGAACGTATTGCAAGGGATGCAAGAAGCACGCGATCCAAAAAGTGACGCAGTACAAAACCGGGAAGGCGTCTTTGTACGCGCAAGGTACGCAAAATTTCTCCCATTTTTTTGCGTCGTTGTGTAAAACGCGCGCGCGCGAGTGAAATTCGACCGGGAATAGACGGTGACGCGAAGGTCTAGAGTTTGAAAAAGTCGACGAATGGCAAAGTGCAGACTTTTGTGCGTGCAATGAAATGAAAAGAGTGCACGCCTTAGCGGTTTGGGTGCTTTCCTAGCGCGTACGCGTTGGTGAGATTTTTCACCGAAGAGGGTCAAAAACGCAGAAACTCTCCCTTTCGAGGAGGAAACAAAGTCTCGCTCGCGCGATTGGAACGAAGCGCACGCACGCGTTTAATATTCTTTTTTACTCACACGACTTCTCTATTTTATCATCTGCAGGTAAACGCCGTTACGACAGAAAACAATCTGGTTACGGGGGTCAAACCAAACCAGTGTTTCACAAAAAAGCAAAGACCACGAAGAAGATCGTCTTGAAACTTACCTGCAACACGTGCAAGCGCTCGTGCATGCACAAAATCAAACGTTGCAAGACGTTTGAAATCGGTGGGGACTCAAAGAGTAAGGGTGGTGTCCACGGTTAATTGACGCGTGTTTGTGTAAGATTTATTCTTATCATCAATCACGTTGTCGTGTATATCGGGGGCGCGTTGTGCTCCGCTCGCGATTCGTATTCCTAAACTTTTCTCTCGCTACATCCGTTTCTCGTCTACCTTTATTCGAGAGCGCTTAGAGAGAAAAAACTCTTTCACGAATCGCGCGGTGCGGGCCATCGACTCCTCACATCACAGCAGTTATAGTCGTTTTTAGCTTTATCTAGTAGCCTGGTTGTCAGTGTGTTTTATATTGAGATATATTACAACAAATAAGTATTTTACTCCTCCGTCTTCCTCTCTCTCTTTGCTTTTCTTTGCTCCCTTTTTTGTTTCTGAGCTCCCAAAAAACGAGACCAAAACAACACCAAAAATTTTCATCCAGCCTTTTCCCCATTCTCTCCTCCTCTCGTTTCCGCGCGAGCGTGTGTGTTTGTACATCAATCATCACACAAAATGGCGGAACCAGGGAAGAAATACGTCGATGGTGCCGATTACTACGGCGATACCACGTATCTGTGGCGAAACATGAAGGTTTTGGGTATCATCACTTGCTGTAAGTATGCGTCGTGTGCGCACCGCACGTCCCTTGGATTTGCCGCGGGAAGATTTTAGAGGAGGATTTTGAGAGGGATCTCTTTTTCTCTCCTCTTCTCTCTCTCGTTCGTTTGTAAAACATCGTCGCGTTTACGCATCGTTCGTTCGCACCTTCAACGCGATGTTGTTTCTTACGCTAAATTACAACTTTGATCTCTCTCTCTCTCTCTCTCTTTCTCTCTCGTGTGTATTAAAACAACAGATTGCATCATCGGGTCGCAACTTTCCGTGGTGAATAAAATTGCCGTCACCGATATCCCTGTCCCTAATGTTATTTTGGTCATTCAATTCGCGACGGCGTCGTTTTTGCTCGGCTTAGCGCACATGTTTGGAATGATTAAGTTGGAGAATATCAACATGAGAACGTGTATTGGATTTTTACCGTTCGTGGCGTGTTTCTTTGCTCTTTTGAGCTCGGGTATGTGGGTGATGAAAGTCGCTCCTTTAGAGACGTTTATCGCGTTCAAGTCGACGACACCCATTGTCTTGTCAATGTTAGATTATATGTTCATGGGGAGAACATTTCCAAGCTTGAAGTCACTCTGTGCGATGGCTGGTATCACCGGCGGGGCGGTTTGGTACGTATCTGGCGATGTTAAATCGGAAAAAATTGCATACCTGTACTGCGCAGTTTTTGTTTTCATGGCGTGCATCGAAGGGGGGGTTGCAAAAGATACGATTAATAGATATCAAATGAACTCGTGGTCGAGAACATTTTTGGTGAACACTTTGTCGATACCGGTCGGTATCGTTTTGTCTCTCCTTACCGGTGAAGCTGAAAACGTGAAAAATGGCATGGACGCGAACGGAAACGCGTTGAAATTTGGAAACCGAGGACTTATTGCGTTGGTGTGCTCGTGTTTTTTTGGCGTTGGGATGGGTCTTTTTACCATGCTCATCAGAGATGCGTTGAGTGCAACTTCGTGTGCGGTTGTTGCGACGTGCAACAAGTTTCTCGCCGAGGTTGTGAACTTTTTCATCTGGAAAAACCATGCCTCACTGGAAGGCGCGGGGGCGGTGTGCTTGATCATGGCGAGTGGTATTTTTTACGAGCAGGCGCAGTTACGACCGGGGGAGACCGGCTTCAACCCAAAAACAATATTGCCTTGCATACCTCGAAGGGTTTTAGGTATCGTTCCTGACGAAGAAGGAGTCAGAGAAGGCCTCTTAGGAAAGTAAAAGCGCTGTTTTATTCACGGTGGTTATTTTTGCGTGCTGTATTAAATTTAGAGTTAATTCAGGCAGTGAGTGAGAGTTGCGCGCAAGCTCGTTTGTAATGTCAATCTATATATACTGTATATATGTAGTTTCAACTTCAACAAAAACTGATTTAAAGTATGCTATCCATTTGCGTGAACACGGCATCGACGTCTTCAATTTCCAAAATTTTATCCAACAGGACTTCGTTGGCTTCCGCATCTTCCTCAGAAACTTCTACGTTTGCTAATGGTAACAACTTTAATCCAGAGTTCTCGGCGTCTACATCAAATCCACCATCAATCAACGAATCTCTCACGCTCGCAAATGACTGGTATTCCGCGATAACAACGTAACCATCCTCGGAAAATTCGTCGTTCTCCTTCACATCGTCTGCGCCAGCCTCAATGGCTGCTTCAAAAATCGCATCTTCGTCCCCGGATTTCAAATACACGAGACCTTTTCGTTCGAAGTTAAACAACACCGAACCGGACTCGGCCATTTTCCCGCCACCTTTCTTAACCGCCGCTGGGATGTCTCCGGCGCATCGATTCACGTTATCTGATAACACTTCCATGACGATGCCGACGCCGCCGTGTCCGTAACACTCGTACGTCAACTCCATGAAATCGCCGCCTTTTGCCTCGCCCGCCTTCTTCAAGTTTCTCTCGATTAAATCCGCTGGCACAGACATTCTTTTCGCATCTTTTAAAATGCCTTGCAAACGCACGTTATCCGTCCCCGTCCCGCCTTCTTTCGCCGCCCGCGCGATTTCTTTCCCAAACTTCCCATACAACTTTGTTCGAATGGCATCGTTTTTGTTCTTCGTTTGTGCAACCTTCGCGGCTTTTCTGCCCATGTATACCCTCGTATCTCTTTTCGGAGTATTTCCTGCTCTGTTGTTCTGTTGTTGTGTTCTCGTCGTCGTTCTCGTCGTCGTCGTCATCGTCGACGAACGCTTCATGCTTAAAGTAGAAGACGACGTTGCCGATGGTGTTGTTGGTAATGCCGTCAAACAAGTCGCCGACATCATTTTTTATTTGTTGTGCTCTCTCTGCGTCCTTTATGAAGATGACTCTTCGTTCGTTCTCGAAGAGAAAAAGGATCGTGCGCGCGTGTGTGGTGTCTGTGCGTGTATTATAGAGACAGAAGAACGCAGTGCGAAGGAGTGCGTGCGTGCTTCTCCTCTTTTGATTTGAGGTAAACTTTTTTTAAGCAGAACACTTTATCCAGAGGTGATATAATAAGAGAGAGAGACTATGAGTAGACAGGTAGAGAGAGGAGCAGGGAGAACTCATCCCTCGAGACTCGAGACTCTCATCACAAGAAGGACTTTTGTCAAGAAGACAGAATTTAGAGATAAATTTTTCCACAAGAATAATAATCGGGATACACACGCGCGCGTTGAGTGAAAGAGAGTAAGAAGAGTCTTCGTAATCATCATCATCATCATCATGCGGAGGTGCGCGCACACCGCGTTGTTCACGAAGATGGTCGCCTCGACGACGGAGATGTCTTCTTCTCAAAAGATGACGACGATAATTCGGCAGTCTTTTTCTTCTTTTGGCGGCAAGCTGGTGGAAGAAGAACAATCATCTTCTTTGCCTGACTTTCGCGACGGAAAGACGAGGAGTTGGAGCGCTGCGAGTAATAACAGCAGCAGTAGTCGACGAAGATACCATCACCAAAGCCAACGCTGCTACTCTGGAAGAGGTGGAGTATTATTGAACGACACACACGACGTATCGAGAGGAAGAAGAGAAAAAAATTCTTTTGGAAGTAGAAGAGGAGGAGGAAGAACCTTCGTTTCGTCCTCTACGTCTCTGTTCGCGAAGACGTATTACGATACTCTAGATGTTCCAAAAAGCGCCTCTCAAGGCGAGATTAAGAAGGCGTATTATAAATTAGCGAAGAAATACCACCCAGACTCTTCCGGAAAAGCGAAAGATGATGCCACGGAGAAGAAGTTTCAAGAAGTGCAGAAGGCGTACGAGTGTTTGAAAGACCAAAACCAGCGACAGACGTACGACGCGGTGGGGCACGACACGTACGAACAAATGCAAAATGGAGGAGGTGGTGGTGGTGGAGGAGGAGGGGGACAAAGTGCATACGGTCAAGGCGGTGGTTTCCAAGGATTTCAAGGTTTTGGAGGACCTGGGGGAGGATTTAGAGTGCATTACGAGGGTGATATGGGCGACGGAGATCCTTTCGAGTCTCTCTTTGGGCAGATGTTTGGCGGCGGGCAAGGACAGTCTCCGTTTGGGCGTCAATCGTTCGATGTGCAAGGTCAAACGACGATTACTCTAAAAGAAGTCTATTTTGGAGCGAAAAAGACTTTGAGAGTGCCAGATACTATCGTTCAAGATAAGGATGGAAAGAGGAAAACAGTGAAAGGCAGGGACGTTGTGGTTGATATCCCACCCGGGATTGAAGACGGACAGAGATTGAGATTGCACGGACAAGGTATCGATCCGGAAGTGCAAGGACGACAACCAGGAAGTTTATACGTTACCGTTCGAGTATTAGAGGATCCGAAGTTTGATCGAGTAGGTGCTGATATCGTCACTTCGGTTTCGTTAAATCTCACGGAGGCTATTTTTGGTGGCGAAGTGAAAACTACAACCCCAGGCGAGGATATTTTGAGAGTGAAAGTAAAGCCCGGAACTCAACACAACGATCGCGTCCGGTTGAGAGGGAGAGGTTTACCTACAGTACTCGATGGTTTAGGCATGTATAAGGGAGACATGTACGTCAGGTTTAAAGTCAAAGTGCCGAAAACGGTCGATATGAATGAAGAACAAGAACAGTTGTTGAGACGATACGCTGAGATTGAAGCGGAAAAGAACGCTAGCAAGGATACAACAAGTACTTCGTCTTCGTCATCATCGAAAAATAGTAATAGCGCGGATACTTCGGACACCGCAAACAATAGTAATAGCAGTAGCAGTAGCAAATTTACTGCGAGAGGATCGACGAGTGAAACAGGAGAGGAGGAGGAGGGGGAGGAGGAGCAGCAACGGCAGCAGCAGCAACACAAAGACAAAGAAACGACGGCTTAAAAAAGCAAGCCAAGCTTTTGTCTGGAAAGTATAAAACAACGGCACGTATAAGAATAAAAAGAAAAGAGAACGAAGGTGATCGCGACAACAGTTTTTAATAATTATTATTATATATAAGATGAAGTATTTTCGATTATAGTTTACATAAGGTGCTTTCGGCGGTCTCTCCTTTTTTTTGCCGCGAAAGCCTTCTATTATAAGAATACAAGTACTTGTCGTCGCGAGAAGTTACTACCGCGGTCCTGCTCCCTTCAAACGATCGAGCGTCTGGAGCGCTTTGTCCATCTTTTCAGCGGCGTCTTCAAAAGCGTGGAATTTGTTCTTTGCGGATGAAACGCGTTCAATTTTAATCCCAGATAGCCGTAAAAACGCGTTCTTCAAATCCGCCTTGTTCTCTAAATTCTTCTCGATATCGCTCACAGACATGGTCTGAATCGCTTGCTGATACTTCTTTGCCGTTTCAATAGCGTTTGCTGCACCTTCCACCGTCAAGGGTGGTTCTTTTAACATCAGTCTGTTCTTTCTGCACTCGTTTAATACGATTGGTATGCCTAAAACCGTAGCCGGTCGAATATCTTTGTTCACTTCCTTGGCGATTTCCGGCGAAAAGTGCTCGGCCATTTTCCCGACATCCTCGTACGAAATGCCCGCTTTCCTGGCCATTTCCACGATTTGAACCCCATCTACGCTCAAATCTATTATTCTTTGGTCCACCTCCAACCAAACGTGCGCATCACATCGGACGCCTCCGTCGTTTTTTTTCGTAGATTTCACGTAGCCAACTTTCACTTCAACTGTGCTCTCGTCGATGCCGTTTTCAACCAAAGCGTGCTTTAAAGCCATGGATATCACCAATGACGCGTTCTCTAATCCACACTCTGGGATAATTGACATAGCTTCAGCGCACAAACTCACCATAACTCGGTCTCTCAACGTTACCGATGGTTCGTTCAGCGCGAGCTTTATCACGCAGTCGGAAAGCGATAACGATTTCCCGTCCGAAGTTCGAATTTCTCGCTCGAGCTTTTCGTATAAGCTCACGGACTGGTCGAGCTTTTTCACGTTGTTCACTTCGTTATTCGCGGCGCTGAAGAACCCAGAAGCGCTGGCTGAAAACGACGTTTTGATTCCGTCTTCTCTCTTCTTACTTTTGCTACTACCCATCGAAGTGTCGAAGCTCTTTCGAGAAGAAGAAGAAAGAGAAGAAGAAGAAGAAGAGGTGAAAGAAGTTTTTTGTGTTCCCCTCATCTTTGCCGATGATGATTTTGAACTCGCTGATGAAGCTTTTATTCCTTCTCGGCCCCTGCTCTTTCTCAACGAAGAAGAAAAAGAAGAATAAACATTATTATTGCCCCGAGACAACGATAATACGTTTGGTCTGCCGCTGGTTGATGGTAAGCACAGCATCGCGTATATGTTATAAATAATTTTGTGTGGAGACAAGTGTTTTGAATCTTTTTTCTCCCTTTGGGCTTTGGGCAGTTTCAGCTGAATCCGCTCCCCCCTCTTTTTCGCTTTTCCTCACTTCTTTCTCTTTTTGGTCGGTCGTCCCGAAAATATTCCAGCACCCCTTTTTTGTCACAAACTGATGACACACTTTGTTCCCCGCCGCGAAACGAACAACACAACAACGACAAAAAGAGAGAAGGAAGAAGTAATAACGGCGAGAGTTTCCTTTCCTTCTGTACCTCTCGAGCGTAAGTGGTGGTGCGAATATTCTTCTCTCTCTCTGTACGAAAACGCGCGCTTCTTTCGAGAGATATATTTTTTCTCTTCTTTTTCTCACCCCCAGAAAAGAGAGTTTCTCGAGAAAGAAGAAGAAAGAAAAGAAGAAGAAAGAGAAGAAAAGAGGAACAATTTTTTCTCGAGAGAAAAAGACACGAGAAAAAACACAAAAAGAAAAAAAAACCGCTCATAAACTTTGCTCCCACTCCCGGAACGTGTACAAGAAAACAGATGAAAGAAGGCACGGAACGCGAAAACGGTGTTAACGCGGGCGATGCGTGCGTAAGGTTTTGATTTTCAAGCGCGCGTGATTGATTCTTTCTTCGATGGAAAACTCGGAGTTTTTTTTTTCTTTTTGGAGGAAAAGGTTGTTTTACAATCAAGGAAAAGAGAAGAAGAAGAAGAAATTTCTTCTCGTGTTTGAACAGGCTGTTTTTGGCTGAGTGAGTGACGAGGACAGAGAGAAAAAAAAACAAACTCGATCGATGAAGAACAATTTTTTTTTTCTTTCGATTGAATCGCGTTCGATTT
>Ga0255763_1001531_pt1 | contig 23639 bp, 19 predicted proteins | sample 041ome_2_FD_179963 | JGI IMG/M metagenome (GOLD analysis project Ga0255763, IMG submission 179963) | Coastal salt marsh microbial communities from the Groves Creek Marsh, Skidaway Island, Georgia - 041406US metaG (version 2) | ecosystem: Environmental > Aquatic > Marine > Intertidal zone > Salt...
TCGTCCGCGCGCGAATATCCCGCCGCTATACGACTCGCGACTCGCGATTCGCGTAGTCGCGGCAAAACCACACGTACGTCGCGCACACACAAATATTCCCGCACCGACGCGCGCGCGTGTGCCGACGCCCGACGACGCCCGACGACGCCCGACGACGCCCGACGACGCTTCGCGTGCGGTGGCGATATGGACGTCCACGAATATGGTGTCTGCTGTATATAGGGATTCGAGTCCATCGAGTACGTATATTGAACACCCGCATGTGTGGTCCGATGGGTCCGATCACCGCACATCGGTCGATCGCGTCGCACACTACGCGTGGTCGACATCCGCGCGCGGTTGACTAAATACAATCGATACGCATCAAAGGGAATCTTTGTTCCACATGTCCGAATAATACTATGTACGTCGTCGTCCCGCGCGTCGTCGGTCGTCGGTCGTCGCGGATCGACATCGATGTCGCGCATGGGTCGATGTCGAACTCGATCGATGCGTGCCATCGATCGATGGAGGGCGATGTCGCGATCGACGTCGAGGTCACACCCAGCGCCGCGCCGTCATTGATGGTCGCGACGATGGGGGTGTCGTCGTCCTGGAGTGTGGTTGGGACGCCGGTGCGGGATGCGCGCGCGCGACATCGTCGCGGGACGTGCGGCGGGGGCGTTGGGGTCGTTCGCGTGCGCGCGAGCGCTGGGCGCGCTGAACGCGAGCAGTTTCGCATGAGGTTCGTTCGTTCGTTCGTCGTGGTGTGTGCGTGTGTTTTGATTGTGCGTGCATGCATGATTGTGCGTCGCTCGAGGGATCGCGTGAGGGTTGAATGACTGACGAATGGTGCGGTGTATGACGTGAAATGCAGTGATGATGAGAATTTTAAGGGATTACCGCGCGATGCGCGGGTTGGGATCTTGGGAGGTGGGCAGCTGGGGCGCATGTTGGCGATCGCGGGCGCGCCGATGGGGGTTCGGCTCAACGCGTTGGACCCGACGGAGAACGCGCCGGCGTCGATTGCGGCGAATCAGATCGTTGGGAGTTTTAGAGATAAAGAGACTGTGAAGGCGTTTGCGAAGGAGTGCGATGTGGTGACGGTGGAGATTGAACATATTGATGTGGAGGCGTTGCGCGAGCTCGCGGCGGCGGGCGTGGATGTGCAGCCGACGCCAGAGACGTTGGCAACGATTCAGGACAAGTACGCGCAAAAGGTGCACTTTCAAAAGGCGGGTGTGCCTCTTGGACCGTTTGCGGATGTTCCTGACCAAGTCGCCTTGGATAAGGCGGCGATGGAGTTTGGGTTTCCTCTCATGTTGAAGTCGAAGCGATTGGCGTACGACGGTCGCGGGAACGCCGTGGCAAAGACGGCGGGCGATTTGGCGAGTGCGGTTGAGAAACTCGGCGGTTTCGCGCAAGGGTTATACTGCGAGAAGTGGGTGCCGTTCGAGCGCGAGCTCGCGGTGATGGTGGTGCGCGCCAAGGATGGCGAGACGGTGTGCTATCCAGTCGTTGAGACGGTGCACGAAAATAACATTTGCGACACGACGACGACTCCGGCGCCGGTTCCGAACAGAGTCGCCGAAGAAGTGCAAGCGGCGGCGCGTAAGGCGATTGCGTCGTTTACGGGTGCAGGTATTTTTGGTGTTGAGTTGTTCGTATTGAAGGATGGGTCGATTTTACTCAATGAAACTGCCCCGCGACCGCACAACAGCGGCCACTACACCATCGAAGCGTGCGCGTGCTCGCAATATGAAAACCACTTGCGGGCAATCTTAGGTTGGCCCTTGGGCGACACCTCGCTTAAGGTTGGCGGTGCGGTGATGAAAAACATTTTAGGCGATGGTGATGGGCCCGAAGCCATGGGACGGGCGCATCGGTTGATGGGCGCCGCCTTGGCCACGCCCGGGGCGAGCATTCATTGGTATGAAAAGCCCGACATGAAGACGGCGCGTAAGATGGGTCACATCACGGTCGTCGGCTCAAGCGCGGCGGTGGCGACCGAACGATTAGACACCATCCTTCGCACGGCGAATGGTGATAAGACGCCGGCGAAAAAGGCGCCGCAAGTGGGCATCATCATGGGCTCGGATAGCGATTTGCCGACGATGGCCGCCGCCGCCGAAGTTCTCGAATCGTTTGGTATCGGATGTGAAGTCACGGTCATTTCTGCCCACCGCACACCCGAGCGTATGGTTGAGTACGCACGAAGCGCGCACACGCGAGGTCTTCGCGCCATCATCGCTGGTGCTGGTGGTGCCGCGCACTTGCCAGGCATGGTGGCGGCCATGACGCCCTTGCCCGTCATCGGCGTCCCGGTGCCGCTCAAATACCTCGACGGCATGGATTCGTTGTTATCCATCGTTCAAATGCCCAAGGGCGTCCCTGTGGCTACCGTTGCCATTGGCAACAGCGCTAACGCCGGTTTAATCGCCGCTCGCGTTGTCGCCGCGTTCGAACCCGACGTGTGCTCCAAAATGCTCGCCTATCAAGACGACATGGAAAACGTCGTCAACGCCAAAGCCACAAAGCTCGAATCCATCGGCTACGTCGATTACCTCAAGCAAATGTAACTCAATATATATACACATAGAGCTCACAAACCACCCACGGCGAGTCGCATTATTCGTATTTTTCTCCATCGTCGTCCGACCAACCTCCTCGGCCAACCGCGACGTCGCGCCGTCAACTACCTCACACGCGTCCACGCGTCGCGATCGTCGCCGTCGGTTGATTTCTTCTCAACCTCGCGCGCAGACGTCGAAATATCTTCACCACTTGTCACCATTCGCCGCACTGCCGCGCTCGTGTCGTCTTACGGACGCCGCGACGTAAACATGTTTTGCCTGTCCCGTCCCGGCGGCGGCGCACCGAGCGCAGCTGCGCGACATTTCCCCGCACATACGTCGCGCACGTATCGCCAAGCGGTGCGCGCTCGCGCGTGCAGCGCGCGAACGCATGCGTTCGAGCGGGATGCGCCGGCTGGGGTGATGTGCGCGGCGATGCGCGGAGGTGAGCGCGTGACGAGTGTGGTGGGCGCGCGACGCCGAGGCGGGTTTGCGGCGGCGGCGCGTAGCTCGTCTTGGTTTACGACGCGTGCGATGGGCGATGATGATGAAGATGGTGAGAATGATGATATGGAGATGTTTGCTGACGACGAAGACGACGATGACGACGTCGAGGATAGGCGAGTGATGGGTTCGGGCGGCGTAAACGTCGACGCCGACGTGGATGCGTTGCTTTCGAGCGTGACATCTTCGACGACTTGGGGTGGCGACTGGCCCGAACTTGTCATCTTTCTCGCGCGATTACAAGCGCTCGGATACTCTGGGGTAAAACTTGAGGGCGAGGACGAAGATAGTGAGCGCACGACGGCGCCGCCAGAGTGGGCGCGCGCGGTGAGCTCTGAGCCACCAAAAATCGCGTCGCTCGGGGGCGGCGCCGACGACGGCGATGAAGTGGATCTCACGCCCTCCGATGCTGGTGAAGTCAAACGACTGGTTTTGGCATTCTGCCGCGATCGACCTGATTTATTTTCGCGATTGCCCGATCAATTGGTGTATCAACTCATCGACTGGCCGTTGCCGAGAAAATTGAACAATCGCAAGGTGAACGCTGGCTTGCAACGTCTTCGTAACGCCATGGGAATGGATGTGAACCATCTGCGAGGGAAGTGTTCAGCGTGCGATAAATTAAGCGATCGCAAACCGAACCCAATTCTTCAACTCTCGGATTTCATGCGCGTCTTGTTGGCATTGAGTGAAGTTGAAGAGCCGGATGAATTTCCTGACCTTCCGTCAAAGGATTTGGCGTCTGATGCTCTTCGCCGTTTGATGCGCATCGCGGATTCGGAAAAACCCGCAGAGGAAGACATGCCGAAAGACACGTCGAGAGCTCTGCCACGCTCCGAGCGTAACGATAGAGAATTCCGCCCGCGATGGGATGAAGACCGAAGAGGCGGAGGCGGGTACGGCGGCAGAGGTGGCGGTCGCTACAGCGATGACGACCGAAGAGGCGGTCGTGGCGGACGCGGTGGTCGATACGGTGATCGTGATCGCGATTTCGATCGACCTCCTCGTCGCTCGTTTGATCGCGATGATCGACCGCGGTTCGAACGTCGTGATGACTTTGGCGGCGGCGGCCGCGGGCGCGGCCGCGATTTTGACGACGACCGTGGATTTGACCGTCGTCCGAGGTTCGACCGAGGCGACCGCGATGATTTTGGCGGCGGTGGCCGCGGCCGGGGACGCTTCGAACGCGATGATTTCGGTGGCGGTGGTCGTGGTCGAGGTCGATTCGACCGCGGCGACCGGGACGACCGGGACGGAGGTGGATTTGACCGCCGACCGCCGCGCTTCGACCGCGGCGACAGAGACGACTTTGGTGGCGGTCGCGGCCGCGGACGTTTCGACCGCGGCGATCGAGATGACTTTGGTGGCGGTCGCGGTCGCGGACGTTTCGACCGCGGCGATCGAGATGACTTTGGTGGCGGTCGCGGTCGCGGACGTTTCGACCGCGATGACCGTCCTCCGCGCCGCTCCTTTGACCGCGAGGATTCCGACCGTCCGCCACGATACGATTTCGAAGGCCGAGACGGTAGTGGTCGAGGCCGTGGTCGCAATTTCGGTGGCGACCGCGACCGCGACCGCGACGGTGGGGGTTTCGAGCGTCGTGAGCGCCCTCGATTTGACCGCGGCGACAGAGACGACTTTGGCGGCGGTCGCGGCCGCGGTCGATTCGGCGACAGAGACGAATTTGGCGGTGGTCGCGGTCGCGGACGCTTCGACCGCGGTGACAGAGACGACTTTGGCGGTGGTCGCGGTCGCGGACGCTTCGACCGCGGTGACAGAGACGATTTCGGCGGTGGTCGCGGTCGCGGCCGAGGCAGCCGCGGCGATTTCGACCGCGACCGTCCTCCCCGTGGCGATTTCGGTAGTCGTTTCGAACGCCGCGACGACGTCTCCGACTGGTCTGCATCCCCCAAGCCCCCGGGTGGGGACGATGTCCGCGTCTGGAGAGACGAGTAACGCCTCAAAGACGTCACAGTACAGTACATTATGTTGTTGTAACACAAAAAGCACACCGTAACGCACACAGCGCCGTAGCGCCGTCAAGTCAACCGTCACACCGCGCCGCACGTCGCCCGACCCCACGCATCGCCGCGCGCGCGAAACGGCGACATGTACGCATGCGCGCACACCGCGCACGCACCGGCGCGCATCGATCGCGCGACGCGTGGCGCGCGCAGCGCATGGAACGCGACGCGTGTCCCAGTGGCGTCGACGTCACGCAGCGCACGACGTGACGCGCTCGGGAGTGACGTCGACGTCGGCGCGGGCGTCGGCGCAGCCATGGACGCGGTGCATGCGGTGCCGTACGTGCCGTCGCCGATGGATCAAGGGCAACTCGCGAACGAGGTTGTGGTGCTCGGCGCCATTGCTGGGATGACGGCGTATTGGTGGTTTGTCCTGGTGCCGTCGGCTCGGGTGCGATTAGCGTCGAATAAAAGGTCAGGGGCGTTGAGGACGTATTTAGAAGAGTTAAAAAGTGATGATTCAAAGGATCGTGACGCCGAGCGGTGGTTTTATGCGCAGTGGTTGTCGAAAATTGATCCGGAGACGCGATATTTGCTCCGCGAAGACGCCGGAGCGGCGGGCGACGAGACGACGACGACGACGACGACGACGGCAACCAAACCAACGACGCGTTTAGATGATACGAATGGCGGTGGCGTACGCGGAAAAGAACCATCGTTGGAAAACATTATCAAATCCGCCCGAAAAACACCCAAATTTTGGTCGTTGGACAACCCGGTGCTCGTCGGAACGATGCTCAGCGTCGGCGCCGCCGCCATCCTCAGCGGTGGTCCACCGCATTAGCGCCCGCGTTCTCGACGATTGCCATCATTCATTGTACTCTTTTATTCTTATTCTTAGTCGTCCATATTCGCCAGATGTAATACACCCACGCAAAACACGTCGATTATCCACGACGACGTCGCCGTGAAAAAGTGCACACCCTCCCTCACACCTGCGCGCGCATCGTCGCCGCCTCGCCGCACTCTCGCGCTCACGCCGCGGCTCGTTCGCTCGAACGACATCTCAACCACCTCACGCGCGATGCCTCACGCGTCGTCGCTCGCCTCGCGCGCGCGAGCGTCGCACACAAGGTTGACTTTTGGCGCGCGCCGCCGCCACGCAGCGCGCAGTCACTCGACGCGCTTTGCCGCCGCGGTGACGCGCGCGGCGTACACCGCGGACGAGCTGACGACGCTGAAACAAACGACGACCAAGCTGCGAGAGTGCGCGAAGCGCGGGGCGGCGTCGTCAGCGGTGGACTTGCTCGTGGGGCTCGGGGCGCAGGGCGTGACGCCAGACGCGACGTGCGCTACGGCGTGTATTTCCGCGTGCGTGAACGGCGCAAACATGGAACTCGCGCAAAAAGTGTACGATGAAATTTTTGAAAAGGGTGTGTGCGTGCCGGATGAGGTGGCGGTGGCGGAGATAGCAAAGGGATATTTGCAGTTGGACCCGCCGGGGTGGGGACGGGCGATGCAGCTCGTCAACGGAGCTCGACAAAAGTATGGCGTTGAGCCATCGAGCGTGACGTATAACGTGCTTTTGAGCACGTGTGCGGCGACGAATGATTTAATGCGAGCGGAAGAAATCGTAGACCGCATGGTGGACGAGGACGTGCCCGCGGATGGGTACACGTTGAAGGCGGTGGAGAAGCGCCGGTCTATTCGCGCCTATGTGCGAAAAATGCTCCTCGTTGATAAAGAAGAAGTGTGGGACGACGACGAATAGATCTCGACGACGCGCAAAACGGCGGGGGTATTAAAATTTTATTATGTACGCATATAGCTCGTGGTGAATTTTGAATCGTATCATATGGTAGATTTACTAAAGGTTTGTGTGTGTCTTCATCGCAATTTATTCCCCGTGCCTTTAAACGCCTCGAAGCTTGAAGTCGCTGGAGTTTTATCTCCCACCTTGGACGCGCCCGCACTATCTTCTGTTTTAGCCTTTTCTTTTTTACGTGCAATTGCGGCTTGACGCGCGCCACCAAAGACGACTTTGCCGCTTCGTTTACGGTCGATGTCGGCGTCGGGATTTGGCTTTTCAGCCTCCTTGCTCGTTTCTCCGCCAAGCACGCCGCCTTGTCGAAGCGCCTGCCACTCCTTGGTGACATTTAACGATGACGTGGGGATTTCAATTTCTTTCGGTGCGACGTCGGTGACAGCTTTCCCATCTAAACGTCGTCCACCACTGGCAAAGGCTAGAAACGTCTTTGGCGCGCCGGCATCCTCTGCCGCATCGCCGCTCGTCGTCGCGTCGCCACTCTCTTCAACCTTCTTCTGCGACGCCCCTTTATTTATGACGCCTGAGTTTGTGTCTTCAAATTTTGTATTATCAGGTCCGTAAGGGTCCACGTAATCCAATGGCGGTGCAAAATCAACCTCACAATCCGTATCCACGACGCTAATCGCGTTCCCGGGCTTTGCCTCGACGACATCCATGTAATACTTTTTGTCATTGTAATGAATCACAAACGTGTCACCCACGGTCAAACACGTGTATTGCCTCAACGTCGTCTCTAACACTGCTTTAGGGTTTGAGATATCCAAAAAATCTGACGTTTGTGCGCGTAATTTCACATAGGTGCCCTTCGGGAGCGACGCCGCGTACGAAAACTTGACCACGTCGCCCTCGCCCAAGAGTAAATTCTGCATCATCCAATACGGCAAATACACCACCCCTTCGTCGGCAACAAACTCTAACACTCCACAGTGCGTACTCTTGCCCTCTTTCGCGTTCGTCGCTTCGAACGCCATGGGAAAGTCATCGATTTGCGCGCGCGTGATGCGATCGAGCGCCGACGGCGGAAGAATCACCTTGTCCCCGAGCTCAAGTTGTGGTCGATCGATGAAGCTCACCGGGTAGGCGCGGTACGATGCCTGAAAAATGCTTCGTCCGTAGCCCTCGTCGCCGCCGCCAAAGCGTGAAAATATCCCACGCATACTCCAAGATTGATGATGATTTTAATGTCCACCTCTTAGTGAATGAATCGAAATCAATGAATGAAACGCCGCCGGTGTCACCGCGTCTACTGCGTCGTCGTCGTCGTCGTCGTCGTCGTCGTCTTCGTCGTCGTCGTCGTCACCGCCGTCGTATACGCACACACACACACACGCACACACGCGTGCGTCACTATGAGGAGCTACAGTTAAAAGGAGAAAGTGCATTCTTGGTCATTCCGCGACGCTCGTGGACGCACCAACGCACACGTCGCGCGCAACGCACGACGCAGCGACGCGAACGCGCATTCGCGGCGCTCGTCATGCCCACGCCACGACGCGGACGCGCGAGTAAACGCGCGAGAGAGGACACGAGTGAAGACGATGAAGCACCATTAGAATCCAATCACGGCCGAGCTCAAAAGGTACATGCAGCCACGTCACCGACCCGGGCGTCGCGTTCGACGCGGAAACGAACGACACAGGCATCGTCACAGTCTCGTTCGCGATCGCCGTCGTCCTCGGCGTCGCGGTCCTTCGCTTTGGATGTGAAAAAGGTGCGCGCGGTTGGGTTGGGGTTGTTCGCCGACGCCGCGCGACTGGACGCCGAGGCACCGAGCGGTGCGGCGGCGTCTGTTCCGAGCCTTGACAGCGATGATGATGACGATGCTTCTGGTGATGGTGCTCGCGGCACGCGTGGAGGTGGCACACGAGGGGCGAAACGGGTGAAAAAAAGTACGCCGACGCCGCAGGAGAGCGAGACAGAGGAGGATCCGTTGGACGCGTTTATGGCGGCAAACGATACCGCGATGGATGCCGAGCGCGCGAGGACGAGCGAACGCGTGAAGCGCGAGGAAGAAGATCGTGTAGTAGGTAAAAATGCCATGGATGCGACGATGGAGACGGAGAGGACGGAGATGGAGACGGCAAAGGTAGAGGCGGAGGAGCCAACCGCGGCGTCGGCGGAGGATGATTTAATGGCGGCGTTCACGGCGGCGGCACAAAAGGTGAAGAGTGTCGCAGCATCGGCTGCGTCGGCGCCGTTGAGAGGTGTGAATAGTAAGTCACCAGTGGTGGTTATTGGTGGTAAGAAGCCTGTGATTGAGTTGAGACGTACGGCGCCGAGATCGATATCAGCGGCGCCGGCGGCGCCGTACGTCGTGATTAAGAAGAATAGAAAGGCGTCGAAACAAGCGCAGATTTTAAAAGAGGTTTTCGACGAAAGCGACTCTGAAGATTCTAGGGATGATAAAAAGAGCGCGGCGGCTGATGACAACGTTTTAGCGCCACCAAAAGAGACAGATATTGATGACGATGACGACGAGGCGTGGGCTAAAAGGCAGACAGAAAAGTTGAGCAAGACAGAACGTCTCGGCACGGTGAATCATGACGACATAGATTATGAGCCGGTGCGGAAAAACTTTTACATTGAAGCAAAAGAAATCGCTTCAATGTCTAAAACCGAGGTAAAGGCGCTCAGAGCGTCGTTAGATGGCATCAAGTGTAGAGGAAAGAGCGTGCCGAGGCCGATTAAAACGTGGGCCCAAGCCGGGTTGAACAACAAAGTGCACGAGTTAATTCGTCGCTCAGGGTTCGAAAAGCCCATGCCTATTCAAGCCCAGGCTTTACCAGTGATAATGTCTGGTCGAGATTGCATTGGCGTCGCCAAGACGGGAAGTGGTAAGACACTGGCGTATATTTTACCCATGTTGCGTCACATCAACGACCAATCACCGTTGGCGCGAGGCGACGGACCAATTGGTATGATCATGGGCCCCACCCGCGAGCTCGTATCGCAAATCGGTAAAGAATGCAGACGATTCGGTAAACCCATGGGATTCAACGCCGTGTCGGTGTACGGTGGCAGCGGCGTTGCCGCACAAATTTCTGAGCTCAAGCGAGGCGCAGAAATAGTCGCGTGCACGCCCGGTCGCATGATTGACTTGTTAACGACGAGCGCGGGAAAGATTACCAATTTACGTCGCGTGACATACATGGTGCTCGATGAAGCCGACAGAATGTTCGACATGGGATTTGAGCCCCAAATTACGCGTATTTTAGCAAATCTACGTCCGGACCGTCAAACGGTCATGTTTAGCGCGACGTTTCCGCACACGATGGAGGCGCTCGCGCGAGCGGCGTTGGACAACCCCATTGAGATTCAAATTGGTGGCAAATCTGTCGTTAATTCTGACATCGAGCAGCTCATCGAGGTGCGACCTGAAGAAGACAGATTCTTACGCGTGCTCGAGCTGTTGGGTGAATGGTACGAACGCGGAAAGATTATTATTTTCGTCGCCAGTCAGGACAAGTGCGACTCTATTTTCCGCGACTTGCTCAAGAGCGGTTACCCGTGTTTAAGTTTACACGGTGGGAAAGAGCAAAGCGATCGTCAAAGCACGATTTCGGATTTTAAATCCGACGTGTGTAACGTATTGATTGCCACATCCGTCGCTGCGCGCGGGTTAGATGTCAAGGAGTTGCGTCTCGTAATCAATTACGACACGCCAAATCACTTGGAGGATTACGTGCATCGCGTCGGGCGAACCGGACGCGCCGGAAATAAGGGCACCGCCGTGACATTCATCTCTGAAGACGAAGAAAAATTTGCACCTGATTTAATAAAGGCGTTGAAAGAGTCCAAGCAACCTATTCCGCGTGACGTTCAAGCCATGGCGGATAGCTTTGCGCGTAAACGTAAAGAAGGCGTCGTCGGCGCCGCGGGTTCGGGATTCGGCGGCTCTGGTTTTAAATTCAATCAAGAGGAGCATGATGAGCTGCGTAAACAGCGCCGAGCGAATGCTCGCGCGTCAGGTTTGACAGTTGACGACGGTGAAAGCGATAGTGACGAAGAGCCCGTGTTTGGTGGGGGCGGAGATGACGAAGGCGGCATCTTTGCATCCGTCGGTCCGTCGGGACAAGCCGCGGCTCAGGCTGCGGCTCAGGCTGCGGCTCAGGCGGCGCAAGCGCCTTCCAACGCCCTGGCCACGCCAGGAGGTGGTATGACACCCGTTCAAATTGCACAAGCCGCGGCGCAGTCGGTGTTTGCGAAGATAAAACCGCAAACTATCGGACAAAAACCGGCGCAGACGCCGGCAAACGCGGCGCAGAGCGCGACGTTGCTCGCCGCCGCCCGCGCCGCCGCGGGTAAGATTTCCAGCAATATTGCCTCTACTGCTGGAGCACAAAATGCGATAGCGCTTGCGACGAATTATGCATTAGCACACGGCGCGAGCGCGGGCGCAGCTAAGGCTGCGGCGCTCGCAGCGGTGCTCAATCAACAGCACGGAGCGTCGACGCACAAGCCACCCGCGGTGTCGCACGACGGCGGTTCACACTTTGAAACCGAACTCGAAATCAACGATTTCCCACAATTCGCTCGCTACAAGGTGACTCAAAAAGACACGTTGGCGGCAATCATGGAGTACACGGGCGCGGCGGTGACAGCCAAGGGGCAATATTGCGTCCCGGGACGTTCGCTCGCGCCGGGCGACCGCAAGCTCTACTTGCTCATTGAAGGCCCCACCGAGCGCGTGGTCAAAGAAGGTAAAAACTACGTCAAGCAAATCATCGAAAGCGCCATCGCCAAGCAAGCCTTACCCGGGGCCGCTGGTCAGCCTCAGGGGCGGTACAAAATTTAAAAACCATGACAAATCCGACGCCGACATAGCCATGCGCGTCGCTAGCCCAAAAATAATACAAAAACAGTTGTTGCTCAAGCCCTCACAATGTCACGCCTCGCCATCGCATTCGTCACCGCTCTCGCGCTATCGAGCGGCATCACCCCCGCGCGCGCGGCGGTGAACATGTCCGCCGAACTCCCAGCGACAACCGTCTCCGACGCCGTGCTTAACGCCAGAGGGCTCACACTGCATGTCTTCACCTTCCCCGCGGCACCGACGACGCTCCCATCCTCCATGGGCATCACGCCCGATCACACGACGACCACGGCACTCATCGCACTCGGGGCGTTACCTCTGAGCACGGGCACGCGCAATACGAATGTCATGGCGCGCGTGCGCGGGCGCATTCGAGCGGAAGCGTCTGGGACGCACACGTTGACGCTGAGCGTGAATGAAGGTGGATCGGTATCGATCGACGGCGCCGTCATCGCGCGCGGGTCGAACGTGCAGAGCGTCGTTGGGAAAGTGTACATGCGTGCTGGGGAGGATTACGAGATCGAAGCGCTCGGGTACAATGGAAACGCGGCGTCGACGTTTGCGATGAGCTTGAGCTGGTCAAAGCCAGGGGCAGGGAATACGAAAACCGTGGTGCCTTCGACGGCGTATTACGCGCCTCTGGATAGTAGCTGTAAGAAAACGTGCGGGGACAAGGCGTGTCGGGTGGATGAGTCGCAAATCGTCGCCGAGTGTTTTACAGATGACGGAGTCGGCGTTTCGCAGGTTGCGTTGGCCGAAAATTTAGAGGATACATTTCCGGTATAGCGCAGTAGTATAGTTAGCGATAGCGTGTATTCTAATTCTTTTGTACTTGTATTGACAGAAAGGGGAGATATTGTAAAATGGGTTGTAATTTTGTACACAACGCATCGAGATGGTGACGCGTTTTCAAATGGTGGTTCCCGACGCCGCCCGCGATAAATCTGGAGATTTTGGTGCGTCAGCTTCCGATATCGTCTTTGTCGGTGTTGAAAACTTTTTCGAGAGCTTTGACTTTGAACCCTTTTTCGGATTCTTCTTTGAGGACGCGCTCTCACTCGCTGCAGCTTCGGAATCTGAAGCCGTGTCTCCGGAAGCGCTCACGGTGGACGCTTGATCATCCTTCTTTCCTCGAAAGGCAAACTTTGAAGAAGATTTCTTTGGCGTCGGCTTGATGTTTTCGTCCGTCACTTTCTCTGTCGAAGCTTCGACGACTTTTGCCACTTTCACAGGCTTCTTCTTCGAGTAAGAAGTTTGCTTCTTACTCGAGCCGTTTGTCTTGGGGGATTCGCTCACGTGAAGTTGCGCTCGCATCGCCGTTTCGAGCGGTGGCGCTCCCGGCGGCAGCGGCGGCGGCGCTCCTGGTGGCGGCAGCGGCGGTCGAGGTGGAGAACTGCCCGGGGGCGGACCTGGCGGACGCGGCGGTGGTGCTCCTGGTGGAAGTGGAGGTGGTGCCCCTGGTGGAGTTGGTGGAAGAGGTGGGATGTGGGAGGTGGTAGGATGCGGAGAGCTCGGAAGGGGTGGCGGTGCACCGGGCGGCGGCCGCGGCGGCGACGGCGACGGCTTTTGGGCTTTCGGCGGCGGCGTTTTTACCACATGCTTGGGTTCTGGAATCGGATGGTGATGATTTTGACGGACCGAAACCTTGGGTATGGCTTTTGGCGGCGTCGAAGTCTTGTCTCGATGATGCGTCGGCGTCGTCGGCTTCTTTGCGCCTCCAATCGGCTCGGGTGGCGTCCACAGCTTTTTCTCTTCTCCTGGTTCACGACGGAGCTCTTTCATATCATCACGCGTACTGTGTGCGCTATTATAATGCGCAGAGTCATGTGGTCTGGTTAGAATCTTTATCGGTGAACTTCGTTGCTTGAGCGGAGGCGATGAAATGTTTGATTTGGGCGTCGGCATCGGCCTCGACTTTGATCGTTCGCCATCCTGCCCCGTCTCCTTTGCCAACCACGATGGTAATTCCAAATCACCCAATTCATCATCCTGACCCCACTCATGATCACCATGAGGAATGTGCAATTGATCTAACGCCCCTTCCGCCGTGTGTTTGATTTCAACGCTTCTCCTGGCCACGCGCGGTGGTGACCTCGCCGCTGGTCGCCTCATCTCTGGTGACTCCTCCCGGCGTCGCCAACTCGTCAAACGATCAGGGCTGGTACGTTCACCACGTCCCCAACGATCATCCACGCTCGATCGGCCTCGATCTCTCCACCCTCCGCGGTCGTCGTCTCTTTCGCGTCGTCCGCCATCGTAACTCCCACCTCTTCGGTCATCCCGGTACGACCCTTGATGTTGCCGCGGCGGTGAATACTGCCGCTCACGATTTTCATCCCTCCAGTTCCCGTACGATCGTTCGCGATCGGACCGCGCGGACGCATAAGGGTCCTCGCGGTCGCCGTGCCACGTCCCCGTAGCGTTTTTCGGCACCAACTGCGCGTTTGGGTCGTTTCCATTGTGCTCAAATCTACGTCGATAAAAATCACGTGGTCAAACGCGAGTACAAAACGTCAGTCATGAGCGAATTCGTTTGCGCGTGCACGCGCGCGCGCATGCGCCAAACACATCGAGGAACACGCGCCCGCTCGAGCTCAAGCGGTAAACAATTATCAACCGACGTACCTCTGACTCGGCAAATTCACCGGTTTCGGCACAGCCACGCGTCCTATAGACACAAACCTTCCCAGTTTTGTCGCGTGCGTGTTCGACCTGCGCGATACAGAGAACGATAGAACCCACACACGAGAGTTGGTTAGTTGAATTGCTCAAATCCAAAAGTCTTTCTTCGTACGAATTGCACACGTTTCGCCACGAAACCCAATCGCCGATCGCCCGCGACGCGCATCACGCGCATCCGCGAACACACAACCATCGAACCGCACGCGCACGCGCGCCGCGACACCACACGTACCGTTGTTGAGACATGCTGAACCCTTTCGTGCCGCGCTCTTGAATCAAATCACCAATCCCGCCGTCGTTTACGCACTCCCCCGTCGCGCTCGCGCTCTATCGCGCCCGCGCACACGTGCTCACGCGCGCGACACCTATCGTTTGATGTCGTTTCGTGCGCGACACCGACGCGATCGCGTGAGGAGACGCTACGAGCGCGCGCCGTTATGACGCCGGGGACTCGAGGCATGAATCCTCACACGGTGACGCACACGATGATGACGCTGACGACGTCATCGCGAGTTCGCGCGCCCGCTGCGCTTCGCCAACGCGCGGCGCGCACGCACCGCTCGAGTGTGCGCGCGGGCGTGGCGCGCGCATCGCTTCGCGTGGCGTTACACGGGGCGTATACTCCTACCGGGCGTCTGCTTGCTGGGCTGCTCGCGTCGCAGTTTTCCGGCGCCAACGTCTCGCTGTTCGTCACCGCGGACGATGTGACGACGTATGTGCCGCAAGATATGCCGGATGATGTCTTAGAGCAGCGCTTTAACGCGTCGGCGAAGGATTTGAAGGCGTGTGCGGTGATTGATGAGATGGATACCGAAGCCGTGGAGCGCGCCGTGGCTTCGAGCGACGTCGTTGTGATTGCGCACGAGAGCGGCGCACGAGCCGCTGTGGCGGTGAAAAGTCTGCGTGCGGCGCGTTCCGGCGCGCGCGTGATTGCGTTGTCGAGAGTGGGTGTGAATAGGCGTCAGGAACGGCCGTTTGTGGATCAAAATGTCAAACAGAAGACCATGGTGAGCGTCGGTCAAATGCAACTTCCGATCGGCGGGGACGTGCCAGGATCGGTTGGTTTGCTGGATGCGTTCGCGCAAGCGGAAGAAACGATCGCAGCGGAAGCGCGTGAGCGTGGGTTTACGTGCACGGTAGTGCGTTCGGGGCAGTTGCGAGGGAATGGGCCGTTGCTTTTGGCGGATTTGAGCGCCCGCATGGTGGATAACTTGTATGACGTCAAGTTTCAAGATTTATACGTCAAGCGTGGGGACGTGAGCGAGGGGTACACGAAGCGATTGAATTTGGCGGCTGTGATGCGATATTTGGTGGAACCCAAGTCGGGGTCGAGCGCCGCGTTGCCAGAGGATATTGAAGTGTTATCCGTCGTGACAAAGACAAATTTCTTCGGCGAGCAAACTTTGACGCAGCCAACGGATCGCGAACGTCGTAAGGGGTACGACATGGCTAAAGGACGCGCGCCTCCAGCAGTGGATGCCGATACCATCGAGCGGTTACTCGCTGAAATTTAAGTCTATTCCACCATAGTAGATTATAGATTATTGCTTGCTGCGCGTTGGTTGCGTTACCAAAACAAAAACAATTATTGCCACACGCATTACTTACAAGGATATTTTGTTAACCATCAATTGCTATCGCTATCGCTATCGCTATCATCATCGTCACCATCACCACCGAGCACGGAATCTAACATGCCCTTCTTCGCCGCGGGCTTGGCCGCGCTCTTCGCTGCGGGTGCCGCTTTCGACCGCACGAGCTCAGCAAGCTCAGCCCCTTTTATCGCACTTTCTCTCGACAACCGATCCATCGTTTCTTGAGGAGTTTCATTCTTGAGTTTTTCAGCCTCCTCACGGGCTATTTTCGCCGCTTCGGCGCGAGCTTTCGCGGATATGCCGACGAGGGTGCTGACGTCGGCGCCGCCGCGCACGACGCCCATTGCTTCCAATTTCACACTTTTCGCCTTTCCCTCGCCTTTGCCTCGATGCGTGAGCGCTCGCAAGAAGTCCAGCCCATTTACAACGCGTCCGATAACTTGATGCGATGCGTCAAGGGATTCACACGCCTCGGTAAGAATGGTGACGTCTCCGGTCGAGCGGTCGACGCCGACGACCCCCGCTGCTGCGTGCGTCAGCGTCCCTTCTTCCGCTAATGCACCGCCTCCAGGCGCAGCGTTGACGTTCAACACCACACGCAAGTCATCATGCACGTCCACGGTGTCGCGAAACACCGCCTCAACGTCGCCACCCTCGCACGATCGAGCGAATCGAGAACACGCCGCCGGCGCTTCGTCGTCAAACAGCTCAAGCACAATCGACGACGACGACGACGCCAACGCCTCATCGCTCGTCACAGAAATATCGAAAAACACTTTCGCTCGCGACGCGTTCGTGGATGTGACTTTGCGTATCTTACTCGCCCGGCTCGTCGAATCAGCGCCGCCGTCATCTTGCGCAGCGAGGAGCGGGTGCACGCCGGTCAATTTAAACGTCTCCATCGCGCGCTTGCGCTCCAACGCCGACGGCGCATCGCGCGAGCGACCACCACGTTCGCCTTTCCCCACTGGGTCGAATTTCGTCATCGCCGCGCGCGTTTGGTGCGCGTCGGCGTGTGGCGTTCGACGTCATTGGTTGACGCAAGAAAAAGTGCGTGATGATGCTTTCGCACGCATCGTCGATGGTCTACGCCGTGCGGCCTCGAGACGTGCGCACGAATGCAAAGAAGAAGTCTGCCAAGGATAAGGCGCGCAAAGCCGAGCGCGCGGCGTCGAACAAAAAAGAGCTTGAAAGTTTGACCAAGAGGAGGGAAAGTGTTGATGACGGTGAAGGCGATGACGACGACGCGGTCGCGGCGCCAGCACCGACGATGGGTAAATCGGCACCATACGAATCGACCGATATTGTCATGCACACGCTCGCGTTGGGCGGGTCGTACAAGGCGAAGACGGGTGAGAAGCTTTTACGCGGCAACGTTCTCGTGCACGAGGCTGCGTCGGCGTTGTTCAACGCGCCCTTTGTCTGCGCCTCTCACGACGCCGACGATACGTTCAACTATGGGAATAAAGCCGCTCTAGCGTTATGGGAGCTGGATTGGGACGGGTTCGTTGGGATGAAGAGCACGAAATCGGCGGATGTTGAGGACGCCACGACACAAGCGGAGCGACGGGCGTTGTTGGATAAAGCGGCGAGCGACGGATTGATTACGAATTACTCCGGCGTGCGTATGTCGAGCACGGGGAAAAAATTTCGCGTCGAAAATGCGACGGTGTGGACAATGACGAATGGGGATGGGGTAAAAACTGGACAAGCGGTGAGGTTTGAAAAGGTGGTTCGATTGAACGCCGACGGCTCGGATGGGGACGCGATGGTGGTGAATGAAAACGGCGAGTGGGTTAAAGACGTCGTGGCACCACCCGCAGAGGACGAAATCGTGGATGTCGACGCGGTGAAAGCGCTCGTGGCGGAGTTATCGGCGCAGGTTGAGGCGCAGGCTGCTGTGGTGCGCGAATTGAAGGATAACGGCGGTACAAATGCAGATGACGACGTCAAAGCGGCTGTCTCGGTGCTTTTGGATGTCAAGGCGAAGCTTAGCGAAGCCGAGGCGAAGTTAGCGTAATTCATCTGTAATGTGATACATATATTCGTTCACAAATATGATCCTAGATTGTCTAAATCAACGTGTCGGTTTCGATGGCTTGAATGAGCTGCGTTCGCGTCGATGACGTCCATCGGAACGCCGCCGAAGCGTGGTTGACCAACGCCACCTTTTGCGCCTTGGTGTACTCTGGATGAATCTGCATCCACTTCATGGCATCATCTTCCTTGATGTAAAACGCTTGCACATACGTGTCGATGTAGCGCCAGTCGCTGTTTGCAGATTCAGGCGCGAGCTTCTTGAACTCTTTCTGAAGAGTTTGGACGTCGAGCGTCATCAGCGCTCGACCGGGTTCGGTACACTTCTTGACCTTGCTAAATCCTTCCACGAGTGTGTCTTCGATGACACCCGTGGCATAGTGCCATAGAACGCGCAATGCTTCAGGTGCGATGTCTGCACACGCAAGCCTGGTGGTGAATCGCAAGAGCTCGCCTTGGACATCGGCGACCCATCGGTTGGGCCTCGTCGTCGCCTCGCGAATGTTGTACTTGCCACTTAACGTGGAATTTACCAACGCAAAGTTTGGATCACCATCGCCTATGGCGTCGATGCAGAATGAAATATTGAGCAATAATGAGGCGACGCTTTTGTACACGTGCTCGCGCAAATCTTCCACGGCGGCGACGGTGTGCGAATAAAATCTATCCGCCAACGCCGCGTCCTTCAGTGGCAGAGAGCGCTTTACTCTAGCCTTGATGCGCTTGAATTCATCCGCGACACGACACAAGGACTCAAGCGCTACAACACGTTCTTTCAACCCGTACAGATTCCCGCTCGACATGTAATCGACATTGGCGATGCTTACTGGGCGAATCGCCATGACGCCGCCTGAATTACCCAGTCGTGACAACGTCCCTTTGAGACGAGGCGTCATATCGTGCGACTCTGGCGCCAGCGCCTCAGTGCGCCCAAACGCGTTGAACGTCTTAACGAGAGCTAGTTCGAAGAGTTGACAGATGCCGTTGAAAATTATCGGCACGCTTGGACGCATGACTTGCATAAGCGCCGTGTACTCGACGATGCCTTGGAGCACGTACAAGGAAGACGCGGTAATCTTGACGCCGGGACGATCGAGACCAACTTTATCGACATTTGTTTTCGAAAACCTATGGGCTGCTTCCTCTTGCTCGGTTTCTTCTTCGTTTCGTTCAACGTCGCCTTTTTCGTCTCCATCACTACCACCGTCGTGCTTTTCTTCGCTCATATTCTTGTGCTCGACGTCTGCTGACTTGTCATCTACCGCGATAAATGGATTCGGGGCGTCTATAAACTTTAAGAATGACTCGGCATTGAGTATTTGTTCAGAAATAAAAGCCGTCATTACCGTGTCCCCGAGTGTTTTGGTCAGACCAATGGCGGCCCTCCCGCGTTGCATGGCGTTTCGCAAATCGTCCCGAACGCGTTTAATGGCATCTACGGATACCGGCATCCATCGTTCGTTCTCGAGCATTGCTTTCAAAGCATCCAATCGCGCACTATGCAAAGACTCAAAGTATCTGTCACCCACGCGCTCGAGCTGTGCGCGAAGCTGTGGGACTTCTTCGCCCACGAAAGCTTCCGCGCACGTGATGAAAACTCGGCACAAATCAAAGACTTCTCTGAATGCCGCATTTGAAGGCGCTGAAGACGCTTGTAACAACGCTGCCAGACGCACGCTCGCCATTTCAACCACCGGTTTGCGATTGATTTCTAACGCCGCGATAAGCGCACTGCATACGTTAATCGCCTCGGTATCCGAAGCCTCGACAACATCCGCCATACGTGTCTTGCACCACGCCGTCATTTTGTATGACGACAAGAAAATTTCATACAACGATTCCAAAGTTTTACGTAAACACGGCACAAATTGCATGGGCGACAATTGAGAACACAGCTCTTTGTATCCCATACGACTTTTGCGCGTCGCCTTGGCTTCGTCTTGATTGTATGATAACATCGCGTGCAAGCGCAACATGCCCTCCGTTTGCGTCTCAACCGCTTTGAGAAATGCGTCTTGGATTTTATCCGCCAAGTGTTTCACCTCGTTCCCTAACGACGGATATGTATTGTACAGCTTTGTGAACCGCTCACTATCGAACGTACCGCATAAATCTACCAAGACGTTATCCACGCAAGACACGAGCTCCCATCGTAACGCTACAAAGTCTTCACGAAGTGTCGATGTACACGTCAACGCGTGCATATTTTCCAACCTTTCCCACGCCTTTGAGTACACGGACATTGCCTCGGCATATTCAGAAATATCTAAGTGAGACCGAATTCTATTTTCGCACGTTTGGCAATACTTGATATCTTCTAGAAGCCTCAAGGCGCTCAAAATTGAGCCCTTTGTCGTGTGTGAAGACGTGACGCGCATAGCACTCTTGACATCCGCACCAATACGCTGTAGCAGTCTACGTGAATTACTCATTACTATCCTCGACTCTTCCAAGCATCCGTTGATTGCCGCTATTTTTGTCATCCCCGCCTCAAAATCCGATCCATGCGCGAGAATTTCCTTGTTAAGCGCCGACGATACGCGGTCGGCGAGATCTGACAACCGCTCCTCCTCCTTACTCAAGTCTTCTACGGTAAAATCATTTCCTAGACGCAGCAGTGAATCCTCAACGGGGTCGAATACCACATCACCACTCGTTGAAGGTTCGTCAAAGAAACCGCGCGCCATGGCATCCACCAGTGGATCAGTCCTCGCCACCTCAGTCGCCTCAGTCTGATTGTTCTGCGCGACCATCGACACTTCCTCCTCCATGCGCGCCTCTCGCCTCTGTGCGTACACGCGTAAAAACTCCCTCGTTGTTGATGACTCATCATCTATATTAGCGTTCTTCACTGGAGATGAAAGCATCGTGAGATCCTGAAACCGATCGATGAGCCGTCTCGGAGACGCTTCAACGCCCGCCCGACTTCCGGCGCCGTTCGCCGTCCCGTTTGGTGACTGACTCACGATATCTTTCGCCCGTTCGCGCATCTCCTGTGCCTTATCCTTCATCCTATCAAGAAAACCCATGTTTGCGAGTCGTTGTTGAGTACGTAAATGAATACCCAACGTACTACTACTTTGCAGAGGACGCGTTCAACGTATCCAACAGTCGTTCGGTAAACGCTCGAAACTCGGGATCCTCTTTTGCAAGCTCCAACGCCTTGACGCCGTCGCGCGCGCTATCAATCCCACGAATCGCAGCACTCAATCGATCGCTTTTCAATTCCTCTCGTAAGCCCTTATCGCGTGCAACGTGCTCGAAATCTTGTCGTCGCAGGCGCGTCGTCCCCGACGTCGCGTCTTCAGAATCTTCCAAATCAAAAGCTCTCTGCGGTTGTTCGACGACGGCAGCCGCGTCTCGCCGCACCGTGCCGGCGCCGGCGTCACGCAGTGTCGCGTTTGCGTCAACTACGCGCGCACACGGGGCTTCTGTGGGCACGCGGAACGAATATACGACGACTGCGTTAGTCACAATCACACCAACCGAAATGCATCGCGGTGGGACAAATGTGTTTACAAAACGTACCTTTATGCGATTTGTAGCACGCGACGGAGCAATACGGCGCTCTACACGTTGGACACTTGTATGCACTCGCGGCTCGCGCGCACACCACGCACGGGTTTTCAGGCATGCGCGTCGCGCTGTGATGTCTCGCATTCAATGAAAGATTGGTTTCAGAGCTAGAGAGCGTATGACGCGCGCGATAACGCAGTGACGCGCGCGGTGAAGACATGTATCTCGGACGGCGACTATGCGTCGACTATGCGATGGCAAAAATTTCTACGCGCACTGCAGGACGATTGACGGGCGCGGTGGCGGTGATTGGATCGAGATAATCGCGCCCGACGATGAAAATGTGACTACGCCGGGACGGCGGCGCTCGAGCGACGGCGCACGGCGTCGGAGCCGCGCGTTCGCATCCATCCGGTGACGACGCGAACGCAGCGACGAACGCAGTGGTGTTCGTGCCATCTGGAATGGTTCTCGTGGCGAACGATCTATCGTCGATGGCGGCGATGATTCGGATGTCGCGCGCGCTCACAGCGCTCGACATTTGGCTCCCGCTCGCGTACAAGGCGAAATTCGTAAACGTCGCCCCGGATGTTATTCCAGAAACAACGACGACGAATTCTCGCATGCTATCGCGGCGGAAAAATTCTCGGCTCACAGAGTATAGACAATCGGGCGTGGAGCCGAAGCATCCACTGCGGACGTTGACGCCATGGACGCTCCATGGATTGTAGCCCGGCTCGGCCAAACATCGATTTGAGTCGACGCGTACGGGCGACATCGACGTCTCGCCGACTTTTCGCGCGCCGCGCACGTAATTCAACGACGACAGCGGCTGTTGCTGTTGTTGTAATGATGATGGTGGTTCACCACTGAGGCGGATGTTTGCGGACGACGACGACGACGACGACGGCGCTAACGATGAAGCATCGACGACGCTCGGCGGTGGCGAGTCGGCGTCCATGGCCTCGATGGGCGACTCATTTCCATTCCCTGGACCCCGCACGATGTACGCGCGATGCTCGAGCTTGGACCACTCTCCGAGCGCGATGTCATCTGGCGAACCCGGCCAGTACGCCACACGAAATGACGTGGTTAGTAAATCTGCACCGGAAATCCTCGCGCGTCCAAACCGAACGTTTGGAGACAGCGGTTGGGCATTGACGGCTCGACGCGGATACCCCAAGTTTTCGTACGCCTTCACCACGACATCAAACGTGCGAGCATCGCGCGTGGCGACAATAATCAAACTCGAGTCTGGCACATTGAGCTGGCGTCCACCGTTCGCGCTCACGAAGCCCGCGTTGGCGGAATTCACTGGCCAACCGGCATGTGCGCTCACCACGCGCGCGTTTCTTCGATACACATACGTCACGAATGACCAATATTTCACCAACTGTGCGGGAGGCGTGCGCATTTCCACCACCAGCGCATCCCTCGCACCGAGCATGAATAAACTTTGCGCTCCGGCGCTCCGCGCCCCGCCCATCTCCTCCACCCGAGCGTAAATCATCCCAGGATTCCCCACCGCGCTCGAGCTCACGCCATCGCTCATTAACGCCTCATACTCAACATCATGCGTGAATCTCAATCGCATATCCCCCGATGCGACGTCATACCCATCGGTGAACACCACCGCGCTCGCGCTCGTCGCGTTCGCGCTCGCGAGCCGCGCCGCGCACGCCGCCGCCGCGCACGCCCGCGCCACCCATCCACGCGCGCCACGCATCCGCGCACGCCACGCGCACACCCAACGCGTACAAATACAAATCACCTCACGCACGCGTCCCGTTTCCGCGCACGCACACCCGCGCGCGCGAGTATGTCGACGAAACCCAGCACCGCGAGTCAAAACCACCCACAAATCAAGGCACCACCATCGCAGTCATCATGCATCATCATCATCATCACGCGACCGCGATCGATCGCGATCGACGCCCGCGCGACGGCGCCAATCGCCGTCGCGCGACCACACACAAAAATTCGAACCGCAAAAAAAAAGAATCTTTTCGAAGCTCGATCTGAAAAGTTTCTTTTTCCAGATTCCACTAGAAGAGGAGAGCACCTCTGCGGCACCACACTCGGCACCATTGACGTGGCAAAAGTTATGGGTGCATATTAATTATGCGGCGAAGATAGGATGCGCGGATT
>Ga0255763_1001545_pt1 | contig 23571 bp, 30 predicted proteins | sample 041ome_2_FD_179963 | JGI IMG/M metagenome (GOLD analysis project Ga0255763, IMG submission 179963) | Coastal salt marsh microbial communities from the Groves Creek Marsh, Skidaway Island, Georgia - 041406US metaG (version 2) | ecosystem: Environmental > Aquatic > Marine > Intertidal zone > Salt...
ACTCTTTATCATCAAAGAGATTACGTTTTAATTGTTTGTTTGAAACACTCCAGGTATTATACTGAAGTTTAACTGCTGTTGGAATATTTTTATTTTTCCAAGTTTGCCATAATATATTGGGTATCATAATTCATTACATTTTACTATTTTTCAAGTTGTTTATAGATATCATCTATGGTTGATGATCTCCTAGATATTAACCACACAGCTCCAGCATTAAAATAATCAGGTGCTGCATTGGGATAAGTCCCATTATGTGTATCACTAGGTTTTCCTACTAACATGGTATCATCATCAATAACAACGCCAGACTGTGATACTGGCCACCCATAAAAGGTAGTGCTTGTATCGGGTTGAACAGCACTATTAGAACTATTACTTGGATTTATAGTGGGAGTAATTTCTTGTATAAATTTACCATCTATATCGTAAATAAAAATTGATCCCACAGTTTGTCCTAATTCACTATTATTTCTGAAAGTGACACTAACATAAACTCTACCGTTATCTATTTTGAGGGTATGGGATGCAAAATACTCATTTGTTGTAACTGATGGTCCTTGCCCACCATTATTATTAAGACCACTATCAAATAATTTATTACCATCTAAGTCAAATAAATAAAAACTTCTACGACCGTAAGTCGAAATGGCTATTCTTCCAGAACCAATTGCACCCCTCAAACCAAACTCTTGGAAACTAGGGTCGGGTGACTCAATATTTTTAATAAAATTGCCATCCAGGTCATATAAAAAACATCTTCCTGATCTAAATCCAATACCATCATTGCTTGAATCAATTACTAAAATTCTATTATGAGCAACATCTGCTATTTCTGCATACTGAGTTGTGCGTGTACTTAAAGTTACTCTCATAATTTCGTTACCGTTAAAATCGTAAGAGTGCATATATAAATTAGAACTACTATCTTTTGAAGTGCAAAAAATTAAACCAGAGTTAACTGCCCAAGGAGTAAATTGGTCATTTGAGTGAGTTAGAGTTGAAGGAGCTGTAACTTTAACTTCATTAGAAATGGTAAACGAGGTACCATTGTGTGATATGTCAAAAATATAAAAACATCCACTATGTGTGTTAAAATCAGTGTACGAATCTTTACTTCCCACAACTAATTTATTTTTCCATATAAAAACCCCACTTACCCCAAATTTTTTGTTTGCTCCAGCATCACTAGGAAAAACTCTAGTATAATTAGAACTGTCAGTAGAATCAAAAACAGAAAGCTCTTGTGGTATTGTTCCAGAATGTCCATCTGTTGGTTTTAATGTAGGATGTCTATAATTTCTTTCTATGTTAATTAAATATACCGTACCACCATCAGTATGGTTGACCGAATAATCAGGAGCTGCTATAGCGCCTATTCCATCATTCAATGCTACACACTGACCAAAAGATTCATTTTGTCCACCAAGTCTAATTGGTCTAATTGGATAATCATCACTAAATGATGTTACATTTCCGTCTTCACCTATATTATCTTTTTGTATTTTTTTATCAAAATTAAAAGTATCACTAGACATCAATTGTGAACTGTTATCGTAACGATAGTATGTTGATTTAAAAGACATTTAATTATGCTCCTGAGGTTCCTGTTAATGATGTTTTATATCCATGAGTATTATTCGATATTTCATCAACGTAATCTGAATAAAATTCATTTATTTTATATACGTATACTTTATTTGTGTTCGAACATGGAACAACTAAAGTACCTTGGTTAGCAACTAACTTTTCTCCAAATAGCATATAATCTGATGGTTCAGTAGCTGCAATAAGTTTTTGTTGATTGGATCCATCAGTATTGAATATATATACAGCTCCTCTACCAGGTCCTCCAGGGTTATTTTGTGAAGCACCGCCGTAAATTTTATTTCCGTAAATAGCACAAGTGTAGCCAAAACTATCAAATCTCGTTCCTGGTCCAACTATTTTAGTTTCATAATTTCCGTTTTTATCAAATATAAAAATAGCACCTTTTTGATTGTTATAATAAGGTGCACCAAATATTATTTTTTGATTACCTGCGTCCATAGAACTACCAAAATAATCATAGGCCATAGCGGACTCATATGGAAAATCTATTTCATAATTTGTATTCGTTTGAAATGTATTTACACGCTGACCATCTAAATCATGCATGGACCATTTATGAGGATTGTTATCATTGTTGGTATGTTGCCATCCAATAATTTTTCCATATTTTATGGCAGTAGGTCCACTTAAAGTATCACCTACATTCCAGTCTGAACCAGCTTGGACTGTTTTTAATAAATTTCCATCTAAATCATATATCTCCATATTATGTGGTGAAATGTGATTACGTTTGCTGGTTAAAACAATTCTTCCAGAACCAATTGAAATATTACCAACGTATGGAAATCCGTTACCAATTGCTGAGTTTTTTTTAGCTATAAAATTACCTCGTAAGTCATATATGTAAAGATCAACTTTTGAATTTTCATTTGATAGTACACCTATTCTTCCATTGTTTATAGCAACATTACATCCAAACCTTATATCTGAAGTGCTTGATGTAGGTGTAAGGGAAAATTCTAAATTACCATTAAGATCATATACATACGCTTTACCATTATTAGAACTTATATCATTATTTGATGTTGAACCTATAACTATTTTACTATGGCCAACAGCAACCGCTGCTCCAAAACCATAAGACTGCCCAACATAACCAGCTGGTGGTTTAATTAAAATTTCTGTAGAGGAAATTGAAGACGATATATCTCTATGCTTTAAAGTTGAAAGATTAATTTCAGAGTTATCTCCAAATACTAAATTTTGACCTGTTTTTGTTTTAGAATAAAATGCCATATTACGTTCCGTTGTTAATTATATCACGTGGAGTGTTAGATACAGGAAATTTATATAGTTCAAAAACTTTTCCGCTACCTCCAGATTTACTTATACAAATTTTACCATTATTGCAGAAAGCTATCCTTCCGAACTGTCTACTATAGGCATTATCTTGAGCTGTAATTTTTTTTATAAAATTTCCATCTAAATCATAAACATAAACACTTCCACCATACACAAAAACATCATTATCTAAATAAGCAGAAACAAATATTTTTCCTCCACTTATTTTAACGTCTTTAGCATATAGAGTTTCACCTAAAGAATGACTAGGACCAACAGAATTGATATATCTTCCTTTTGCATCTAAAATAAAAACTCGTCCTTGTCTTACACTAGTACCATCTCGTCTAGGACTATACCAATCTTCTGCTCCAATGACTATTCTGTTTTCAGCAGCATCAATATTAGATTGGGTAGTCAAGCCGGTACCCGAGGAATCGTTATAAGAAGTAGTTCTATAATCTTCAAGTGTAAAAGACACCTCCTCAACAATCTTTGTTATTTTTTTAGATCGCAAATCAAAAAACATTAATTTTTTAGCAGCTAGATTGGAATTACTTGGGTGAAGCAATATTATTTGATCATTATAAACTTTACATTTTATATATGACTCATAAAAAAGAAAACCAGAAACAGAAGAAATTGTGTCAAGGTCTAAAATCTCAGTAGAAGAAAGATTACTAAAATCATATAAATAAATTTTATGACTTACTCCGTTTTGCCAAACTTTTACTATTAAATACTTATTTTTCCATGTACCAAGTATAGAAACACTGTCAGCCGTAGAATGTGTCTGTGAATATAATATACCACTACCGTTAGGAAAAACCACGGAATTGTTAAGGTTATATGCCCTTATTGTAGTACCCACAGTAGCAAAAAATCTGTTTTGTACCACAGCAAGAGATCCAATAAAACCATTTACATTAGTTAAAATAGATCCTAAAAAAGAAAAAGTAGTATCATATAAACTGTTAGTTGAAGTTGTCCATGTTCTTACATTGTAAGTGCCATCTTCATTGGAATATGCGTAAATAATATTAGAACCATAATAATAGACCGCACTAGGATCTTGTCCAAGACCACCAGCAGATACTGGCCAAAAACCAGTTGAGCCTGTGTTTGGACCTGCATCACCTTGAAATGTATGTACGTATTCTATAGCGTTTGCAGAAACATCATATGGATTTAAACAAGGTGTTCCTCTACTTGTGATTGCAGTATTTCCTGTACTATTTTTAAAGGCCATCTGCCCGACCTCCTATTTCTTTAAGTCTTCAATTTTTTGATTTAACTCTTTTATAGCCTCAACCAATAATGCAGCCACATTACCATAAGATATTGACTTGATGCCGTTAGGGTCCGTTGACACAACTTGAGGTAAGTGTTGTTCAACTTCTTGTGCAATAAAACCAACTTTTTCTTTTTGAGTTTCATCGGATTTCATTGTAAACATTTTACCAGAAAGTTTTGTTACTGTATCTAATGCACCTTCAATTGATTTAATGTTTTCTTTAAGTGTTTCATCTGAAGTGGATGTAATGTCGCCTGATACGACTAAATTTCCCGTGATGACACTATCACCATCAGCATTAGTTTCTAAACCACCAAGTGAAGCCCAACCTTCTGCACTGTATCCTTCAAATCGGCCTTCGTCTTTGTTGTAACGTATAATACCTTCAGCACCTGTTGTAAGTGGAGGAACCGAGTCAACTGTTTCAACAACTGGAACTCCAATCCAATCACCTTCTCTTACATCTAAGTTACTACTATTGATTTCAACAACACCTTTATCTCCAAGATATTGAAGAGCAGTTGAAGCATCAGCAGTAATTGTGTTTTCTGAAAGTAATAAACTATCTACTAAAAGTGAACCTACTGTTACATCTGAATTAATTGAAAGTGTACCAGATGAATTTGTAAGAGCAATTGTATCTAAATTAATACTGTTTGTAAAGAAACCATCGTACCATTTGTATGTTGAAGAACCAATATCGTAAACTTCGTCAAATGACGGTAATATGTCTTCAGAAACAGCAGAAAGATCGGCAGATCCACCACCACCACCTGAAATCGTAATAGTTTTTGTTGAACCTGTACCTGAAGCAGTAACTCCAGAACCTACAAAGTTTAAAGTTGTAGCAGCCGTAGATAAAGTAGATCCTTCATCTTGGATTGTTAATGCACTACCACTTGCTGTTGAAGCAATTGTAATTGTATCTCCTGATGGAGTAATTGTAATATTTGAACCAGCAGCCAACGTTACGTCATCTGTAGAAGCATCTGATCCTGTTAATCTTATAATGGCATCATCACCTGAATCTACAGCAGAAACAGTATAAGTTGTGTTAGTGTCAGCAGCTGCAGCTGTTCCCCACTCAACACCTGTACCTGTAGATTTTAAAACTTGGCCTGCAGTACCAACACCGCCGCCAGCAGTTAAAGTACCTGTTAAAGTAGCGTCATCTAAAGTTTTATTTGTTAATGTTTGAGATCCAGATAAAGTTACAACACTACTTGTATTAGATAAATCTGTATAAGAACCACTTGTTGCAACAGTAGATAATCCTAAATTTGTAATCGCATTTGATTTTTGAGTAGATGTTAATCCTTGAGCATTTGTATCAATTCTTAATCTGTTAGATAATGCAGTTGTAGTTGTTGAAGCATAATTAGCATCATCACCTAAAGCAGCAGCTAATTCGTTTAAAGTATCTAAAGCACCTGGTGCTGAGTCAATTACATTTGCAACTGCTGTATCAACATAGTTTTCTGTAGCTAAATTTCCTGTACCACCTGAAATTGTTGAACCAGATGGAAGAACAATTGAACTACCTGAAGCAGTAATAGTAGCATCTCCTAAATTAATAGAAGTACCACTTAAATATATATCTCTAAATTTAAATGATGAACTACCTAGATCGTAAGTTACATCTGTATCTGGTAATATATGGCCAGAAACAGTTGTTGTTCCTGAAATATTTAAATTATCATCAATAGTAACTGTACCGCCAGCTGAATCTATTGTAAGATTTCCTGAAGACGTATCAATTTCATTGTCTCCTGTTATACCTAATTGAATATTTTTTTGTAGATTACCAACTAACGAACCACCTGCAGTGCTTCCATCATGTAATCTTACGGTGCTAAGAGTTGTATCTACAGTTATCTCACCAACCGAACCTGTATAGGCATCATTTTCGGCAGTGGAACCTCTTCTTAATTGTAATATTGTTGGCATTTATCTAACCTCTCTAAACTTTTTTTTAACAAATAACTCTAACACTATTTATAATAAAAAATTGTTTAACTCCTTTTATTTTTTATGCAACCGTTCCTAAATCTACGGTATCTGTAAAAGTTCCAAGATTTATAACATAATAGTTTTTACTGTTGCAATCTGTTATTGTGTTGTATAATGAAATATTAAAGGCGTCTGTAGGAGAATTATTAACTTCAGTTTCTCCACCGCCCATATCATAATAAATAGTACCTCTTTTATCAGTGCTTGTTAAATATAATTCTTGTTTTATAATATCACCAGCGTTTGTGTTATTTCCTATATAAGCCATTTATTGTTCCTATGTTGAAATATCATCTACTGTACTTACAATGACATCAAGTGAACTAGCTGTATTAGAAACGACTTTTAAAACGTCTCCATTTTTTACTACGTATTTAGCTCCACCATCTATTACTTGTAAAGCACCTCCATTTTGAATTGGTGCACCTTTAACAAGGTACACGTCATTTGAAGAATCAGCATCATTTAATATTACATCAACTTTTATTTCAGTTGTTGTAGTATTAGCGCATCCTATACCAATTATTGTGTCGTAACTGTCAGCCGTAAATACTGTTTCAGCTGAAGTTCCAACATTTCTTGCTGTATATCTTCTAAAATTTTGTGCCATATTTTCTTTCTCTTTTATTTATAATGCAATCGCCATTGCAATAGCAAATCCCGTTGACGCTTTGTTGTCTAATTGTGTTTGTAAATTACTTGTTACTCCATTTAAATACTGAAATTCTGTATTTGAAACTGATCCATCTGCTATTTGAGTTGCATCTAGTGCTGAAATACCCGATTGTACATAAGAGGTAATTTGACTTGCTTCTATATATTTTTCAACACCGCCATCTGAAATAGCAAACTTATCTGTATCAGCAATTGTGATACTAGAACCATCAGTCATGCCATCAATATTTAAAATAGCCTCGACTTCACCCCACTCTAATGCTGTAGCACCAGAGTTTACTTTTAATATTTGTCCAGCAGTACCAAGTGTATTAAGACCTGTACCACCATCAGCATAACCAATTGTATCTGATGTTGTAAATTCAGCAAGGCCTGTGGGATCACCACTGCCGTTAAATATTCCTTTTATAGGTACTTGATCTGCCATATTATGCTAACACCAAAGTTGTTTTTGATGTTCCTCCTCTTGTTGTAAATGGTATATAAAGACTTGTAACAGCTGTACCTAATGTGGATCCTGTTGTACTAGGATCTATATAGGTAGATGTTCCATTTCTTTTTACAAATGTTATACCACTTGATGTGCCAACGGTTAACGTATCAGTTGATGCATCAGTTGTAACAACATTTAATCCGCCACCAACAACTGTTAATGTATCTGTACTTGAGTCTGCTGAAATATCAGATTGACCAGATACAGATATAGTTGTAAAAGAATTACCACTACTACCACCACCACTACCACCACCAATTTCCTTTATGGTGCCATTATCATTAATATAAAATTTTTGTGCCGAGGTATCAATTGCAACCTCACCATTTACGATATTACTCGTAGTTGGAGTGGCAGTACCTCGTTTTAATTTTATAACAGTCGCCATATTTTTTTCTATTTATTTACGATTTAACTATACGTTCCGCCGTCAATACTTGTAACTGTAACAGTACCACTTGTAACTGTAAAGTTATCTGAACTAAATGAAGCAACACCTTTATTTGATGTTGTTGCCAATTCAGCAGCAATCGTTAAAGTGTTTGCTAATATGCTTGTGTCAATACCTTCACCGTCTGTTATAGTTAGTGTTTCTCCTAATGCTATTGCATCTGTAGAAGAGTCTCCACCAGCAATTGTAAATGTAGAATTAGCAAGTTTTGCATTTGTAACATCACCATCTGTAATTTTTGCAGTTGTTACTGAATTTGATGCTAATTCATTATCTGTAATTCCACCTGACTTAACTTGTAAAGCATTTGAACTAATTTCAATTGTTGAGTCATCAACGTTAGCAGAAAATTCTGTACCAGTTAATGTTAATGCACCAGCAGAAGCAGCACTATAAACTGCTGTTTCAGCAATTTGTGAAAATGTAATATTTGTAGTACCAAAAGTAATAGTACCTTCAGTATTCATTACATATAATTCACCAGCACCTGTATCTCCTTCTTTAACGAAGAAAGCATCACCTTGACCAAGTGCGTCTGGATCAGAAACACCATAACTATCAGTATCAGTTGCTCTTGTTAATTCCCAATTTGTTGCACCACTACCTACATCTGATACGTAGTAAATACCGTTATGAGCAGCGTTAGTTTGATTGTAAACTAAAACTCTATCATTTAAACTTAAAGTAACACCGTCAATACTAAGTGCAGCCTGTGTGCCAGCGTTTGTTAACGTTGCACCTACACCTGAAGTACCGTTATTATAAGTTGCGTTTAAGTTTGAAGGAGCTTCAACTCTTACTGGATCATGGTAATGAATACCAGCAGCAGCAATTGTATCAACGTATGCTTTTGTAGCAGCGTCTGTTCCATCTGTAGGAGTTCCTAGTGATGTAATTTTTGCACTATTAACATCTACAGTACCAGCACCATTTGGACTTAATGAAATATTACCATCAGTATTAGTTGCGGTAATATCGTTACCGTTAATATTAATATTATCTACTTGTAATTCAGTAACAGCACTTGTAGCACCTATAGAACCACCATTAATTGTAGCACCATCAATAGTACCGCCATTAATATCTGGAGATGTTAAAACTTTATTTGATAAAGTTTGTGAATCAGTTAATGTAGCAACTGAAGAATCAATATTGATTGTTAGTGTTTGTCCTGAACCCGCAGTATCAATTCCAGTTCCACCTGCAATAGTTAATGCCTGTGAATCTAAATCAACAGTAAGAGCACCGCCTGTATCACCTTGAAAGTCTAAGACTTGTGCTGTAACCGAGTTATCAACATAATCTTTAACAGCAGCAGAAGTAGGAATAGTTGTATCGTTATCGTTTGAACCAATTCCTTCAGACTCTATTACAATAGCTGAACCAGCAAAATCAGCAACTTCAATATTTGATATTGAGTTACCAGTACCGTTAGCGTCAAAAGTTTTGTTTGTTAATGTATCTGTACTTGAAGCTGTTATGTAAGAACCTAAATCAGAAATTTGTGATTCAGTAATACTTAATGCAGCCTCGTGTTGTGTTACACTTGATTCTGTAATGTTAGCATCGGGTACGTTTGCCCAAGTAACAGAAGCAGTTAAATCATTTGTTTCTGATGTTAGGTATGATTGTAAATCAGATATATCTGCCTCAACAATTGTTATCGTGTTGTTTGCGGTATCAATTGTTTTGTTTGTTAAAATGTGAGTTGATGAAGCTGTTAATACGTCAGCGTGTGTACTAATTGTAATTGTATCACCCGAAACTGAAGTATCAATGTTTGTACCACCAGTAAATGTTAATGTATCTGTTCCTAATGCAACACCATCGTCTGTACCACTATCAGCAGCAATATCTAAAGTTGTTGATATTGTAGCCGTACCAGCCGCTGTTAAACGACCTTGTTGATCAACAGTAAATGTTGGAATTGCAGTTGAAGAACCATAACTACCTGGAGTTACAGCAGTATCATCTAAGTCTATTTTAATTTCGTTATCTGTATCAATAGATGTAGTAATTCCTGTATCACCAGTAAACGTTAAAGTTTGACCAGTAGTAAATGTGTCAGTACCACTATCACCAGCAATTGTAAATGAACCAGATGGTACAGCAGCAAAACTTAAATTACCTGAACCGTCAACTGTTAAGAATTGTCCATTACTAAAACTTCCTGGTAGTGTGTAAGTGATATCTGAAGTAACACTATTAGGTGCTTTTAAGGCAACGAAATGAGCACCGTTATTAGTTCCTTCATTAAATTTAATTGTACCACCAATAGTTGTAGAGTTACCAATATTTAATGTGCTAATTGCACTATTTGAATCTGTAGATAAAAGTTTTGATGCTTCTAACGTACCAAAAGTTGTTGGATATTTTGATGTAAAATATTTACCACCAATTACTTCTATATTAGCGGCTACGCCGTTAGTTTCTGTACCTGTTCCTATATAAAGACGATCACCACCCGTACCATTATAATATGAATAGGCCAGTTCACCTTGTGCTAGTTCTGAAGGTGAACCAACTACACCTGAACGTTTAATTTGTAATATTGTTGCCATTTTTTTTCTCTCTCCTAAAAGTTACCACCGTTTAATTTTAGTGTACCTCTCTCTGTTTTAATATTTGTTCTAGTTATAAATTTATCACTCGTAGCATCATATTGAAGAATAGAACCATCTTCTAATGTTGTTGCATTAACATCAGTTAAACTTGTTAATTTTGATTTTTGGCTTGCACTAGGAACAGTAACGGATACTTTTTGAGTACCTGGTGAATTGATTCTAGCTGTAACTGCCATTTGTAGTTCTCTCTTTTATAATATTATTGTGTACTACTCACAATATTTATGTAATATTTATAATAAAATATTACTTAATAATTAAATAGTTACATTTGGACTGACAGTTATAATTCCTTGTATTACTCGAATTACAGAATTATCAGATGCTTTCAATAACTCAACATCATAAACGTATCTAGCAGGTGCTTCTAAATTACTTGTTTCAGTTGGAGATAAAGATAATGTGATTATACCTGTGGTAGGATCACCATTAATTGAGGTATTTATTGTTGTTCTTGTTCTGGTCGAGGCATAACCTAATGCCATTTTAGCAGAAGCACTATATCCTGTTAAGTCAAATGCACTTCCATCTGTATCTTTTACAGTTACATCTGAAGTAAATGTAGCTCCTTGTTCAATGTATAGGTTAGCCGTCGCAGCCATTTAGTTTTTTATTCCTCTTTTTCTTCAACAATCTCTTTAGGTTCTTGTTCTTTAACTAATTTCTCTATCTTTTTATTATAAAAGTCTGTCAAAACATCAATTTTTTCTAATTCTACTTGATGTCTTGCTTTAGAGTTTAGAATTTCCTGTCTTGCAATTAGTGTGTTTTTCAAATCAAGACTCAAACTTTGTTCATCATATTGTTTTCCATTTATGGTTATTGACATAATATTCTCCTCGTTTATGGTTATAAATTTATATCTATAGTACTATTTATAATACATTATTTAAGTTTGTCAAAAATTACAGGTTGATAATTTTCTATTGATTTTGAGTAATCAAATGCCGTTCTCCATAGTTGTCTATCTTTATTTTTAACAGCTGATCTTCTATGACTTGTAATTAGTTGATCCATAAACAATAAATCACCCTTTCTAAACACATGGTGTATCATGTATTTTGATCTTGTTACATCATTCCATAATTTATTATAAAATGTATCAAAATCTTCTATTTCTTTACCATCTCTATACCATGCTTTATATAGATAGATAAACATAGGATACAAATATTCTTTGCCGTTTACAGGATGTTTTGCAACTAAAGGTCGTCTATCTATTTCTTCTTTATAATGTTTTTGTCCTGTTCTAAAGTTTTGTTCACCAACATTTTTGTATGCTTTAGAATAGACACCATCATCTCTCCATATTCGTGCTCGATCACCTTCATTATTAAGATTTATATCTATACTTCTATAATAATTTTTATCTTCTTCAGATAAATTTTCAAAAGCATATTGTTGATTTACAATTGAAAGAACAGTATCTATACATTCTTCAACACAATATAATCCTACACAAATTTCTTTAAAGTTATATCTTCCAGTACCATTTGCATGCCATTCTAGTTCTGTTGGACCAAACATACCAATTGGTTTGCCATTAATAACAGCACCTGACACAATACTTATTTGTGGTGAGTCTTTTGGATTCATAAAGTAGTCCAATTCTTCTACCTCACCTATTCTTGCACAAACTTGAGCAAGTTGCTGTCTTGTTAAATCTTGTTCATGTAAAACAACAGAGCCTTCATTAACAATTTTATAAACTAATTCTGTTAACTCTTTATCTGTATAATTTATTATTTGTTTACTCATAAATTTTCTAACAATGGTGTTATACAAATTCTTGCTGTATCATTCCATTTCATTCTACGTCTTTCAGCATAATACTCATCTCTAGTGGTTGCTAAATAAAAACAATCAGACGGTTTAAAGCTATATTCATTACAAATTTGTACTTGTTTTTCTCTATACTTATTCCACATTTCATCAACTTTAAAATTACTTATTATTAATTCTATAGTTTTAACGCCATTATAATTCCAATTCTCAAATCTTTTTAATCTATCAAGTGTAGAATGTGGTTCTTTTGTATATACTAATCCAAGTCGTTGACCTATAAGACCAAATCCTTTAGAAAAACTAAAAAAAACTTGTTCAGTATTTTTTGGTAGATTTATTCTTTGAATATTTGTTGAACCTACATAAGTACAATCTAAAATTACAGGTGCTTCAATTTTACCTGGATCAAAATAATTTCCATCAGCAGCTGAGGGTATTGATATATACAGAGGTTTATTATTATCTATTTTGCCTTTCAATGCTGCTCTTCCAGTTTCCTCATTCATATATTGACCCGGCACATCACAAGTTACAATACTAGGTCTACTTATAATGTCAGCATATTCATATTCACCGTAACAAAGTTTTTGCCACTCTCTTTTTTCTGTCATTACCCAATGATGAATAGCATCTGTTGTACCATTTGTAAAATAACAATAATTGAAATCTGATAAATCTATTATTTCACTTACCCATTTTCTATGTAATTCTTCTACCTTATTTAAATCATTTGTTGCATGACCACTACCTCTTTTATAATAAGTATCTGAAATTAGTTGTTGACTTATTATATCTTTTACTTCTTTAAATGTTGGTACGTCTACCCAACGATTATCTTTTAATTTTTCCTTCATATATTCAGTAAGTCGTCTGTACCGTCTAAAGTAAACATTAAAGCTATTCTAGGTTTTTTACTCATATTTACAACAGCATGTTTATAACCTATATTTAAAAAATATGCTTGTCCATCTTCAAGGTTATACGCTTCAATCTTATCATTTCTTTTAAATAAATTAATTACATTATTGTCACCATATATAGGCACTATACATCTAACACCATAACTTACATCATAATCAACATGCCAAGGTATCATTTTACCAGGCGCTAATTTTGTTATTCTTATTCTACTTGCAGGTGCTTTACATTGAGATACAATATTTTCAAAATAACTACCTTTATAAATTTCAGTTGGCATATTATATAAATGTTCTTCTTTTCTTTTTAATCTTTCTTTTATACTTGTTGTATGAGATAAAATTTCACTAGGTGTTGTTAAATTTATTTGTTCAAAATTATCATATACACTTTTTACCAAATCTTCATGGTTCATACATAACATTGGATTGGCAGACCTAACGTCAACAAACGTATCTGCTATTAAATCAGTTGACTTTCTTAACTGTGCTAAATTAATATTTAAATTTAAATTAGCTATTGTTGGTAGATTGTGTTTCGATAATTTCTCCATTGTGTTCTCTTTCTATTATAAAATTAGATTTAGGTTGCCAGTTGTAGTCACCTTGTAATCTAATACTATAAACATACTGTAACATTGTACCTGTTTTAAACAAAAACTTTGTTTCTAATTTTAAATTTTTGTACCACTCTCCATTTATAAATTTTTTAAATGCAGTATCAGTCATCTTTCTTTTTCTTTGATATAGATTATTTATTGCTCTATTTTTAATGTCATGTGTAATGTAAAGTATCTTAAATCCTTTTTCTCTTGCCCACTTTATCTGGTGTTCAGCCATAATTAATCCACAATGAGTATGTCTATATTCTTTTAAGATATGATAACGACAAACTCGCACTGCTACAGTTGGATCGTTTGTATAGTGTGAACTTTCAGCAGCTGATATTGATATTAACTTATCATCTTTAAAACACATCCACGTTTCTATATTAGGATTATCAGGATTATATTTTTTATAAGTTATACTATTATTGCCTTCATTAAAAGTTTGTAATCTAAATCTCTCAATTAAAGGCCAATACTTATTAGGATTTTCTGAATATCTTTTTACTATCATACATGAGCAATAAGTCTTCGACCACAAAATATTTCTGCCTCAACAATATATTGTTCTTTAAATTTATATTGTTGCATATTGTTTGTAATTGTTTTTAACTTTAATTTTTCTTCATAGTATTTTTGTGTGTGATACGGTTCTTGTATTACAGCATTTTTACATTGATAGTAATTCATTATATCAGTAAACATTTTATAATGATTTTCTTCATATAACAAAACACCACTAAAAATAATACAATCTACTTTGTAATCTACTGATTTTAGATTTGCCCAATCTCTTACTTCGTACTCAATGTTGTTTTCATTAATCCATCTTTTTTGAGCAAACTCTATAGGCTCTGGCGATGTATCAAAACCGTAGTAACGATAATCTTTATAATTTTTTTCACGTAAAAAATCATTGATAGGTCCATGTCTGCAACCAATATCAACAATACCTTTATAATTATTTTTTATAATTATTTCTGCTTGTTTTTCAAATATAGGTTTTGCTTCTAAAGTATCTAAGTATGACATATCTCTTAAACTATACTGTCTTTTCATAGGTATTTCACCAGTTTTAGTTGTGATATTAGGCCAAGGTATAGATTTGTTTAAAGTCACTTGCAATCCTCCATAATAGTCTATTGTTATCCATCACAGGTGTTCTACGGTGTAAACTTGTAAATTGATCCATTAATAACAAGTCACCCTCTTTAAAAATGTGATGATATTGATATTGTGATTTAAATATTTTAGGTTTTAATTTATTAATCATTTCTTCAGCGTCTATTTGTTTTTTACCTTCCCACGCTTTTGTTATAAAATGATACGGAAAATAAAAATATTCTAAGCCTGTATGGGGATGTTTATCAACTAGTTTACGAATACTTCCTTTGTTTTTACTCATAAATTCTAATTCGGGATCGTCATCCTCTAAATTGTATATTGTATTGTTTTTAAATTTTAATCTTATTGTAATTGATCTCCAATAATTCTTTTCATCATCTGACATATCATAAAATGGTTGTTGAGTGTTACAGACACTTAAAGTTGTATTAATATCTTCTTTTACACAATACAAGGCAATTAAAATTTTGTCTATCAAATGCCTAGAATTTCCATTTGAATGCCAACCTAATTCTGTATCTCCAAACATACCTATTTTTTTACCATCAACTTTTTTACCTGTAACTAAAAAGATTTCTGGATAATCTTTTGGATTCATAAACAAGTTAGGAGCCTCACACTCACCAAATCTTTTCATTGTATCAATATATTCTTTTTCATTTAATTGTTGATTATAGAATACAGCTACACCTTGTTGATGTACATTTTTTGCAACATCAAGTAATTCTTCATTAATCATATCTTTTATTTGTTTATCTATTTTTTTAGGGTATATCATAATATATTTTCTACCATTTCTTTAAAATCTTTATAGTCTAATATCTTAGGTATGTTATTCCATCTTGTTACCCAAGCACATCTAGGTGCTTCTGTAATAACTACTCTATGCATAATATCAGTTCTAATTAACACTGGTCTATTTTCTAAAACTATTTCACCTATTTTTCTATCACTTAAAAACTTTTCAAACTCGGGTGTGTATTGACCCATTTCTTTTTGTGCTTTAAACTCATGGTAGTATGCATGACCATGTGCGTTTTTTTCAGGCAAATAAACTTCTTCATCTTTTGTTTCAAAATAATCAATACGAGATTTACCAAACACAGGTATAACAATGTTATAACCATTAGGGTGTTCAGTATCTAAATCTATATCTGTATGAGCAAATACATCTTTTTCTGTACTATCAGCTGTATTGAAACCTGTTGAACGAAATTGATAATGTGGATGTACTTTTCTATGTTTAGATAATATAGGATTAAATACTTGTTCATATCCCGTAGGTTTACCTGTTTTATTATCTTCAAGTGAATAACTTACAAATGGTGTTTTACCAAATGTATTGTTAACATTACTTTTAACTTTATTGTACAAAGACAAAAGTAATTCTGTATCAGTTGCTACGTTTATGTATTCAGCTACACCTTGTATCATAGTTTATATAAAACACCATCTATAAATGGGTCCTCAAATTCTTTTGTTATACTTCCATTTTCAACTAACAAAGCATATCGTTCACTTCTTACACCAAAACTGTCTCCCCAATCAACATCTTTTTTAAGATGTTTTGTAAACACTGCCAATGGATCAGATACACTATCTATTTCAGAATGACCATGTTGTTTATTCCAAACATCCATGACATATGCGTCATTAACACTTACAAATATTACTTTATCTACACCAAATAATTTTAACTTATCTAATTTTTCTGCAAACCCTGGAAGATGTTTATTTGTACAAGTGTTTGTAAATGCACCAGGAATACCACATAATATAATTTTTAATTTATCGTCTACTTCATAGGGTACAATTTTTTTATCTTTTAAAATGTAAAGACCTTTACTACTTATTTTTTCCATTTACTATCCCATTCATTATATTTTTTCTGCCAATCACTTACTTGATCTAGCATGTTTTTGTTAATTATTTCTTTACTCTCACTTTCGACAAACTTGTAATTATCTGGTACTAACTTTTCCCAACAATCATGTTTTACAAACATTTTTTTTACGTTACCACCTAACTTTTCTAACAACTCTTTTGTCATATCAAAATGTCTATCGCCAGCACCTTTTTTAACAGGTGTAAATGATATAACATATATTTCTTTATTTGATATTGAATACTGTTGACCTAAATCTGCATTATAATATGCCTTTACAACTAACCAGTCCATAAGATTTTTAAAACCTACACAATAATGACCAGTGTATTCAGGTATAGAAAAAACTAATTTATCACTTTTACTTAATATATTGTCTATAGCTTCTACCTCTTTAGGAATAATACCGTCTGGTCTATTTGAATTGCAAATAGGTAAATCCAATTTAATGATGTTTGAAAATTTGATGTAGTGGTCCATTAATAATAGACCTCTATAACTCATAGAGCTTTCACTATAACTAAAAGATACTGCTGTCGTATTCATAATTTAAAAATCAATATAATATATATTACTTAAATAACTTCTCTGCTAACCAACCACCTGTATCGTATTTGTGTAATCGTATTCTTTTAAAATTGTCATGGTGATTTCTATGATATCCTTCACCTGCAATAAAAAAGTTTAACCATGGTACATTTGCACCACCTGGAGTTCTATGACCTACTGTATTTAATAAACCAAATCCTATTTTAGCAAATACAAATGGTACAACACAAAATGATATCCAAAAGTACGGACTAATTAAAAAACTAATTATATTTACTGAAATTAAAATATGTAACCAGTATTTGTGGCAAAAAACTAGTCTAGGATTTTTATACAAATCTCTAGCATATTTACTTGGTATATTTTTTATATCCCATGTTGTAAATAATACTTTCCAAAAACCTACATACTTAGATGCATGAGGGTCTTCTGGACCATCTGAATGTTTGTGATGAATACGATGGCTTGCAATCCAACCAATGGGTGTTCTTATACATGCAATCATCAGCATTGAAAGACCTAACACTTCAAACCATACAGGAACTTTAAACTGATTGTGACAATAATGTCTATGTAATAAAATACTAGCACCTAAGTGTGAAATTATTTCGGACCAAATGACACCTATAAAAATAGCAAATAACCAATCCATTATATTCTATTGACCCTCTAAACTATAAGATACTGAATTTTCAGAACAAAAGTTTTCTAAATTTTGACCGTTTTGTGTATTAACTGGTTCATTTATAAATTCCTGATAGGCAGCTTGATCTACAAAGACTGTTGTCCAAGTTTCTACTAAACCATCAACAGTTTTAACAGGTTTTTGTGTTATTTTACCTTGGTCAAAATAACTATCAATCAAAGCTAATATGTCATTGTTCCAAAAGTTAATTTCAACACCTTCGTTTGGTTTTTGATAAACGTTTCTAAATGTATAACTCATAATACTATTTATATAACCCCTACTATATGTATTCTATCCAGCATGGAGGCGTTTAATGCTGTGTGATTTTTTGTTGTATCAACTACATGATAATTACCATCTGCAGGATAATGAAAAATTTGTTTATCTATAATTATAAAACAACTTTCATTTGTTTCAATAGGTATGTGTATTCTTTTTGATAAATCTTTATGATAAGTATAACATGTTTTAGGTTTTAAATTCATTACTCTGGTACGATACATTTTTAAATCTGATAAAATACTGTTAATATAAGGCAGATCAAAAATAAATGTGCTAAAATCTGTTTCTTTATATCCCATTTCATATTTTTCATTCCATTTACCCACACCCCAAAATGGATCTAAATTATCTTTGGTACCTTGAAGACAAATTTGTTCATCAAACTTAGGTAATAGCTTTAGTTCACTTTTTATTTTTTCTATATCTAAGGACATACAGTTATCTCTTTGACTCTATGTGGTTGATTTAACACCCAATCTATAATTGAAATACAATAATCAATAGACATTTTTTTACTGTCTATATTAGCACTTCTTGGTGAGTCAAAATAACCAAAGTTAATTATACAAGTGTCAACACCTTCATAATAAAGTTGTTCATTTACATCTCTTAGTGTTTTCTTTTCAATACCATATCTATACATTTCTTTGTGACCTTTTATCCAATCACTTCCTGCAGACCCTATATTGATTATTTTTTTATGAAGTTTTGCAGCCTTATAAAGCAATTCTACTTGTTGAAAACCATCATGCTTACAATTAATGAATATATCACAATTATTTAAGTCATCAACTGTATCATATTTTTCATTTAATACTTTACCAAGGCCTCTACGAGTACCAGTAATATAGAATTTCATATACTTATTTAGACGATAAATATTGACAAATTTATCAAAATGTGTTATAATATATATATGAAAATTGTAAATATAGTGTGTACAAGTAAGCCTGGTGATGGTCTCTTTCATTATAGTTATGAACACTGTTGCTATCTTAACTCAATTGGCATTAAAAGTCAACTAGTAATTTTGACACATCACAAATTTAGTCAACAAGACTATATTAATGCTATTAATGAATGTTATATAAAATACGAAAATGTGGTATTTAACTTTTATACACCTTCATCAAACGATATAACATTAATACTAGGAAGAAGTATGTTGACACTAGCATACTTGAACAAAAGCTCATACACAAATGATCAATTACTTACTTTACATTTGTTGTTTAGTGGTAACCTCATATCTGTATATTCAGAAAATCATCCTAAAGAATATTCAAACGCCGTAGATTATTTTAAACCAAAAAAGATATACGACTTATGCGATTATGATGTTTATCCTAATGGCATAGGAGAACAATTTGAAAAAATAATAAACTTTAGTATTTACAAACCAGTTAAATCAGATATACAATTTAAGTATCTGTTTTTAGGTACAAATGAAATATACTATAGAGAAATAGAAAAACACATAGACAAATATCCAAATCACGGTATTGTAACTTACAATGAAAAGTGGATTAATCCTAAGTTAAATAATCTATTCGTACCTATTAAAAATATATTAGGAAAATTTGAAACATATGTTTATACAAAACCTAATTTTGACCCAGCACCTAGATTATTTGTAGAGTTTAAATGGTTAGGTAAAAAAGTAGATTATTTAAGAGATAAAAGTATGAAAGACGGTGGTATGGTTTATTGGAACAGACCTGTGCCTACGAAACAGATTTATAAAGACAATATAAATATTTTAGTTGATTTAATTAAAAGAATATGAAAAAAATATTATTAGTTAGTGGTGATAGTTTTAGTGACAAAAACTTCTCTACAATGATTCATCCAGAATTAGACACATCTTGGCCTAAATGGCCTGAACTCTTAGCCGACAAGTTAAATATGGAATGTATTAACATAGCAAAATCTGGTGCAGGTAATGATTATATCTATGAAGCATTAGTTGATACTTTACAAAACATTGACAAAGAACAAATAGGATTAGTAATAGCAGCTTGGTCTCAATGTCAAAGAAGAAGTTGGCAAGAATCAAAAAATCTATATTGGAAAAACAGTAGAGTGGATACAAAGGGTGATGTATTCTATTGGACAAAAAGAACTATGAGATATTGGTATAGTTTTCAAGTATTATGTGAAAGATATAATTTACCGTATAAACAATTTCAAATGATTTCACTTTTTCAAGGATGGTTAAACGGTTTACATCAAAACGACCATGAGGTATATAAAAATAAATTAAATCCAGATCCTAATTTTATAGAAAAACATATTTATCCAGGTGATAAAAATAAAGATGAAAAAATCTTAACAAACATGGTATTTAACCATGAAGATCATATTAATACTAAAAACTTTATAGGTTGGCCAATATTTTTTAGATTTGGAGGTTTTCACGTTGAGTATAAAGTATTAAGAGATGCAAACCATCAACCGTTAGATGGCATGATAATATCTAAACATGATGCTCATCCTACAGCAAAAGGTCAAAAGGCAATAGCGGAGTTTATATATGACAGGTTGGGATAGAGAATATTTAAAACATAAAGACGAATACCTAGAACTTTTTGATAAGTCAATGCAAAAAGAACAAGAAAGTAATGTTGAGTTTTTGGAAGATAAACTTAAACTACTCACAGGTAGAAAATATGCTGTAGTTTGTAGTAATGGCACAGACGCATTACATTTTGCTTTAAGAAGTTTAGATATAAAAAAAGGCGATGAGGTATTGACAACTAATTTTTCTTGGATTTCTACTGCGTCTTGTATATCTATGGTCGGTGCAACACCTGTATTTTGTGAAATTGATATATCATCTTATCATATGTCATTAGATAGTATTAAACGTATGTATTCGGATAAAGTCAAAGCAATAGTTTATCCACATCTATTTGGTAATATGTCAGATACAAAAGAGATAATAGATTTTTGTAAAGAAAAAAATATTACATTTATAGAAGACGCAGCTCAGTCGTTAGGCGCAAGTCTTAATGGTGTCAAAGCAGGATCAATAGGTGATATATCAACGTTAAGTTTTAACGCAAACAAAGTTGTTGCTGGGATTGCAGGAGGCGGAGCTATACTTACAGATGATAAAGATAAAGCAGAGATATTTAAAAAATTAAGAAGACACGGCAATAATGAAATATTAGGTTATAACTCTAAAATGTTGTTAATGAACGCTGAGTTTATAAACTTTAGATTAAACAAAATGAAAGAATGGCAATCTAAAAGACAGGAAATCGCAAAACAATATAATGAACAATTAAAAGATTATGTCACAATACAACCCACAACAAACGGCCTTGATCATAATTATCACAAATATGTTATTAGACTGCCCAACAAAGAGATACGAGATGAATTGAAAAATACCTTAAACGCAAAAGTACATTATGATAAGCCATTATCAGAAAATGTTATGTATAAAAACATTGAATATAGAAAAGATAAAACTTATGAAAGTAAGTTAGTTTGCGACACAATACTAACTTTACCTATTCATCCATATATGACACAATCAGAAATAGATAAAATAATTAATGTAATTATTATTACCTTAGAACACAAAAATAATAAATTTGTAAACAATATGAAAAAGATATTGGGTAATAACTTATTTGATAAAGAATTACTTAAAGAAACTACTGAAGATATTTACGATTATATTGTTGAAAAAATATATCAATTGCCAGAGTACATTGAAGAAGTTGAATTTAAAGATAAGAGAAAACTGAAGATAGCATTTAATAAATTTTACAATAAAATAAAATGAATTTTGCAAATATAAGACTCAATATAGAAAATAGTCCTAGATGCACATTAGAATGTCCTCTTTGTAAAAGAACTACATACTTTGATTTAAACAATACCAAAATAGTTCCTGGTGTTGATTTGTCCCTAAAAGATTTTAAAAAATGTTTAGATTTCTTTAAAGGTGGAATTACATTTGGTGGTCAATTGTCTGATCCGATATTTAATAAAGATTTAATAGAAATGTTAAAGATGTGCAAAGAAAACGAAGTTGATACAAGTGTTTTAACAGCAGCTACAGGTAGAAAAGAAGATTGGTACAAAAAAGCTTTCTCAGCAAACCCAAATGCTGAATGGACGTTTGGTATAGATGGCCCTCCACATTTAAGTCATAAGTATAGAAAGAATCAGAATGGTGAATTTTTATTTGAAATGATGATAATGGCAAAAGAAATGGGATTAAAAGTGTATTGGCAATATATTGTTTTTGATTACAACGAAAAACATTTAGAAGATTGTAAAAAATATTCAAAACTTTTAAAAATAGATATGGAAATATTATATTCTCAAAGAAGTAAAAGGGATAAAGGTGATTTTACGTATGAATAATAAACTTAAAAAATATAAATCTGAACTTACTTTTCCTGATAAAGATAAAAATGAATTAAAGCCTAAATGTATTTTTGAAAACCAAGAACTTACCTTATCAAGTATGGGATATTTTACACCTTGTTGCTGGGTTGATGACGAGTTATATAGAAATCAACCTTGGGTAAAAAGTTTATTTAAAGAGCATTTAAAATTACAAAATAATGAAAAAGTTGAAGACATTTTTAAAAGTAAAGAATGGACAGATTTTTATAATATGTTAAGAAATAATCCCAAAGATGCTCCACCTGTATGTTATAAATTTTGTAGTAAAGGTGTCATTACAAGAAAAATAAAAAAAAAAGAACATGAAAAAAATAACTCAATTTATACAATGGTAAAACACTAATGAAAACCTTAGACGAAATACAAGATAATTATTTAGCTATAGACTTCTTTTTGTCAATGTCATGTAATAAGAATTGTCATTACTGTACAAGTTATACTTTAGAAATGAGAAATCTAACAGTTGATATGAACTTTTTAAAACAAACTTTAGGTTATCTTAAAAATTATAAAATTAGAATATGTCTATTGGGTGGTGAACCTGGCCTTATCAAAAACTTAGATGATGTGATAAATGAAATAAAAAAATATCCTAACTTTGTATGTTCAGTATTATCTAATTCATTTGTTCGTAAAAGATATCCACATATACTTGAAGATAAAGATATACTTTATGTTGAACACAATATATTAGATTGGTATGAAAATGAAGTAACAAAATTAGGTAACTTTGATTACATACCTGAAAATGATTTTAACAATTATAATGTTGTTGTAAGAACGCCTAACTATTACAAATATAAAGATAATCATCCTGATGTATTGCAAAAATTAAATCACAAAAACACAATGTGGAAAGCATTTAATG
>Ga0255763_1001552_pt1 | contig 23478 bp, 24 predicted proteins | sample 041ome_2_FD_179963 | JGI IMG/M metagenome (GOLD analysis project Ga0255763, IMG submission 179963) | Coastal salt marsh microbial communities from the Groves Creek Marsh, Skidaway Island, Georgia - 041406US metaG (version 2) | ecosystem: Environmental > Aquatic > Marine > Intertidal zone > Salt...
TTGGGCGGTATTTGGACAGCTAAGCTATAACCAAACGCGTTCAGTGCCGTTACTGTGTACAAGACACCCAAACTGGGATCACACAGAATGACCGTACAGTTTCGCGACGATGACACACAGCAAACAGCGCAGTCCTATGCGCTGGGCTATGATGCGCTTATGCGGGATGACTATGCAGCGGCGATTGATGCGTTTTATGCGGTTGTTACCTGTGATCCAACCAGTCGTGTCGGGTGGCTAGGATTGGGGGTATCACTGCGATGCAATTGTACATTCGAAACAGCGCAACAGGTGTTCGCCCTGCTGCTATCGCGCAACCCCCACGATCTGGACGCGTTGATATATCGGGCCGAAACCCTGCTGCAATCGGGGGACATGGCGCAGGCGCGGGCCTGTCTGCAACGGGCGATCAGCCTGTTGGGGCACAGGGCAGCGCATCGGTTACAACCCATGATCGACGACTTGAACGCGCAGTTGTCCTTAGCTGGACTGCGCGCATGATGACACCCACGACCTTGATGAATATCATTCGCGCAACGGGATCGACAAGCGTGGCCAATGACGTGGCCGACCTGCGTTTGGCGCAAAACCTGCCAACGGCCACACCTGCCCCTGCGGTTCGACAGGGCGCGCAACAGACATTGCCGCAGGCGCCATTTGCATCAGGTCCACCTGTGACGGGACAGGGCAATCCTACAAACGCCCGTCCTGCATCCATGGAAATGGCGCGACCTGTCATCGCCGCCTCGGCCCACAGGTCGTTGCAAACCGCACTGGCCCCATCAGGATCACAGGCGGCCACCCAAGATCAGGGTGCCAATGTGGATCGCAGCAGTGTTGCGCCCTCGGTTACATTAATGCGCAGTTTTTTTCAATCTTTACCCGCTCCAATGGCGCAGGGCGCAGGCGTTGGACCGAATGTGCCACAGCCACCGCAACAGGACGGCGCGGCTGTGGTCGCGCAACGCCCGACCACGACAGATCAACCAGATATGCCGCAGGGCACCGTTGTTCAAACAGCCCGCAGTGCGGTATCGGCATCGGTGGGGACAACGGGGGCATCGGGCCTGCACCCTGCCATGGCGCAATTGGACCGCGTGCTGGATCAGCTGGCAGCGCAGTTTTTGCCGCGCGGACCCAAGCTGACGCCATCGCGTGGCGTGACACAGCCCAGCCTGCAATCCGCTGCGGCGGCTATGCCCGCAGTGCCACTGCCCTTGCGCCCAGGTCCCGTGCCATTGGTTACACCACTGCCTGCGGGTACGCCTGCGCAGACGGGAACGCCAAATTCATTATCGCCGCAATTGATGTTACAATTCCCACAACTTGGTCCATTGCTGCGCGATGCCACTTGGCAGGTCGTGTCGCACCCCAATCTGGCACCTGTCGTATCTGAATTTATGCAGGCAGGCGCTGTCGTCGCGCCATCGGCACAGCCCGCAGCACAAACCGCACAGTTGCCCCGCAGCGATGCAATGGCCGCTGCAATTGCCGCCACTTTGGTCGACGCAAATGAGGCGGTGCAATCTGCCCCTGTCCCCCCAACGCAGCCGGCAATACCGATAACAGCGCGTGATTTATCCATCTTGGTTGCGATGAATGCTGCAATGTTACCTGGGTTTCCCAATCTAATGTCATCACAAACCGCCGCCGCCCTGCGGTCGCGCGATCTGGGGCAGAAATTGGCAGATTTGGCCCACAAACTGCGCACCATGGATCCCCAAGAACAACGCGTTTTTTTGGCGGGCCTGCATCTGCCCATTCGTGTTTTGCATGATTTACAGCGCCAAGCCAAAAAATGGGCCCGTCATTTGGGCGATGTCATAACACCTGATACGATTGAGGGGTTTTTATTGCTCTGCCTGACGGTTTTGGGCTGGCCCACGGCGGTCGCGGAATACCTATGGTATTGCCTAACGGCCACGGATGATCCTGATGACATACCCACCTATGATGTGTGGAATGGGTGATCGGCCTTGGGACTTTACTTGGATCGATTTTTAGGCAAAATGGGTAAATAGCCACCATTTTCAAGAATTGATATAAAATGTCCTATATCGAGAACGTCAAAACCTTTGTTCGGGTCTATGAACTGGGGAATATGTCTGCTGCGGCGCGTGACCAGCGGATTTCACCTGCTGTCGCCTCTGCTCGTATTTCCCAGCTAGAGGATCATCTGGGCGTGCGATTGTTCCAGCGGACAACCCGACAATTGACGCCCACCGAACAGGGCAAGCTGTTTTACCCCGGCGCCGTGCGTGTTTTGGAAACGATAGAAGAGGCCGAAGCCGCTGTCCAAGACATCACGCAATCCCCCCGTGGATCGATTTATGTGGCCGCACCTTTGGGCATTGGGCGCCGGTTTGTGGCCCCCGCGGTTCCCCAGTTCAAAGAAGTATATCCCCTGATTGATGTGCGCCTGCGCTTGTCTGATCGCAAAGTGGACCTGACCGCCGAAGGCCTGGATATTGCGTTTTTCTTGGGCAACCCCGAAGATTCCACTTTGAAACTGCGCAAGTTTGCGGATTGTCCACGGCTGCTGTGTGCATCGCCCAAATATTTATCGAAACGTGGTGTGCCAAAATCACCAGAAGAGCTGATAAACGGCACCCATGATTGTTTGAACCTGCGGTTCCCTGGTGCGTTAGAGTTTCAGTGGCCGTTGCAAACAGAGCAAGGTGTGCGCAAATACCCTGTGACAGGCCCGTTTGAATCGGATGATGGCGATGTGCTGACGACATGGGCCCTGGATGGCCATGGTATTATTATGAAGCCATATTTCGATGTCGCCGAACACCTGCGCGCCGGCGAATTGGTGCCGGTTTTACCCGCCGTTAAGCCGACGGATGTTCAACTGGGCTGCCTATATCCGCACCGCCGTAAACAAGATCCCAAGTCGCGATTATTTATCGAATTTATGGCAAGCTCAATCGCGCAGCGTCTTGGAACCAAAGCCCATATCGTTTAACTGCCCCGATACGTCGAATAGCCAAACGGCGATAGCAGCAGTGGCACGTGGTAATGGTCTGCCACGCTCATGCCAAAACGAATTGGAACCTGATCCAGGAAGCGGGGGGTTTCTGGGGTAACACCAGTTGCATCCAGATAGGCGCCGGCGTGGAATACCAATTCATAGGTGCCAATTTCGAATTCATCAGCTGGCAAAATATGGCTATCCGTGCGACCATCGTCATTCGTGGTAAGTGTGCGGATAAAGTGCCGTTCATCGCCAGTCACGCGGTATAGGTCGATCTGCAATCCCTGCGCGGGGCAACCGCGGGCCGTGTCCAAAACATGGGTTGTAAGATATCCTGACATAATCGTCCTCTCTGTCCAGTTGGCTATATGATGCACGAAAAAACGGGCATGGTAACGTCACTTCATTTGTGTAACTGTTTCAAAAATATTTTGAAACTGAATAAGGCTTTCTTGGATTACAAGTAACTGAACGAGACGTGGAGGCAAACGATGCGCTATATCCGAAATATGTCTGGCTATGGACAATGCGCGCCTGATGCAGCGTGGCCGAACGGCGCTAAAATCGCAATTCAATTTGTTGTGAATTACGAAGAGGGCGGTGAAAACTGCGTTCTGCATGGTGACGCCGCATCCGAAGCATTCCTGTCCGAAATCGTCGGGGCCGCGCAATGGCCTGATCAGCGCCATTGGAACATGGAAAGCATCTATGAATATGGTGCGCGTGCCGGGTTCTGGCGGTTGCATCGGTTGTTTACCGAATTGGATATTCCTGCAACTGTTTATGGTGTTGCGACCGCTTTGGCACGCAGTCCTGAACAGGTGCGCGCGATGCAATCTGCGGGATGGGAAATTGCCAGCCACGGTTTGAAATGGGTCGAACACAAAGACATGGACCCAGATACAGAACGCGCCCAAATTGCCGAGGCCGTGCGCCTGCATACAGAGGTGACAGGCGAACGTCCGCGCGGATGGTATACGGGGCGCTGTTCGGTCAACACGGTCCCCTTGGTCGCGCAAGAGGGCGGGTTTGATTATATTTCCGACACCTATGATGATGATTTGCCCTATTGGATGACGGTTGATGGGCGCGATCAGTTGATCATACCCTATACGCTGGATGCCAATGATATGCGCTTTGCCACGCCGCAGGGGTTCAACGCGGGCGACCAGTTTTTCAATTACCTCAAGGATTCTTTTGATACGCTTTATGCCGAGGGGCAGGCGGGATCGGCCAAAATGATGTCCATCGGGTTGCATTGCCGTTTGATCGGTCGTCCCGGTCGCGTGGCGGCCCTGCGTCGGTTTATGGAATATGCAAAATCCCATGCGGATGTGTGGTTTGCACGCCGCATTGATATTGCGCATCACTGGGCCGCGACCCATCCGCCCGTGCATTATGAACGTCCATCTCAGATGGATCGCGATCGGTTTGTGCAGCTGTATGGTGGGATTTTTGAACATTCCGCTTGGATTGCGGATGCGGCCTTTGATCTGGAATTGGGGCCTGCGCATGATACGGCGATTGGATTGCACAATGCGCTGTGTCGCGTATTCCGATCGGCCAGCCGTGACCAGCGTTTGGGCGTTTTGACGGCGCACCCTGATTTGGCGGGCAAACTGGCGGCGGCGAAACGGTTAACGGCCGAATCCACATCGGAACAGGCCTCGGCCGGATTGGATGCGCTGACAGATCAGGAACGCGAAACATTCACGCGGTTGAACACCGAATATGTCGCCAAACATGGGTTCCCGTTCATCATCGCGGTGCGTGACCATGACAAAGCGTCGATTATGGCCGCCTTTGAACAGCGGATTGGCAATGATACGGACACCGAATTTGCCCAAGCCTGCAAACAGGTCGAACGGATCGCAGAATTTCGGTTGATGGATATTTTGCCATGACGCGGACAATCGTGATTGAACCGATGGACGCCGATCAATTCGCCCCCTTTGGCGATGTGTTGGATGTGTCGGGCGATCCCGATAAAATCATAAACCAAGGCATGTGTGGCCGATACCACGACCGCGCGCATTTGGATTTTGCCGATGGGCGTGCGGGCGTCAGTCTGTTTCACGCTCAGGTTCGTGAATTGCCCTATCATCTGGATATGGTCGAACGTCATCCTGAGGGGTCACAATGCTTTGTTCCTATGGCGCATGTGCCGTTCTTGGTGATTGTGGCATCTGATGACAATGGCACGCCTGTGAACCCCCGTGCATTCCTGACCCAAGCGGGCCAAGCGATCAATTTTCATCGTGGTACATGGCACGGTGTTTTGACGCCGCTGCACGAACCAGGGCTGTTCGCAGTGATCGATCGCATCGGAGAAGGGGTAAATCTAGAAGAGTTTTTCTTTGACCAACCATATGTTGTGGTGGCAAGCTAATCTATAGCGGCCCGTCAGAGGCCGTTCCAGTCAATAGGGAGAAAGAAAATGGCTGACACATCAATCGGTACCGCAGAACAACTGCGCGACCCAAATTACACGCCCCCCTTGGGCAAAGCGGTGCCGCTAGGCATCCAACACGTTTTGGCAATGTTTGTATCCAACGTGACACCAGCGATTATCGTTGCGGGTGCCGCTGGTATTGGCTTTGGCTCTGATCAAGGTGCGTTAGGGTTTCCTGACATGACCTATCTGATCCAAATGTCGATGCTGTTTGCTGGCGTTGCGACATTGTTTCAAACCATTGGTCTGGGACCAGTGGGCGCGCGGTTGCCAATCGTGCAAGGCACATCATTTGCCTTTATTCCAGTGATGATCCCAGCGGTTGCTGGATTGGGTACCGCTGGTTTGGCAGGTCTGATGACCGGTGTCGTCTTGGGTGGTATTTTCCACTTTATGCTGGGCCTATTCGTGGGGCGCATCCGCTATGCTTTGCCGCCCTTAGTCACAGGTTTGATCGTTTTGATGATCGGTCTGGCATTGGTCAAAGTGGGCATTCAATACGCCGCAGGTGGTGTGCCGCTGATGGGCAAACCTGCCTTTGGCAGCATGGCAATGTGGGCCCCCGCGCTGGTGGTGGTTTTTGTCACTTTGGCGATCAAATTCTTTACCCGTGGTTTTATGTCCACTGCGGCGGTTTTGATCGGTATTATTGCGGGGTACTTGGTTGCGATGGCGATGGGTCAGGTCAACTTTGGCAATGTGGGTCGTGCCGCGATGTTCAACGTGCCAATGCCGTTCAAGTATGGATTTGAACTGAATTGGGCGATTGTGATCGGTATGTGTTTTATGGCCGTCATTTCAGCCATTGAAACCGTAGGCGACGTATCTGGTATCACCAAAGGTGGTGCTGGCCGCGAAGCGACAGACAAAGAAGTATCAGGCGCTACATTTGCAGACGGTCTGGGCACCGCGATTGGTGGTCTGTTTGGTGGTTTGCCAAACACGTCGTTCAGCCAAAACGTAGGCTTGGTCGCGATGACAGGCGTCATGTCGCGCCACGTTGTGACCATTGGTGCGCTGTTCTTGATCATCTGTGGGTTCATCCCCAAAGTGGGCGCAATCATCAACACAGTTCCAATCAACGTATTGGGCGGTGGTGTGATTGTGATGTTCGGTATGGTCTGTGCGTCGGGCGTGAATATGCTGTCAGACGTCAACTGGACACGCCGTAATATGGTAATCTTTGCCATTTCACTGTCCATTGGTTTGGGTTTGCAGTTGGAACCATCTGCATTGCAACACCTGCCAGGCACTGCAAAAATCCTGATGACATCGGGACTGTTGCCAGCGGCAGCATTGGCGATCATTCTGAACCTGATTTTGCCAGAAAATCTGGATTAATCGGACCCTTTCCAGAAAACGCCCCGACTTGTTCGGGGCGTTTTTTATTGGAAACATCTTGATTTCATGCCGCGAAACCGCAACTGTTAGGGTATGAACAATTACACACCCATAACATCTGCATCACAGTCCGACGTGGTGATGTTTCACCGCCGCGAATTGGCGGTGATATTATCGCTGTATGGACAGATGGTGGCGATGGGCGAATGGCGCGATTACGGAATTTCCACGTTAAAGGATTACGCTGTGTTTTCCGTGTTTCGGCGCACGGCGGAAAATCCGCTGTACCGGATCGAAAAACACCCCAAATTGCGAAACAAGCAAGGCGAATATTGTGTCATCGGGATGGATGGACAGATTCTAAAACGGGGCCATGACCTGAAAACCGTGCTGCGGGTGTTTGATCGCAAACGCATTCGCGCCGTGTAATGCGATTTCGGTCCTAATTCCAACACCAAATAAAAACGCAGATAAGTTTCGGCTGAAACCTATCTGCGCTGTGTGTGTCAGGGCGCAGATAATGCGCCCCGCAAATTGGTTGCCCAGTCTTAGCGACCCATCCGTGCAAACGTCTGGCGCATGTCTGTGCCATGTCCAAACCAGTTTTTGAACACACCGCTTAGGTGATTGACGATGCGCACACGCTGTGTCTGACCTTGTGCTTCGGCATCAATGGCATCTTGACCGGAATAAGCAATCAAATCCGCTTGTACATCAGCTTCTTTTGCGATCACGGCACCGCTGCGGCTTGTGACGGTTATATCAAACGTAATGTTATGCACGCCTGAGACAGTTAGGTTTTTGCGTGCAATGTCTGAAATCGCGTGGAATTTCTTGACCTCAACATTCAAATTGACCGTTTGGCGGCCGCGCATATCGCGTGTGCCGCGTTTGATAGAGTCTTCGAAAATATCGCGGACTTGGGCGCGACGGTCGCCCGCGGGCTCTCCGCGCCAAACAATATCGCCGTCTGGGCTGTATCAATCGTTTTCGTTGATGGTTAATGTGTCCGGGACATTTACTGTAACGGTCCCAATTCTCCAATTACTTGTGTCGCTTGCATTTAGGCCGCCGTAGTTTGTGCTCCAATTTGTGGCGCAGCCTGCTAGAACGGCCATAGATGCTACTGCAACCAAAAAGTTGCGTCGAATCTTATCCTGTCTCCTCGTTATGCTAACCAAAGTTTATGGGTTAAATGTCGCAAACTCAAGGAATCCTGAGGCTATTTTGGGTTCCATTTTACTCAAAAAGTATAGGTTGAAAATGGAACAAAACATGAACAAAATACCAAGATGATTCCAGAGTTATCAGTGACCACAAACTTTACCTTTCTTACGGGGGCATCGCATCCGCAAGAATATATCGCGCGGGCGGCGCTGTTGGGGATGCCCGCAGTGGCGATTGCGGATGTAAATTCGGTTGCTGGAATTGTGCGCGCATATAGCGAATGCGCCCGTGTGACGCGGCTGGTGCGTGAACGTCAGCAGGCCGCTGATATTGGCCCGCCACTTCCCAATCATATCCCACAGCCCCCGTCGGCGCATATTTATAATATTCCACGCTTGATCCCTGCGGCGCGTTTGGTGACGCGGGATGGCATGAATGTGACGGCCTTGGCCGCAACACGGGCAGGGTGGGGCCGGTTGTGCCGCATTTTATCAATGGGTCAACAGCGGGCCGCCAAGGGGCACTGTGACTTGATGGTGGATGATCTGTTAAACGCGCAGCCATATGCCATGGGTGGGATATTTTGGCTTGTACATGTGCCAGACCATCCGTCAGATCATTGGTATGGATTGGCACGAACATTGGTGTCCCAGTATCAAGACAACGTTTTTGTTGTTTTATCTCCGCGCTATGATGGGCAGGATGATGCGCGATTTTCACAGCTGGCAGATGTGGCGCAACGGCTGCAGTGTGGTGTGATTGCCAGTGCATCCCCAATGATGCACCACGGCAAGCGACGCAGATTAGCAGACGTTTTGACCGCAATCCGATTGGGCGTGCCCGTGGCGCAGTTGGGCCGTGCAGCATTGGCCAATGGGGAACAGCGGTTGCGCAGCCCAGATGAAATGCGAATTATATTTCATGCCTATCCCCAAGCCATTCGCGCGGCCCAGAATATTTTGCAACAGTTGGAATTTTCACTCGACCAACTGCGCTATGAATATCCGTCGGAAATATCTGATGGGGACAGTCCTGCTGATCGGCTGCGGCGGCTGGCCTATGATGGGTTGGCATGGCGCTATCCCACGGGGGCACGGGATCGGGTGCGGGGTATGTTGGAACATGAACTGAGCTTGATTTCCAAACTGGGGTATGAGCCGTATTTTCTGACCGTGCGTGATATTGTGGCATTCGCTCGGGATCGTGGTATCCTGTGTCAGGGGCGGGGATCGGCGGCAAATTCGGTGGTCTGTTATTGTCTGGGTGTCACATCGGTCAGTCCCGAAATCGGTACGATGGTGTTTGAACGCTTTGTGTCTGAGGCCCGCGATGAACCCCCCGATATTGACGTTGATTTCGAACATGAACGCCGCGAAGAGGTGATCCAGCATATTTACGAAAAATACGGCCGTCACCGTGCAGGGTTATGTGCCACAGTGATCCATTATCGTGGCAAACGCGCCATTCGCGAAGTGGGCATCGCCATGGGATTATCGCCCGATACGGTCAGTGCATTGTCATCCCAGCTGTGGGGGTTTTTCAGTGCCAAGGGGATTGAACCGCATCGGTTGCGCGAAATTGGGTTAAACCCCGATGATCCCCATCTGCGCCTGACGATCCAGCTGGTCTATGATATCATCGGTTTTCCCCGACATCTTAGCCAGCATGTGGGTGGTTTTATCATTACCCAAGGCCGTCTGGATGAATTGGTCCCCATCGAAAACGCCACGATGGAGGATCGCACCGTCATTTGTTGGGACAAAGATGACATCGACGCGCTGGGCATCCTAAAGGTGGATGTTTTGTCGCTGGGGATGTTGTCGTGCCTGCGCCGATCCTTTGATTTGATGCGCCAACATGTGGGTCAGGATTTCGACCTTGCGACCCTACCGCCCGAGGATCCGCGCGTTTACGATATGTTGTGCCGTGCCGACAGCATCGGCGTGTTCCAAGTCGAAAGCCGCGCGCAGATGAATTTTCTGCCGCGCATGAAGCCGCGATGTTTTTACGATCTGGTGATCGAGGTTGCCATTATCCGCCCTGGTCCCATTCAGGGCGATATGGTCCATCCCTATATCCGTCGCCGAAACGGAGAGGAGCCCGTGACATTCCCATCAGATGCCTTGGGGCAGGTGTTGGGCAAAACGCTGGGCGTGCCATTGTTTCAGGAACAAGCCATGCAGATCGCCATCATTGGCGCGGGGTTTTCCCCAGACGAAGCGGACCGTTTGCGCCGGTCGCTGGCCACGTTCAAAAAACATGGCAATGTCAGCGAATTTCAGGAACGGTTTATTCGCGGTATGCTGGCCAATGGTTATGATCGTGATTTTGCCGAACGCTGTTTTTCCCAGATCGAGGGGTTCGGATCCTATGGCTTTCCCGAAAGCCATGCGGCCAGCTTTGCGCTACTGGTCTATGCCAGTGCGTGGATCAAATGTCATCATCCTGCGATTTTTGCCTGTGCTTTGTTAAATTCCCAGCCGATGGGGTTTTATGCCCCTGCCCAGATCGTGCGCGATGCCCGCGAACATGGGGTTGTGGTGCGCCCTGTCTGTATCAATGCCAGTTATTGGGACAATACGCTGGAACCGGATGGGCGCGGGGGCTTGGCCCTGCGGCTGGGATTTCGCCAGATCAAGGGCCTGCACCAAGAGGACGCACAATGGATCACCGCCGCACGCGGCAATGGGTATCAATCCGTCCAAGATGTGTGGCGGCGGGCGGGTTTGGCTCCCGCTGCCTTGGTGGATTTGGTCAATGCAGATGCCTTTGCCAGCCTTGGGATCCACCGACGACAGGCATTGTGGGATACCCATGCCATCCCGAAATCCGATGCATTGCCACTGTTTGCCCATGACCTAGAAGGCGAGGTGATCCGCGAAACCCTGCCCAATTTGCCACAGGCCACATTGGGGGAAAATGTTGTGAATGATTACACATCCCTACGCCTTAGCCTGCGGGCGCATCCAGTGGCATTGCTGCGCCATATCCTGACCCCGTCACTGGGGCAACGCTATACATAAAAAAGTTGAAAAGCATGACCACGTGCATCCACAGAGCTGCACAAAGGTTTACGCAACGACGACAGACTCTCTGGGAAAGCTGACCGAACACAGAAATCTATTCCGGCTAGCCGATATGCGTCAGTGCCTTTGTCACATCGCTGTTTGGGTCACATAAAGCGTCGATCACATCAAAATGATGCCGCTGATCGGCAATCATCACCTGTGCGCCCCATTGGGGGCCAAAGGCGCGGGCCTGTTCCAAAAATACGGGCCGTTCGTCACCACCCACCAGCACTGTCACACGAACGGATGGCGCGGGGTGCAACAGGGGGCTTTCCGATGCGGCAGTATCAGGGGTTAGGGCGAAATCATCGTTCATTTTCGTATGGATCAATTCGCGCAAATCACCGACGGGCGAAATGGGGACGATATGGGCAATGCGCGCGGTAATATCGGCGGGCAGGACCTGCCCCATGCGCGCCACCAAATGTCCGCCTGCGGAATGGCCTGTCAACGACAGTGGTCCGGAAAACCGTGCGGCAATCTGTTGGGTCAGCTGCGAAATCTGTTGGGTGATCTGGGCGATTGATACAGTGGGACACAGGTCATAGGATGGCATCACCACCCGCCAGCCGCGATCCAACGCGCCTTGGGCCAGATGTGACCAAAATGATTTGTCAAAGCGCAGCCAATATCCGCCATGCACGAAAATCATCGTGCCGCGCGCCGGTTGTTCAGGTTCAAACAGGTCATAGCATTGCCTGTCTGACCCGCCATAGGGCACATCCAATTCTGCAGCCCCCCGCGCCAGTGCGGCATCGCGGAATTCAGTGGCGGTTTTGGTCCATCTGGTTATAAACGCATCTGCATTCTGGATATAGGCAGCATTGGCGTATCGGTCATCAAAATCAATTGTCATGGCATTCCCCATTTCAGGACTGGACAAACCTGTTCTAACTTGCTTTGCCTATGCACAACATATCTATCGGAGGTTAAAATGACAACAGATGTAACCAACCTGAAATCACTGCTAAAAGACCCAAGTTTGCTGGTCACCCAAGGGTATTTGGCGGGCGTATGGACCGACGGAGAGAACGGCGATACGTTTGATGTCATAAACCCCGCACGCGGTGACGTCATCGCGCAGGTGGCCAATTTTTCCCGCGCCCAAACCGCCCAAGCCATCGCCAAAGCACAAATCGCCCAGAAAGAATGGGCCGCCCGCACCGCCAAAGAACGCAGCATGATCCTGCGCCGTTGGTTCGATCTGATGGTGGCAAATACGGACGATTTGGCAACGATCCTGACCGCCGAGCAGGGCAAACCATTGGCCGAGGCCAAGGGCGAAATCGCCTATGGTGCGTCGTTCATCGAGTTTTTCGCAGAAGAGGCCAAGCGCGTCTATGGCGAAACCATTCCTGGTCACCAAGCGGATAAACGCATTACGGTGATCAAACAGCCCATCGGTGTTGTGGGATCCATCACACCATGGAATTTCCCCAATGCTATGATCACACGCAAGGCAGGCCCAGCCTTGGCCGCTGGCTGCGCCTTTGTCGCGCGCCCTGCGACGGAAACACCGCTGTCTGCATTGGTTCTGGGCGTCTTGGCGGAACGTGCGGGCATTCCCGCGGGCGTGTTGTCCATCCTGCCATCCAGTCACGCGTCCGAGGTGGGCAAGGAATTCTGCGAAAACCCGATTGTGCGCAAACTGACCTTTACCGGATCAACCGAGGTGGGGCGCACATTGCTGCGTCAAGCGTCCGATCAGGTGATGAAATGTTCGATGGAATTGGGCGGCAATGCCCCCTTTATCGTGTTTGATGACGCTGATCTGGATGCCGCCGTCGAAGGCGCGATTATGTGCAAATTCCGCAACAATGGCCAAACCTGCGTCTGTGCCAACCGCATTTACGTGCAGGCCGGTGTTTATGATGCCTTTGCCGAAAAACTGTCGGCTGCCGTGGCAAAATTGAAAATGGGCGATGGTCTGGCCGATGGCACACATTTGGGCCCGTTGATCAGCGACAAAGCGATTGCCAAAGTCCAAGAGCACATCGCAGACGCCACCGCCAAAGGGGCCAATGTCATTCATGGAGGCGAGACCTATCAGGGTGCTGGCCATTTCTTGCCGCCAACCATTGTAACAGGGGCGACGCGTGATATGGCGGTCGCGACCCAAGAAACCTTTGGCCCATTGGCACCATTGTTCAAATTCGATGATGTGGATGAGGTCATCGAATTGGCCAATGATACGATTTTCGGTTTGGCCAGCTATTTCTATGCCAAGGACCTAAGCCGCGTGTACAAGGTGGCCGAGGCTCTGGAATACGGTATCGTTGGTGTGAACACAGGCATCATTTCAACCGAAGTGGCCCCATTCGGCGGGGTCAAACAATCTGGTCTGGGCCGCGAAGGCAGCCATCACGGGATGGAAGACTATCTGGAAATGAAATACATCTGTATGTCAGTCTAGCAAAATACCAAACGGGCGCTGAGCAAGCGCCCGTTTGCACATAAATCGGGTTGTTACAGCCTGAAAAATACCGCACACACCACCTAAACAATAGGAGTATTCCAATGCGCATGTCGTCGTTTGATTGGGTGATGTTGCTAAGCCTATCGTTGATCTGGGGTGGGTCGTTTTTCCTCAATGCTGTGATTTTGACGGAATTGCCCACGCTGACCCTGGTCGCCGCGCGGGTCAGTTTGGCGGCGATTGCGCTATGGGGTTTTGCAGCCATCACGGGCCGATTGCGGGGGCTGACACCGGCTGTTTGGGCGGCCTTTGCCGTGATGGGGTTTTTGAATAACGCCATTCCCTTTACGTTCATTGTGCATGCGCAAACATCCATTTCATCGGGCTTGGCATCCATTCTGAATGCCACGACGCCCCTGTTCACCATTTTGGTGGCGGGTGTATTTTTGTCCGATGAACGGTTCAGCGTGATGCGATTGGCGGGCGTCGCGATTGGGCTGTTTGGTGTGGTTGTGATGATCGGCACAGATGCCTTGGATGGGATCGGCAGCAGCGTTTGGGCCCAGATGTTCAGTTTGGGCGCGGCCGTGTCCTATGGGTTTGCCAGTGTCTTTGGCCGCAGGTTTCGCAGGCTTGGGATTGATCCCATTCAGGTGGCTATGGGGCAGGTCACCATGTCGTCGCTGATGCTGTGGCCCGTGGCGATTGTGTTGGACCGTCCGTTTGATTTGGCAATGCCTTCTGTTACGGTCTGGGGCGCGCTGGGCGTGTTATCGGTGATCTGCACCGCCTGCGCCTATATTTTGTATTTCAAGGTGTTGGAACGCGCAGGGGCCACGAATATTTCGATGGTCACCTTTTTGGTGCCTGTATCTGCCATTTTGTTGGGTATTTTGTTTTTGGGCGAAACGCTGCATATCAGCCATGTGATCGGAATGCTGTTGATCGGCCTTGGGTTAATCGTGATTGATGGGCGCATGTTTTCGCGAATGGGGAATTGACCAAGGCCGCCCCATTCGTTAGGGCAGGCCAAAATTCCAAAGGGGCACCATCATGGCACGCAAGAAAAAAGGTCGCGATATTTCCGGTTGGCTGGTTATTGACAAACCTGCGGGCATCACATCCACAGCCGTTGTGAACAAGGTAAAATGGGCCTTTGATGCGAATAAGGCGGGCCATGCTGGTACGCTGGATCCTGAGGCAACAGGCGTATTGGCCGTGGCCTTGGGCGAGGCTACGAAAACCATCCCCTATATCACCGACGCGCTAAAGGCCTATGAATTCACCGTTCGATTGGGCCAAGCCACAAACACCGATGATGCCGAAGGTGAAGTGATTGCCCAAAGCGATGTACGCCCCGACGATGCCGCGATCAAGGATGCCTTGAACCAATTTTTGGGCGACATCGAACAAATCCCGCCCCAGTTTTCTGCCGTGAAAATTAATGGCGAACGGGCCTATAAATTGGCCCGCGATGGTCAGGACGTCGAAATTGCAGCGCGGCCATTGTATGTGGACAGTCTGATTATGCTGGACCGCCCTGATGCGGATCATGTCGTGTTGGAAATGGTCTGTGGCAAAGGTGGCTATGTTCGATCTATCGCACGTGATTTGGGCGCAGCACTGGGTTGCTATGGCCATGTGCTGCGGCTGCGCCGCATCTGGTCTGGCCCATTTGATGCCAAAGATGGGATCAGCATCGAAACACTAGATGCCCAAGCTAAAACCACCGATATTGACGCCCATCTATTGCCGCTTGAGGATGGCTTGGCCGACCTGCCCGAGGTCACCTGCACCCCCCAAGGTGCCACCAGATTGCAAAATGGCAACCCTGGAATGGTGATTGCCAGTGATGTGGATTATGGCGACGAATGCTGGGCATCGCTGGATGGTCACGCTGTTGCGGTGGGCGTTTACAAATCAGGTGAATTACACCCAACGCGGGTTTTTGTGCGCACGCCAAACTAGACGATTATGAATTGTCAAAATTGTTTTCGTCTGGATCATCATAGCTGTCAGACATGACCGCTATAGCAACGCACGCACAAATGAAAACCAGCGCCAAGGCGGGAAAAACATACAAGAAATACATTTTATTAAATCCAATTTTATAATGCCCTTACCCTATCACAGATTTGCCTTTATAGAAAGGAAAACGATAGGGGGCGGGCCGCATGATCACAAAACATCACCAAAAAAACGATGCTGCATCCGTTGCCATTTATTCGGATTGCGAAAAATACAGATACAGCCTGACGCGCGTTTGGGACGCAACGGTAAAACGTGTGACATTTGTCATGTTAAACCCGTCCACCGCGACCGAGGTGCAAAATGATCCCACCGTCGAACGCTGCGAACGCCGCGCGCGTACCTTGGGGTATGGGGCGTTTTGTGTGACCAATATTTTTGCATGGCGTGATACGGACCCGAAAAAAATGCGGGCCGCTGTGGATCCGATTGGTCCCCACAACGATACGGCCATTTTACAGGCCTGTGACTGGGCCAATGATGTTGTTGCTGCCTGGGGCAGCCATGGGGCACATCTGGATCGCGGTGCCGCAGTGCGCCGCCTGTTGGCCGCGCAACCCAAACCAGTACTGCACTTGGGGTTAACGCTCCATGGCCACCCCAAACACCCGCTTTATATCGCCTATGCGCAAAACCCTGAACCATGGGATTTTTCAAATGACTGATTCTGACCGACTGGCCCAAGCAATTGAAACACTAAACCAACACAAACTGATGCAGATCTATGCCAGCCCGTGGCGTATGATGTGGGCGAATTTTCTGCGTGGTTTGGCCTTTGGTCTGGGATCGGTTTTGGGGGCAACGATTTTGGTCTATGTGACGGTCCAGATTTTAGCGCAGATTGAATTTATCCCCATTCTGGGCGATTGGGCCGTGCGAATTATCGGCGAAATCGAAAGCAATCGTTAACCCACTTTGCCAAAACAAATTGATTTCGCCCCGCCCTCGCGGTTCATTCGTGATGGGTGAATTAAAAGGGGTGCAACATGACTATGTTTGCAGTGGTGTGTTTGACGTTGCTTGGGGGCATGGCAATTATGCCTGAATTTTCAGAGCCAATCACAAATGATCCAGATCCTGACGGGACCGATCAGCTGGATCCAGTCAATCCTAGTGATTTTCTGGACATTCTCATTGAGTATGGCGATGAAACTGACCAAGACATGCTTGGCACTGCCGGCATGGATCGGATCTTTGGTGATCTTGGTGACGATTATTTGGCAGGCTTTGATGGCGATGACGAATTGATTGGCGGGCAGGGCGACGACACTGTGCTTGGTGGTGCGGGGAATGACACCTTGGCGGGTCAGGACGGTCATGATGAACTGCAGGGTGATGGCGGCAGTGATATCTTAAATGGTGGCTTTGGAAATGATACAATTCTTGCGGGCAGTGGCGATGATATCGCTACGGGTGGCCAGGGAAATGACATTGCTGATGGCGGGCAGGGCAATGACGCCTTGCACGGAAATGACGGCGATGACACCTTGCTGGGCGGTATCGGGCACGATAGCCTGTTTGGCGGTGCCGGCGATGATATCGTTTACGGTGATGATGACGCAGACACCGATTATCTGAATGGCGGCCAAGGGAATGATCAGCTGCATATGGGTGAAAATTATATCGCATCGGGCGGCTCGGGATCAGATGTGTTTTACCACACCACACAGTCTGGCACGGCTGAAATTACGGATTTCGATCCAAACGTTGATCGTATTGTCCTATCGGCGCAGTATACGGAATTGCCAGATATCCAAATTATCAAACACAAACAGGGATGCTATGGCGTGATCCTTAATGATACCGCATGCTTAACTGTGCATAGCTCAGCACCGCTTAGCGCCGATATGATTGAACTGCGGACAACATCGGCCTAGGGGACTTTCCTTTTTCGTGGTCTTGGCGTATACGCACAGCGAGTCGTCGTGACTCACACCTCCAAGGGCCTTGCTGGACGACATCCCGGCCTGTGCCTTAACCCTTAACAGATAGGAGACCCCGATGTCGATCACAGCAGAAGAAAAAGCACGCGTCATGAAAGAATTCGCAACCAAAGAGGGTGACACTGGTTCCCCCGAGGTACAGGTTGCGATCCTGACATCACGTATCACAACGCTAACAGAGCACTTCAAAACACATAAGAAAGATAACCACGGTCGTCGTGGTCTTTTGAAAATGGTTGCGCAGCGCCGTAAATTGCTTGACTACCTAAAAGGCAAAGAAGAACAGCGTTATGCAGATCTGATCAAGCGTTTGGGCATCCGCCGCTAATCGCACCGATCATCTAGAATTCGAAACCGCGTCCCACCACAGACGCGGTTTTTTGTATCCAGCGGGCTTATCTTCGAATATGCTTGACGCATTTAGACAAGGTCACATTCATGCGTCGCATTTTTTGATTTTATTCGGACTTATCCTATGCGCAGTGGGCCTGCGCGAAGTGTCGCGATCACAGACATGGCAAATCATGGGCGATCTTATTCATCACGGCGATCGCAGCCAAAAGGTCATTGCCCTGACCTTTGATGATGGCCCAACCGCGAAATTCACTGGCGAAATCCTGGAAATCTTAGACCACCACCAAACCCCCGCCACCTTTTTCCTGATTGGTAAATTCGTGGATGAACATCCGCAAACCGTTGCCCAAATCGCCCAACACGGCCACGAAATTGGCAACCATTCCTATTCTCACAAACGCATGATGCTGCGAACGCCTGCTTGGATCCGCACTGAATTAATCAAAACAGACCAAGCGATCCGAAATGCCGGCTACACTGGCCCGATTCAGTTCCGTCCACCCTTTGGGCGTAAACTTTTGATGCTGCCCTATGTCCTATCCTCAGACAATCGCACCACTTTCATGTGGTCAATTGCCCCCGAGTCTGATCTTGGACAGGATGCAACCGCAGCCCAAATTGCAAACTACACAGTCAATAATACCGCCGCAGGGGACATCATCTTGCTCCACCCAATGTACAGCCACCGTGACCAAGTGCGCGCGGCTCTTCCCAAAATCATCACAGATCTAAAATCCCAAGGCTTCACATTCGTTACCCTCAGCAACCTACGCCTGTAAGGCTTTTCAATTTTGTCCAAATACTCTGGGGGTGTGGGGGCAACGCCCCCACTGTTTTGCGCAAATGTCTCGCCTTCGCCATCCATCGCAATGTTCACACAGTTTGTGCGCTATTGCTCGGCATTATCTAAAATTTCGACTTTTAACTTGGATGCCGAATTTCCCATTTGATCGCTAAGTTCGCGGACCTCACGCACAATCTGTTTGAAACCAGCCCCATCGTTCCCCAATCTCGAGGCTTCAATCGACGCATTAAGTGAGATCATATAAACCATTCGCGCAGATTTCTCTAATTCTTCGACAGACCTAGAAATAACAGCATGCTTGCGGTTTGCTTCGACCTCTTCATGTTGCGAAATCTTTGCGATTTGGCCGGTAATACCTTCTAAAATGTGGTTTATAGCTGCCAATAAATCACTTGCAACAAATTGCGAAAACGGGACGATTTCGTCGACGTCAATCTTTTGTCCTGTTACAACCTTTTTGAAAAGCGCCTCAATCGTCTTTCGAAAGAAAATAACGGACTCAACGGCACTTTTATCAAAGCATTGTTTTTTTTCTAAAAATATGGCGCATGCCTGTAATTCGCCTTTCACGGCGTCCGGTTCAATAAATGGTTCCGAAAATTCACGGAACGTGGAAATTGTCTTTTCCAATTCTTGTTGATGTATCTCAGCGCGTTTTGGGTCAAATTGCTCTAAGAGCAACATCATAACGGCACGGTGCGAAAGCATCCGCAGCTTGCCGCTTTGATTAAGTAGACTGACCAATTCATGCTGAATTGCCGGTGCAGTTTGCATTGGGAATTATATGCCTTTTCTAAGCAGCTTTCATTGATCCGGAAATCATAACATTTGCAACTGTACCCAACACGGCGTTAAAGCTTTCGGCCGCGCGTTCATCAAATGCGTCACCTAGGTCGCTGGAAATTGTTTCAATCAAAGCCGCAGCAACTAATCCATAATGGTCTGGTGTTACGCCATATGTTGCATGTTTTGCCCCCATATCCTCTAGGGTGGGCACGAGGCTGTCAACTTGATCCAGGTTTTCAAACGCCACTTGTAAAATCGCTGCCAGTTTTTTCGCTTGATCGCTCATATCCTCACCAAACATTTTGCGCAGTTCAGGTGATTTTGCGAAAAGCCGTTCATAGAATTTTTCGGCGATGTCGTTTAGGTCGGAAATATGGGAAACGGCTTGTTTTGCAGTGTTAATATGATCTTGAGTAAGCATCGGGACCTCGCGTATAAAATTGCATTGCACAAAAACATATCTGACCTGTGCTTGTTATCTAAACGGTCAGAGTACTCATTTTTTTAAAAATTTAATCATAGTGACTATTGTTGGCCTGAGCTTTTGAAAAAGTCTGGCGTTATCAATTGCGTAATTCAAAATTATATTTCGGTGTATGATGTCGCGCACTTGACGCGGAAAAACATCTTTCATTTTGCCGAAATACTTTGTGCAGGGGGGACAGATACCAGCGATGGTCGCGACAATAACAATGCTTTCAATTTGCATCGATCTGGGCTATACGCCCACAATCTGAGATCAGGCGCCCGGACCCAGCGCCCGAAATACAAGATACCGGGTCAGGGGGAATCCGCCCCCTACGTTAATGGCCATTTATGCCGATATAGGAAACGTTGATGTTTGAAGTAACTAAAAAATCAATCCAGTGGGGCGAAGAGACCCTGACACTGGAAACTGGGAAAGTCGCCCGCCAAGCTGATGGCACAGTGATTGCCACATTGGGTGAAACCTCAGTCATGGCGAACGTGACATTTGCCAAAGAAATGAGAGAAGGTCAGGATTTTTTCCCGCTGACTGTTCATTACCAAGAAAAATACTATGCCGCAGGTAAAATTCCTGGCGGTTTTTTTAAGCGTGAAGCACGCCCAACTGAAAAAGAAACCCTAACAGCGCGTTTGATCGACCGTCCGATGCGCCCGTTGTTTATCGAAGGTTTCAAACACGAAGTATTGGTTATGTGTACCGTGTTGTCACATGACTTGGTCAACGACCCAGATGTGGTTGCCATGATTGCTGCCTCTGCGGCATTGACGATTTCTGGCGTTCCATTCATGGGTCCTGTTGCGGGCTGTCGTGTCGGTTACGTTGATGGTGAATATATCCTGAACCCCGAAGTTGAGGATATGGATAACCTGCGCTCTAACCCTGAACAGCGTTTGGACTTGGTTGTTGCCGGTACCAAAGATGCTGTGATGATGGTCGAATCCGAAGCGTATGAGCTGACCGAAGACGAAATGCTGGGTGCGGTGACATTTGCACATGAACAAATCCAGCCTGTCATCGATTTGATCATTGATCTGGCCGAAGCCGCAGCAAAAGAGCCGTTCAATTTCCAAGCGCCTGACTACTCTGATCTTTATGCTGCGATCAAAGCAGCTGGCGAAGATCAAATGCGCGCAGCCTTTGCCCTGACAGACAAACAGGCACGCGTTGCAGCCGTGTCTGCAGCCCGTGAAGCGATCAAAGCGGCATTGACCGAAGAGCAGCTGGCCGACGCGAACCTTGGGTCCGCGATGAAGAAGCTAGAGGCGTCTATCCTGCGTGGTGACGTTGTCAAAACTGGCAAGCGTATCGACGGTCGTTCGACGACCCAAGTGCGTCCAATCGTTTGCGAAACAGGTTTGCTGCCACGTACGCACGGATCGGCGCTGTTTACACGCGGTGAAACGCAAGGCTTGGTTGTGACCACATTGGGCACAGGCGATGATGAACAGATCATAGACGCATTGCATGGCAATTCACGTTCGAACTTTATGCTGCACTATAACTTCCCACCCTATTCCGTGGGCGAAGTTGGCCGCGTTGGTTCCCCTGGTCGCCGTGAAATTGGACACGGTAAACTGGCATGGCGCGCGTTGCAGGCTGTTTTGCCTGCTGCAACGGATTTCCCGTATACAGTTCGTGTTGTGTCAGAAATCACTGAATCGAACGGTTCGTCATCCATGGCGTCTGTTTGTGGTGGATCACTGTCGATGATGGATGCGGGCGTTCCGCTAAAGGCACCTGTTGCCGGCGTTGCGATGGGTCTGATCCTAGAGGATGATGGATCCTATGCGATTTTGACTGATATCTTGGGTGACGAAGATCACCTAGGCGACATGGATTTCAAAGTGGCCGGTACCGAAAACGGTATCACATCGCTGCAAATGGATATCAAAGTTGCCGGTATCACACCTGAAATCATGAAAAACGCTTTGGCACAGGCCAAAGAGGGTCGCATGCATATCTTGGGTGAAATGTCGAAGTCTTTGACAGAAGCTTCTGAATTCAGCGTTCACGCCCCACGTATCGAAACGATGCAGGTTCCGACTGACAAAATCCGCGAAGTGATTGGTTCAGGCGGTAAAGTCATCCGTGAAATCGTGGAAACATCTGGCGCGAAAGTTGACATCAGCGATGATGGCACCATCAAAATTGCGTCACCTGATGGGGAATCCATCAAAAAGGCATATGAAATGATCTATGCCATCGTGGCCGAGCCTGAAGTTGGCAGCATCTATACCGGTAAGGTTGTCAAAGTTGTTGATTTCGGTGCCTTTGTCAATTTCTTTGGCAAGCGCGACGGTTTGGTGCACGTCAGCCAGATCATGAACAAACGTCTAAATCACCCATCTGATGCCTTGAAAGAGGGTCAAGAGGTCAAGGTGAAATTGCTAGGGTTCGATGACCGTGGCAAAGTACGTCTGTCCATGAAGGTCGTCGACCAAGAAACCGGCGAAGAAATCGTCGAAGAGAAAAAAGAAGCAGCGGAAGAATAAGTTCCCCTGTACATCTGAAAAAATACCCTTAGCGTGCTAAGGGTATTTTTGTTTTAGGAGTTTGTAATGAGTATCATGTTAAAAATTGTCCCTCTTGTTCTGGCTGCCGCACCATTTGCGGCACAGGCGCAGGATGCAAAATTGGGCGTCGGTTTGGGTGCATCCACCATGGGTGCAGAATTGGAACTGGTCTATCCCTATTCTCAATCAATGTCATTTCGCGGGTTTTATGCGGGCGGGCTATCGCAGGATTTCAACGAAACCCAAGGCGACGTTGATTACGACATCAAGGCAAAGCTAGGTGGTTTTGGCGCATTGATTGATTATCATCCGTTTGCTAGCGGCTAACGGCTGGCGGTTTAGCGGTGGTGTTTTTGCATCTGATACCTCGATCACCGCAACTTCAACCATCACATCCGCAACAACCATCGGTGACAATGACTATGTAACAGGTACCATTGATGGCTCTGTTAAATTCAAACGCAAAGTTGCGCCTATGTTATCGGTTGGATATGATTGGCAATTCGCAAATGGTTGGTCCGTAAATGCAGATTTGGGCGCGATTGTCAGTGGGCTTAAGGCGACGGCCAGCGGCAGTGAGGGGATCGACCAAGTCGACCTGAACAAAGAAATCGCCGACGTTCAGGATGAATTGGATAAAATTCCAGCTATTCCCTATATTGCATTTGGCGTGAACTATCGTTTCTAATCAGTATTAATCGTTATTAAAAACCCGCTGTCAGGCGGGTTTTTATTATATGGAATATACCATTCGAACAGGCATACTATCCAGCCTGATAGGGCACTGTCCTTTATTTCTTGGTCAATTTCACACAGCCCCCTAACCTGCCTTGGCAATGTGCCGATCCCTATAGGTAACACCGTGTGGCACACGCTTGGTGTTTGAACCCTGTATGTTTACCAGATTGCTGCCAGCGAACCGAGGTAGCAAGGAGGATCTATGAATATTATTAAGTCAACCGTTTTTGGTGCGGTTATTGCGGCAACTTCTGGTGTGACAGCAATGGCTGAAACCATCAAAGTTGGTATTTTGCATTCGTTGTCGGGAACGATGGCAATTTCAGAAACAACATTGAAAGACACAATGTTGATGCTGATCGAAGAGCAGAACGCCAAAGGTGGTGTTTTGGGCAAGCAGCTT
>Ga0255763_1001568_pt1 | contig 23336 bp, 17 predicted proteins | sample 041ome_2_FD_179963 | JGI IMG/M metagenome (GOLD analysis project Ga0255763, IMG submission 179963) | Coastal salt marsh microbial communities from the Groves Creek Marsh, Skidaway Island, Georgia - 041406US metaG (version 2) | ecosystem: Environmental > Aquatic > Marine > Intertidal zone > Salt...
CTAAATATTTTTTTTTCCTAAAATTGCTTATTACAGTTAGCTTTTTTACTCGCTTTTTTCCGATTTAACCCGAATTGTATTCTTAACAACAACAACAACACACGAAGGAAGAGTTGTTCTCTCGTTGTTGTTATTGCGTGTCGCAAAAAGAACGAACTTACTTACCGAGAGACAGAGAAAGAGAGAAGAAGAAGGAACTTATATGATGGATACTACTAATACTGAGAAGAAGAAAAAAAGAAGAATCGTGATTAAAGTCGGCACGTCTTCTTTAATCAAAGCGGATACTGGAGTCATTCATCTCTCGCAACTGGCGAAAATATGCGAGCAGATAACCGAATTGCAGAAATCGAGCGAGTTCCAATGCGCGATCGTGACCTCGGGAGCAGTCGGCGCGGGGATGCTCCAGCTCGGCATCAAAGAAAAACCGAAAGAGTTACAAAAACGACAGGCGTTAGCGGCAATCGGTCAGGCGCATTTGATGCATTATTACGAAGACATGTTTGCCACTCTGGGAGTGAAAACCGCGCAAGTGTTATTGACGTTGGAAAATCTATCGCAGAAATCGCAATATAACAGAGCGATGAATACGTTTTCCTCCTTATTCGATTACGACGTGGTACCAATCGTGAATGAGAACGATACCGTCGCGGTCGAGGAGTTACGATTTGGCGATAACGATACGTTATCCGCGCACGTCGCTTCCTTGATATCTGCCGAGTATTTGTTTTTATTCACAGACGTGGACGGTTTATACACCTCGAATCCGATGAAAGATCCGAACGCGAAACGAATTCAGGTGGTAGATGATATAAACAAGTTGATGAGTGAAGTGGACGTGGCCAGCGGCGCTGGATCCGCGGGTGGGACCGGCGGGATGGTGACTAAACTTACAGCCGCGAGAATCGCGAGCGCAGCCGGGTGCAAAACAGTCATCGGGAAAAGCACAGACATGGAAAAGATTGTCGAGTGTGCATTAGGTTTAAACGGAGGAAAAGGAGGAGGAGAAGTGACCCCTTCTCTTAACAGTAAAGAATACACGTTATTTTTAGCCGCCGCGGATGCCGCTAAAGGCAAGAAACGATGGATGCTTTCCGTGCCGGTGAAGGATCGCGTGAGAGTGAACAAAGAAGGTGAGGAGGATATAAAATCAGGAGAACCGCTGTTGGTGAAAAACGTCTTAATAAGTGATAGCAATGGTACTAAGAGTAGCAGCAACAGCTATAAAGTTCAAGATTGCATAATCGTCGAGGATGAAGAAGGGAGAGAAATCGCGAGAGCGATTGTAAATTACAGCGCGGAGGATTTGGCCCATCATAATTTACGTGTTTCAGACGCCGAGGAAGAGTTTGTGCATTCGAGCAACTTGTGCGTAACGCATTTCAACGAAGAGTATAGATCAGTCTCCAGAAACAATTGAAAGCATAGATAGTAAGTTTAAAAGTAGTATAGCCGCCGAGGACAAAAAGATGCCGTGTTGTTAAAACAAAAATTAAAGTGTCGTTTCCCTCACAACAAAATGTTTATTACTCTTCGTACTTCCAATACTAAGTGTTGTCCCCGCGAGGGGGGTGTTGATTCTTCGAGAAAAGGACGAACTTTGTCGCCGCATCATCATCATCAGCATCAGCAGCGACGACGACGAGAGAGACGTACGAATGTTACTGCTAATACGAGTGCTCATGTAAATGTTGATGTTGTTGTTGCTGTCAAGAATCGTAACAGAAGAAAAACAAGAAGAGGAGAGGAAGCGTTGAAGTTGGAATGCAGTCGGTGTGTTTTTAACCACCACCACCACTGGATGGGTGGAGTCTTTGCCGGTGCTTCGTCTTCTTCTTTCACTTCTCTCGCTTCTTCGTCTGGGAGAAACGAGGACGATGAATCAGATGAAAAAAAAGAAGAAGAAGAAGAAGAAGGTAATAGTAGTAGTAGTAGTAGTAGTAGTAGTAGTAGTGATAGTGATAAGAGTAGTAAGGAGGAGAATAAACAACAGGAGAAGGATATCCTGGTACAACTCTCCCTCTCTCTGATTGATTTCTATCGCAACGAACTGTCTCCGTTTATGCCGAAAAGCTGTCGTTTTATACCGTCGTGTTCGAATTACGCGTTCGAGGCTTATACAAAGTACGGGGCCGCGAAAGGATTTATATTAACCGCGTGGAGGATAGCGAGGTGTAATCCGTTTGGGGGGAGAGGGTATGATCCACCGAGATGGCCTCCGAGTTTTACGCGAGGCGGCGACGGCGAGTAAGGTGAATTAGGTGATGTGTATGCTAAAATATCTATACTACAAAACTATTGCGCTTCTATCTAAAATCATTTCTAGTATTATTATTCTAAAGAAGCTGGGAGCGAAGCGTGCTCGGGATCGCAATTCGCGCTCAACAAGATCCCCCAGGTCAAATCTGAAATCGGTTCTTCTTTCGTCCGCTTCAGGCTACCTTGCCAGAAAACAGGCTTCGCCGTCGTCGTCTTTGTTGCTGTTTCTTCCTCTCCTTCTTCTTTTTCTATTTTCTTCATTTCCGCGACTTTTGAAGCCGCAGAATAGTTCATTGCTACGCTCTTTAACATTTTCATGGCGATGTTTTCGTTTAATCCTTCGTTACGGTCGGTAAGTGTTTCCGGCGTCCTCGTCGTTGTCGTCTCATCCATGTTGTTGTTATTTCGTTTTTGTTGTCTTTCCATCGTTTCTAAAGCCAAGGCGTGAAACACACCCGTCTCTCCGTACAGAGATATGTCGTCTCGAACTGACGGAGAATACGTCGCAGCCGCGCAGAGCAAATGCAGAGCTCCTTCTGCGTTCCCGTGATGTGCTGATGAGTTTGCTATATCCCCTAAAAGAGTAATCGCGCACTCGGCGCAATCGTTTGGAACCAAAAAACCATCGAACAAAGGCTGCGCCAAGAGCTCACACGCCTGCTCGAGCGTTGTGACGCCACTAAACTCGTTCAAAAATTTATACATGCCCTTAAAATCACCAAAAGCATCATCGTCGTCGTCACCATCGCCACGTTTTTCAAAACCGTTTGAAGATTGCCCGAAAGCGCGCCTGGCACTTTTTTGCATTCCCGTGAGGCGATGATACTCGTCTTTATTTTCGTCGTTACTGTTCTGCTCTAGAGAATCGCGCGAGACAATAATGCAGTGTAAGGTGTCCTCAAGCACTGGTGAAACTAGTCGACAACCCTCGGCGAGCAACTGAAGCGCCACCATGGCTTCCTTTTTGCCGAAAGTACTTTTCTTCCTCTTTCGCTTAAGTTGCTCATCGTCTCTTCGTTTATGCTCAGGAGTCTCTCCATCTCTTCTGCCGTAGTCTTCATAACTTCCATTATCTTCTTCTTCTTCCTCTCCGTAGAATGCGTACAAGGCAATAGGTAATAATCCACAAAGCACGCACGCTAAAGTTTTTTTGCCGCCCCATATATCAGAAGCGCAGTATGGAGCTATTGATGCTAACGCAGTCGCTGCTGATCCTCTCGTCGCTGCTGCATTTTTCAGCGTCCCTTTCAGAAGCAAGGGCACAACATCTTGAAGAGATATTGCAGGTTTCGCCTGGTAACCGGCGCTTTTCCCACCGTTTGAGTTTGAGTCAGCATAGCGAGTTCGCAACGGTAGCGGCGCAGACGCCGCGTAGGTTGAAAAAGAAGCCGAAGAACCGAACGTATTCAATGGTGCAGACATCAGAGAAACAGTCACCAGTCGCACGGCAGCTTCGTAGATTTGTTCGTTAGTCGAGCGCAAACACGCGACGCCAAACCAGAATGTCTGAGGTGCGATGCGAACATACACAAACGGCGACTTCCTCAAAGCAACGAGTATAGACAAGGTAAATTTCATACCGAGTTGCATACGATGGGTGACCGTTCCGTCCTCAGATCCTCGGGGAGAAGATGATGGGGAATGAACATTTGACTTTTTCGGCGGGACCGTCGATCCAGACAAAAATTTCCCTTCCGACATAGCCGCCGAAGTACACATGATTCCCAGAAACGTTCTGAACTCTTCGTTATCGAGCGGGTGACGCAAAGCCCCGAGAATATCCATTGATGCTAACGCTAAAGTAAACGATTTTGCCTTCGATACCCAACGCAAAGCCTCACTCGACCATCTTTCCCTCGGCGAAGCCTCAAATACCATACAGTCTGGAAAGCGATGACAGAAGAGATCCAAATTTGAGTCATTCCAAGAACTCCCGGCCTCAAGCCCTCGACTTCCGACGAGCTTTTGTAACTTTTGAACTGTGACTAGAGCGCGTTGATCTTTGGCAGGAATTTTCGAGAGACTCTGATCATCATTCTCATAATTTTCGATGCGTCTTACCAGAGGTTGCCCAGCCAGCTTGTGCAGTAAATTAGCCAAAAGCTGCTGACAATGTGCACATACTAAAGCATTTCTCGAGGTTGCTATCGTAGCTACAACTGCGTGAACGAGCACAATTAACTGAGAACGAAAATATTCGTCGTGTTCGGCAGCTATTTCAGCAAGAAGAATAGTTGCCAAATCTGGCTCTTCGATTTGGGAGTGGTAAAAAGCGTCTGTGTTCGAGTAAATTTCGCCTTCTGGCTCCAAAGCGCGAAAAGAAACAGCCCGAACAAGTCTATCAATACATTCTTGTGGCGCAACTCGTGCTAAATACAAACACGCTCGTTTCGGAGTCAGGAAAAGGTTGCCTTCAAAAGATTCGATCGTTTCATTTTCCTCGTTCTTCTTCTTTGTTACATCTCCAGAAATCATCATGTTGGAGATCTTTACATTTTCCGTCTTCACGCCGTTGAAAAGCAAAAAGTCCAGAGCGATTTCGAGATTACGCGGTGTTACAAGGTGAGAGCTCTCTCTCATCGCTAAACAACCCCAGAGAGACTCGATTTCTGCTCCGAACTTTCTGCTCAAAATCCTCGTGATATCGTAGAATTCAAGAAGAAGGCGGTTGCAGACTTGGCGTTTCCCAGCTTTCGTAAGATCTTCGAGTTTTAAAGACCGAACCCATGGTTTTAGTGCAATTAAAACTTGGCGGATTGTATTGTTCAGTTGCAAATCATTACTCCTACTACTACCATCATCACTCATGAGAAAGCAGCATCTTGAAAATGTTTGTATGAGTAATTCAGGTGCCAACTTTGAAGCGTCTTTAGTCTGTACCATTATTTCTGAAGCATTTTGCAAGAGATTGTAGTGCACTTCCGGAAGCTCAGGCTGTGATGACGAATCTTGGAACAAAGCCAGAAGTCTACTTGCATGCATACTACCATTACCATCCTCGAAGACGCTACTACTTTTGTCTTTATCGTCCTCGGTATTCTCAGATACAATGAAGATGGCTTTGATGAGCTTTCTCGCATTCTCCCTATTTTGAGCATCGAGGCTGATCAGATTAAAGTACGACAACGTCACAAGGTGTGCTGGCACCATAAATCTAACAACTGGTGCTCCACCTTTGACGGTATCATTGAACGCATCCGAAGCAATGATCGCGAGTGCGGAAAAATAAATCGTCGAAACACTTGTTTTGGCAGAGTAGCACTTCTCGATAACTATCCGTAACACTTGAGGATTATTCGAGCAGAATCCTACTATTGCATTTCGCGCAACACGTTCTAATTCACCATCACCCGCCTCAAGTAAAGAATCAATCCAATCGAAAACTGGACCATCTTCTCTCAACATAGATTCATCGAAAGCAGGTGCACCTAGAATCGAAGCCAATGCACTTTGAAAATTCCTCGTTTCCGCAAGTTGATAGCTTTCAGCGAGAGCTTCTTCTACCCATCCCGAGACAAGTGTCCAAAGCTTCATTCGTGACTGCTTTTGTAGCACAGTAGCACAGTACGTTGGTATATCTTCGATAGTTGCGCGTATGATGAGTGCGACAGAACTTTTCAACTCTTCTGCAAGTGGCTTCATGTCATTATCCTTCATATCCTTCGCGCCTGGTACCATTTTCGCTGCAATAGTTGCGATGAAAGTTGCCTCTTCCACAAACTTCGCAATATTCTCGCACATAGTTTGTTTCGTATCATTATCATCCGCCGTTGATTCGATAAACGGTGAATATCGTATTACGAGTAACTTGTAAAGTTTTGCCAATGTCATCCAAGCATATAGGACAGAAGTGACGGAATTCATATTGGACTGAGGACTCATCATGTTACCACCCGAGATCGTGACACTCGTAGCATCCACCGCGCTTGAATCAAATATACTCGTAATAGAAGAATGAGTGGTGTTTGTATTTAGTATCTGAAGTTTCGGAATCGATTTAAATACATCCGCGCACGCATCCAATAGCTTCGGAACCACGAAAGGCGGCACTCTTTCCAAAACGTTCAGAATTGCCTCCAATTGGCCACCTTTACCCGTGAGAATGGATGGAACTGTCAATTGAAAGAGCGTCTGGAGCGAACCGCGAGATCCTATAGTCACGATTTTAGGGCCAGATCCATTCTCATCGGGATTTTCTTTTTTCTTAGAGTTACGTATTTCGAGGTCCTCCTTGTCTGTTGCCGAGCATACAAAACATGCGTAGTTTCGCCATAACTCAAAGATGTGCGAGCCTGGTTCTGTAGGAGCTTGCATCATAGAACCTTTTCCTTCTAACACCATAATGGCTTGGACTCGCTGCAAAGCCTGTGCTCTGGCCGTGACTGAAGCAGCTTTGCATGGTGTGGCCACAGATCTCGCTAATACGCCAATCGCTGAACACAACGCGTTGCTTTGAAGCGCTTCGTTTCCAAGTATCTCCTCAGCAGTAATAGAGCGGTGCGACTTAGCACCGCGTGATGTATGTGTAAAGCTATCAGCTTCTTCATACATACGAAAGCGACACTCGTCGATGACGCTCGCTACAGATCGTGGCAAATCGCTTTGATTAACTGTGTCAATGCTTCTGCGCTTGCGGGGAGATGAAGTGGTGAATTGCCGAGGCGAATTTCTTTTACTCGCACTATTTTGCCCCTTTTTATACCTGTTGTCCATGAACTGAAAGTGTGAAACTTCCCGAAGTAACGCTAAAGCAGCCAGACGAACCGATGGGACGGGATCGCAGAGTAAAACTAAACCCGCAGCTTCCGGTCGCGTTGATTCTATTATTCCACCATGATCTAAATGCCCAAGGGTGGGGTCATTTTCATTCATATTATCATTAAGTGCTGCACGACGTCGATTGAGAGCGAAGGTCAGAGCTTTCGCCGCGGACTCTCTCAACGAGTGATCAGATGTATCTCTCAAATTCAACAAACTCGAGCTCGCTGCCTGGACTAAACGATTACACGCATCTGTAGAGGGTAAAGTACCATCTACTCCACTGAACAACATAAGTCTACTCAGTGCACCAGCAGCAGCTACGCGAATCTCAGAGTTTGTATGCGTGATAAAGTGCGGAACGAAGTTGATGGGATCTACATTCGGCACCTCGACGTTCGGGATGCACCGCAAAACAGCCGCTAAAGTGGGATAGCTGCCACGAATCTGATTCAACTGTTCATTACCAAGGTTTCGTGAGACCGTATATCCAGAATCCGAATACATGGATTGATTGATTTCCATCGCGCGAGCTACTACTCGTTGCAAATGCTCCATGAGTTCAATAGTATCGAATGATGATTTCATTTTAAGCTGCATGCTAGCGGCAACATTTACAGCGACTGCGACAGCGTCCGAAGGGTCTGTTTTAGAGAGCATCCTCAACGCAATTTTAATGGCGCGCGTTTTATCGACGCGATATGCGGCTGAAAGTGCGATAGCACTCATGAAACGAACATGGGATGGTTGCTCATGGTCGGATGCAAACGCGGTGTACGTTACAAAATCCTTAGGCTGCACCGACGCAAGCGCATCCATACCAGCTTCCAAGACGCTAAATATTTTGTCTGTAATTACTTTATCGTTCGAATTACTTCCATTTAGCCGCCTCTTGGCAACTCTGAAAAATCGGCGAGCAACATCCACAGCTTCGGCAGATTTCCCTTTGAATTTCTTCGCGCGTCTACTTACGTTGTCACAAAATTCTATCAGATCCGGATGTTTCCCGGAGTTATCTGCAACCATGATGGCATTATCTTCCCGTAAAGTTCCCGCAAGTTCCCACGCGAAAAGCGTAGCGAGCAAAGGTGTCGCATCTTCTAAATGCTTTTCGTTCGTCTTTGCCCACTCTGTGATGAAAACTCTGGCTTGAATACACGTCTTCGTCCACTCCAGCGGGATTTCGAAATTTGACTCTTCGCCGCTCCTATCGAGTGCTCGAATATCAATACACTTTGAGAGCAACACGCATAACCCGTGACGAAAATTGCTCGGCTTCGCTCTAGATGGAGGTATCCATTCTGTTGGATTAAACGCTTTCAAAAATTTTACTGCGTTTTGGATTTTCTCCTCGTCGTGTTCTATATTCACCCCAAAATTGTGCGTTTCCGCACCAGCTACCAAGCTAAGCTTTGCCCCAGAAACGGCAAACATGATCCAGTTTGCTTCTGTTCTTTGATTTTCTGTCAGCCGACTTTTGAGCGCGCCTACGAAATAATCAAGCGCTTCATCGAATGAGATTGAGAACAAAGAAGCGATTACCCGCGATATTGCGAGTCCAACATCATCTTCCTCCCGAAATATCCTCAGCGCAGCCTCCTGGTCAATCTCTATATCGAGTTTCTTCATCGATCGCTGTTGTTGGAGCATAAACGATCCGGATGGTGTTGTTAGCTTCTGGGGGGAGTATTGCAGTGAACGATCTTTATCCTTCGAAGGAGTACGCATCAAAATATCTCTCATGTTCGAGCCTCCTCTTACCCTTTCATCTGGCGTTAGAAGATCTTTCGCTCTCGATTCTTTCTTGACCGTTTCGTCCAAGGAAATACCATCTCTTTCTCTATCACTCAATCTCGCGTCTACTCGATGCTCCTCCACAGCCTTTTCTATGCTTGCTCTCACAAAGTCTTCTTTCAACCAAAATTTTCTCTTTGGCGCTAAATGGTGTCTCGCGCGTTCACACAAGTGGCCGAGCGCGAGCGGCGCAAGAAACTCTACGAACATTTTATTCGTCGTCGATTTATCCAATACCGTCGTTCCTTCCTCATTTACGACAACTGCATTCACTATTGCTTCAACTGCCAGCCATAGCGCGCACAAAGCGTTCTCTTTTTGTTGTTCTCCCCTTCCATTAATAGTATTCACGGGTTCGCCCGCGTTCGCGCGTTGCGAAATTTCCTTTTCCCAATTGACTAAGTTTTCGACTAAAACTCTCGCATGCGTTGGCGCTATCGCGGCTAAAGCATCCAACAAAGTCCCATACTTGCGCCGAATATCCTCCATTCGCGCCGAGGATGCAGAGGTACTCGCACTCGCAGCAGCACTCGTACCACCACCGACATCGTTACTGTCGTTACCTCCCCCGTGTGCTCCTACCGACGACGACGCGTTCAAAAACGACGGCGACAATCCCTCCAAAGATGTTGAAGACGACGCAAAACTTGAAGAATTCGACGATGAGGACAATTCCAAACACGAGGACGTGTATCGTCGAATCAACGCTTCCGCGATTGAGTAGTTCATACCCACCGCCGCCGCGTCGTCCTCGCCATTTCCACCATCGGGAGAGGATGGCGCGCTCATCGTGGTTAAAACGGACGAGTGTTGTTGTTCCTCGGAACCATTTCTTTCTTTGTGTGTGAAGTGTGAGATGTTGTTGTGAGGTGAAAAGAGCAATTTCGAATTGTTCATAAATAACCAAACGCGAAAGAGGGGACGAAATAATCTAATATACACACCGCAAATCGCAGCAACTACGCAAAATATACACACATTAAACGCTAGAATTACTAATACCGCTTCTTCTTCGGTTTAAAACCGGACAAGATCAACGCGCGATTAAAAAAATCAAACGCGACATCTTTCGTCGACTTTTTCTTCGACGCGGTCCGTCTTCCTTTTCTCGCTTTCAAATCTGAGCCGCTCGCGCGGCGGTTGATGGAAGGCGCGAGAACGAAGAGGAGATAGAATATAAATCCAAGGAATGTGAAAAGGGTGGATATAATGAGGAAAGATGATGAAGATGATGATGATGATGATGATGATGAAGGTGATGCGGAAGCGTCGATGTTCGTATTCGCGTGGCGAACGTGTCCTGGATACTTATACTCCTGTTTGCGTATATGCGCGAATGCATTCCGTCCATCTTGGTGCAAGCCAACGAAAGTGTCGCAAAATATGCTCTCAAACCGCCTCGCGTTCTTCTCTTGCGCCGCAGACTCTGAACGTTCAGGAAAGCACGTTTTCGTCAACGCGTAACAGTGCGCTCCGGCTCTCGTTTTCGCGGCGTAGTCCTTCTCTCCGGAGGATGTCGAGGACGACGAAGACGTTTCTAAAGACTCGTAATACTCGTCGCACTGTAAAACGTCGCAATAATCTGCGAGACAGACATCTCCTTTCGTGCTTTTCAAAAAGCGTCCACTCAGGTACGCGTCGATATCCGCTTCAGATTTAAATACCTAATGATATTGTTGTTAGACGACAGGAGGAGCGAAGATATTTACGAGAAAAAAGAAGAAGAAGAAACACCTACCTTTCCGTCCACGTCTTTCCACTCTTCCTCTTTCTTCCTTTTGTTATACCTGCGCGTTTTTCTGCTCTCGATTTCTCGATACAAATCTCTGCTTTTCTTGAACGGACATCGTTCCGAGACCTCCTCTTGCTCGTTCGTAAACAGCGGGAAGAAAAACTTATACGTAAGTAGGGGAATGCATTTGGTGAGCGAATGATGTTTACATGAAGAATAATAACACGAACCTCTTCTAACGCCTGCCTAGCTGTTCTCGATTTCCTCTGGTCGCAGATTTCTTCCTCCTCGTCGTCGTGAATATGACGACGTTCCTTCTCCATTATTATTATTATTATTTCTTCTTCTTCTTTTCCTCTTCCGTCGAAAGCGAAAGTGTGGTGTTCTTCGTAAAGCAGCTCGTTTCAGCGTGACCTTCCCTAAAAAGTCTCTTGCAGAGTCAACACTCACCAAAAGAAAGTTGAGTAGTCAACAAAAGAAAACTTTGACGAAAAGTCATTCCACACTTTCATCAGAGGCGCATAACGCACACACACACACACACACGCAACAACAAACGAAAGAGAAGAATAATGGGCACGATCAAAGCACCGCTGGAACAACCACCCCCGCTCGTCCCTGAATTTACCAACGAACAAGACGTTCTGCAACACTACAACAACCTCACGAGCGTGTGCGAGGAAGCTCGATCGAAAATCAACGAGCTTTCCAATCAAGCGAAAGAACACGAGTTAGTCGTGGATGCGATCAAGGATTTAGACCCGGAGAGGAAGTGCTTTCGATTAGTCGGAGGCGTCTTGGTGGAAAGGAAAGTGAAGGAGGTTTTACCAGCCGTGAAAGGGAATAAAGAAAAGTTGGACGGCGTGGTCGAGAGAATCAACGAGCAGTTGAACGCGAAAGAGATGGAGCTTTTGGAGTTGAAGAGAAAGTATCAGATTAGAGAGAGAGGAGAACAGCCGCCGCCGCCGGACGAGTAGAAGGACGCATAGCTTTTGTTGTATTCTATGGATTATTAGGTGTAGTAATTTATCATTCTTCTTCTTCTCCTTCTTCTTCTTCTTCGTCGTCGACGTTCGCCGCCATCGCTTCCAACTCTTCCTTCAACATTTGTTTCGTCGTGTCTCTTTTCTTCTCTTTTATGGTTTTGTGTTGCGCACCGAACCCGGCTTCGAACGATTCGTCGTGTCTCGGACCGTGTTGCTTGTTCATTCGATGCGCTTCGTTGGCGTCGTTAGTGTAATATCTAGACATACCGTTGGCGTCAGTGACCCATCGTCCGCTAAGTTTCGACGGCGGAGGGACTAACAAGTTTCTCGAACTGTGCGATTTGGCGTTATGCGCCGCGGCGTGTTCGTTCGCGGCGTGCGCGTGCGATGCCGCACCTTGCGCGTTCGCCGCTCTGTTCAACGCGCGTTTCTGTCGGTCCTTATCGGCGGTAGTTTTCGCCGCTTTCGTCGCCTCTTCTGCCTCTTCCGCCTCTCTCGCTTTCCTCTCGTCTTCGATTTCTTTCTCCCGGGCGAATTTCACCGCTTCCGCTATCGTCTTCTCTCTCTCCGCGGCTTCGCGCTTATCTATCTCTGCTTGCTGCTGCTTCTTCAACGTTTCTAATCGTGCGGCCATTTTCATCTCCACCTCCCGCTTCTCCGCCGCCGCTTTGGCCACGAGAGGATCTTGCAACGTCGCCGCTCTCAATTTCTCTTCCGCCAACGCTTGCTGTTGCCTGAGCTCGTCGATTTCTTTTTGTATCCGCTCTTCTTCACGTCTCTTCGCGGCATCTTTTGCCGCCGCCGCCTTTTCTCTCGCCTCCGATCGCATCTGCGCTCTCTTTTGGATTTTTTCCGACTCTTTGTGGTGCTGTTCGGCGTCTAGTCTCGCCAACTCTACTCTCGCCGTCGCCTCTCGTCTCGCCGCTTCCAATTTTTGCATCTCCAATCGAACTTCCTCCGCTCTCGCTTCCTCCAACTCCAACTGTCTATTAATCCTTTCCGTCTCTCTTTGCTCCGCCTCGAACGCCTCCTTGGCTTTTTGCTCCGCCGCAATAATCTGTGCCTGCGTGTGCGGCTTTTGCGGTTTCGGTTTGTTCAGCTTATGCGCCGCCGCGTTCGCCGCCGCCTCTTTCGCTCTTCGCGCTTCCTCTCTCTTCTTTCTCTCTCGCTCTCTCTCCCTTCTCGCTAATGCTTGTTGCCTCTGCGCTTCAAACCTGGCATTCAACGCCGCTCTCACGGCATCCCATTTAATTACTTTCCCGCTGTCGTCGTCGCCATCGTCCACCTCCACTTCTCTATCGCTCTCCGCTCGATCCAACACCAACTTCATCAACATTGCCGACGCAATATCTCGATCGTTCCCACTTTGCGCCGCGCGCTCCAACTCTTTCTCGTTCTTCACTCGCTGCTCTTTAATGTTATTGTTGCTGTTATTGTCTCGTAAATCACTCCCTTTTCGATTGATGTCTTTAGCGTATCTCTTTCGTAAAGCCACGGACAACTCTTCTAGCCTTTGCTCCGAGGAGTCCAAGTCATCTTGCGTTTGTTGTTCCTTTTCGTTGTCGTCGGCGTTGGTCTCCTCCTCCTCATCTCCTCCGGATAAATCTAAGCTCTCGTTGTCGTCTGTCTCGTTCCCTTCTTCTTCTTCTTCATCATCATCTTCTTCTCCTTTATTGTTGTTGTTCGCGCGATGATGATTACTCCGACGGTGGTTTCCGCTCGCCCCCAAAGTCGTCGAGATACGACTCTCACTCCTTCCGCTAAAGACGACGGAAAACAAAACCAGAAACCCAACCAACGTCAATAAAATCAGTTTCATCCTCCCTAATTTCATCGGAACGTTGAGCATGTACCGCACGTATCGATGCTTCTTCCCGTCTCCGAATAAATACTTTTTGTTTTCGTCGTCCTTCTCGTCGAAATCATCATCGCGATGTTTTCGATTCGATTCTGCGTCCCAGTTGTTTTCGTTGGGAACGTTCCGCGATCGCGCCGAACGCATGATAGTGTTCTTTTATGTACCTCTCTCTCTTTCTCTTCTTATTAAAGCTGCTTTTTGCGCGCGATAGATATTTTATACTAGTGTGTATGTAATAAATAAGAGAGAGAGAGAGGAGAAAACTTTGTGTGGTCTTCTCGTTCCTCTGAAATTTATCCACTTTGCTTCATTCCATACGAGAAAATAATGAACAGATCTTCTTCTTCTTCTTCTTTGGCGGCGGCGGCGGCGGCGAGAACGAGAACGATGGTATCCGAAGCCCCTCTGTTGGAACTTCCAAAAAGAATAAAAAGGAGAAAAGGGAAAGAGATTTGGCAAAAATCATCCGCGGTGGTGTGCATCTTGCGAAGGCCCGGGTGAGTGTTCTGTCGCGCAGAAATCCGTCGTCTGAAAGAAATCGAGAAGAAATTAAACGACGTGAACTGCGAGTTACACTGCGTTCTGAAAGAATCCATCGAAGCCGAAGTGATGGAGTTTAGCAGGGACTTCTGGAAGAGCGAGGAGAAGTTGCATTTGGACGAGACGAAGGCGTTTTTTCGCGCCGTCGGCGGAGGCGTTTTGAAAAGGTCGAGCTTGTTTCTAACTTTAATCAATCCAGTGAAGATGTATAAAATCGTGCAAAACTTCAAGAGTATTGGCGAGAGAACGCCGAGGAATAATTTGACGGGAGAGGGGTTGATTATGGGCGGGTTGATGGTTTTTAAAGAGGGGGGTGAAATCGTATATTCGCATCGCGAGAAGGAGTGGGGCGATTGCGCGCCGATTGAAGAGGTTTTAGAAGCGGCGAAAGCGGCTTTGAACAAAACCACCGCGAATTAAGAAAAAGAAGCGTTTGAATGCATGCACAAAAATTTATTCCGTGAAGCTTTTCTCGCTAAATCTCTCCTTATTATGAGAAAGAGAAGCGAGTTGAGTTGATACAATTTGAGTGCAGGCGTTTATCGACGTGAATAATTTCAACGCGGGAGCTTTGTTCTCTCCGAGTAAATGCGAGTTTGAAAATGTACTAGACAACTAGTAGAATGTATGTAGCTGTAGCGTTATTGTGTAGTTTTACCAGCCATAGTAGTAAAAGATTAGACGCGAGATGTTATTCACTCCAAGTCTTCGGTTTCTTTCTTAGACTCTTCCTTCTTGTACAACATCACCGGCTTTGAAGTGCGATGTAAGACGTAATTTGCGCACGAGCCGAGAAAAAATTCGTGCACTCTCGACTTGTGATGCGCCAACATGAAAACGCAACACACGTCGTGTTCTTCGCTTTTTCGAACAATAACTTCACCAATAGATCGTTCGCTCGGGTCGTAACTCACCATTTCCAAGCGGTTGTGCTTCGCATCCTTCTCTTTCAAAATAGGAACAAGGGCTCTCTCGACAAAGTCTGCGCACTTCTCTCGCCACTCAAATTCGTTCTCCGGTTTCAATTGCACAACCATTGTATCGTGGTATACTCTTCGATAACTCGTCGGAACGACGTGCAAGAAAATAATCTCGTCCCCTTCGCCGCGATAGATGTGTTTCAAAAAGTACCGCAAAGCTTCCTGCGAGTCCTCTTCGTTCTCTTCGAACGGGAACAAGAACCTTCTCTCCTCTTTCCCTTTAAAGGAGCACGAGCACGCGCCTTTTTTACAGTTCAAGCAGACGGACACGATCGTCGGTTGCTGTCGATTTACAATCGCTTGCTCTTCCACCGATTTCATTCTCGGAGAAGTGCGTCGCGAGCAGCAGCAAAAGCGTAACTTTTGTGGTGTCGTTTTTTTTAGATTTGATCGGCTCTTTCCTCGCGTATTTTTTAACGAGATACAAAAATATTAGCACACAACAAAAAGAAAAGGAGGATGGAGTCATCCACGACGACGACGAAAATGACGACGAGGTTGAAATGCGTGGATTGCAAACTAGTCGATTGCGAATGTAAAGATAAGTGTTTCGACTCGCTGGTAGAGAGGAAGTTTTTGATACCGATTTCGGAAGCGGACGATGAAAGGAGCCACGGCACGTTGCTGTTCAAGTGGTTTTTGCCTTTAGTGAAAGTGAAAGAAAACGACGAGATCCGGCTCGTTCACGTATCGATGAACAAGAAAGAAAGCGTTTCCGAAGAAGATTACGTCTACGACGTGATAGTTCCGATCGTTAACTTTCACGGCGTGAAGAGAATAAAGTTGCTCGTCGAACAAACGGAAGGGACGGAGGAGGGTGAGATTGCAAAGAAAATATGCGAGGCTGCAAAGGACTGCGATATGATTGTGATGAGTGCATCGCAACAGCGAGGAAGGTCGAACAAGCACATCGGACGAGTGTCCGAGGCCGTGGTTCATAACGCTACGACACCATTGTTGCTGTGGAGAGATACGGAAGGCATGAGAGAGGAAGGAATGAACGACCGTTCGTTTCGCGAAGTATAAAAAAGAAAGTAACACAGTTCAATAAAACTCGCCTCTCGTTGTGAGAGTAAAGATCTTAACATTTTATTAAAAGCGTCTCTCTCTCTCTCTCTTTGTCTCTCTCGTTCGTCTTCTTTCGGCGTCGACTTTTACTAACCCTCTTGGAGAGTCGCCTTTTCAAAATCAATAGACGTCGTTTTGCCTTCCTTAGTTTCTTTTCTCGACGGCGACGCTTCTTTCTCCTTCTTCGAGATATCGCCCGTGTAATACTTTGTATTTATATCGGTCTCTTTCGGCCCTTTATACACAAGAAGAGGAACTTTCGAGTGATGAAGGCAATAGTTTGTCACTGAGCCGACAAAAAACTCTTGAAGTCGTCCCTTGCGATGACTCGCCATGACGACAAGATCTGCGTCGATGATCTTCGCTTTTTCGCACACGACTTCTCCGATGGACGTGTTGTTCATTTCGTACGCGATGATATCGAGCTTATACGTCACGTTACCACGTTGATCCAGGATTGGTAAAAGCGTCTCCGCGACGTACTTTGCGCAATCCTCGCGCCACTTCTTTTCTTCTTCAGGATCGGGAACTTCCACGAACGAATCGTCGTACATCCCCCAGGCGTACTGCGGGAAGCGCGCGGGAATCCTGTGTGTTTTTTGGTGTGGTGAAGAAAGAGGGTGAAAATTTTCATCATCGTCACGTCCAAGAAGAAAGAGAGGGAGAGAGTGCTAAACAAGAAAAGACAAAACAACGCACACGTGTAAAAGGACGAGCTGATCACCAGCTCTATGGACGTTATCAAGTACCCACTTGATAACCTCGACGTCCTCGCCGGTTGAATCGATGGGTAACAAAATCCTACGCGTCATCGAGAGAGTCTTGTGCGTCAGCGTTTGTTGTTGTAAAAAGTGAAGCAAAGAGCCTTGTTTGAGAGGAAGAAGAAAGAAGAAGAATATTTTGTATCTGAAAAGCTTCTCAAAAATACGACCCCACACACAAAAGAGGAAAAAAAACGACTTCGTCTTCGTTTTACCTACCGTCTCAAAACCTTACACTCGCACTTTTCGCACTTGCAGTTTTTACACATGCACTTCTGCGGAGGCGATTCGATCGCGATCATGATTTCTTCTTCAAATCGTTCGATGATGATGCGTGTTCTTTTTCTGGACTGAACGTGCGTTGTTGGTTTTTTTGTGATGTGTTTTTTATTTTTTTTTTCCAATCAACACTCGTCATACAGCTCGCGCAGTAAACAACTGTATTATAGTATTATTATTAGTATTACGAGAAGGCGCGATGACAATCACGATGGACATCGACGATAAAGAAGAAGAAGAAGAAGAAGAAGAACAACGAGAAGAGAAAGAAGAAACGACGACGAGGAAAACGAAAACGAAAACGAAAACGAGAACGACGACGATTGATGATGCTGTTGAAGTCGACCAAGACGACGAACATCTTCTTCAACGAATTTTGCATTACAACAACAACAACAACAACGACGACGGTAACGATGAGAACCGACGACGAGAAGAACAAAAAAAAAGACTTCATCTCCTCTCGCAAGGCGCGGAAGCGCGAGTGTTCTCGACCACGTTCCTCGGAAAACCGTGCGTCGTGAAACAGCGATTCAGGAAAAAGTACAGACACCCAGTTTTGGACCAAAAGTTGACGAGAAGTCGATTATTCGCCGAGTGTCGATCGCTGATGAAGGCGAGAATTTTAGGCGTCCAAGCGCCGACGGTTTTGTTCGTGGACAAGCGGTCGTCGTCGATATTCATGGAACGGGTGGAGGGGAAGTCTTTGAAGGAGGTTTTGAAATCGATCGCGGCGGAAGAAGATGAAGAAGGAGAACAAAAAAAAGAGGAGGAGAAAACTACGCCGCCGCGCAACGCCACCGCCGAGGACGCGACCGCCGCGCCTTCTTCTTCTTCTCCTCCTCTTTCTTCTTCCGCGCACCGCCGCGCGGTGAAATACGGTCGCGAAATCGGCCTCATCGTCTCCAAACTCCACGATGGCAACATCACCCACGGCGACCTCACCACCTCCAACTTCCTCGTTCACGCGCAAACTGACTCCATATACGTAATCGATTTCGGTTTATCCAAAACCCAAATCGTCGGTGAGGAAGATATCGGTGTCGATTTATACGTCCTCGAGCGCTCTCTCGTCTCCGCGCATTCGCGCGAAGGCGCGCGCGTCTGGCAGGAATGTTTGCGCACCTGGAAAGAGACGTGCGGGAAGAGTAAAGAGGCGTTTAAGAGGTACGAGGAAGTACGGGCGAGAGGTAGGAAGAGGAGCATGGTTGGTTGAATACCGAAAGAAGAGAGAGAGAGAAAGAGACAGAGAGAGTCTCGTCGTCTTAAGGAGCACCCCCCACCCACCCGAAAGAGTGGGAGGTATTTCGTAGTCGCGTAGCGTAGCAGCAGGTTGTAGAGAGGCAAAAGGAGCAGCCAAAAAGAAGATAAAATGGTTGAGTAATCAATCCCCCCGAATGCTCTCATAAAATAAACGCGCCGTTTTCTCACGCGCGCGCGCGTACAGACACACGTAATAGTCTCGCATGTCTTCTCCTTCTTCGGTATTTTGCCAGCAGCACGCGTCCCCGCGTGCGATGGCGTCTGCTGCGGCATCCTCGTCCTCCAGAACGAAACACTCGCTTCGACGTCATGATTTTTACAGCCATCATCATCGGGAAAAGCTTTTCTCATCATCATCATCTTCCCTGCGGCGACACCATTCAAACGACGCGTCGTCGTCATCAATCGTGGTCTCCTCTTCCGCGCGAGAACAAGAGCAACAACCGTCGTCGTCGTCTGAATCGTCCTCGTCGGAGAATAGCGTGTTGACGCGAACGGCAGAGGAGGCGATCAGAAACGCAGCAACAGCAACAGCATCACACAGGACTACTACGACGAATACGACGAACAAGTCGTCTCGTGTATCGTCTCAATCGTGGCAAATCGATTTCTGCTCCCGCCCTTTAAAAGACGACCGAGGGAAGAAAGTGTGGGAACTGTTAATCACGGACGAAGACCGAACGTTCGAACACGCGGAGTTTTTCCCGAACAATCGAATCAACTCGGTGGAATTATCGAAAGCTTTGCAGAAAGTCGTCTCGAAACGAACGGAGGAAACCGGCGAAGGGCCGAGAAGAGTTAAATTTTTCCGGAGTCAAATGATGACGATCATCACGAGAGCGTGTAAAGAGTGCGAGTTGGAACCGTTACCGTCGAGGAGGTGTCAAACCATGCTGAACTGGTTGGAGGAGAGGATGGAGACGGTGTATAAGAAACATCCGGGGTACGATCCGAACTCGGCGCCGTTGATGACGTTCGACGCGCAAGCGCCGAAGCCGTTGCCGGACGCGTTGCGAGGCGAGTCGTGGGCGTTTGTCGCGTTGCCTTTGGTCGGGGTGAAAGAGGAAATGGAGAGCGTGGCGAGAGGTAAAGCGTTTGGAGATTTGTTAAACATCGACCCGGATTTACCGGACGACACGCTGATACCGGGCGTCGTCGTTTATACCGCGCGCGCGGCGGCTTTGAGCGGATGGACGAAAGGCTTAGAGTTGAGCGCGATTACGGTGGATCTGGAAAGCTCCTCCATCGTTTTGGAAACCGGCGTGAACGAAAGTTGGAACTACGCGTTCTTCCGAAGAACCAAAGAGTTGAGAGAGGAAGCCCGAGAATGGGAAGGCGTGAAGAGACAAACGAAAGGGTTGCACTTCTTAGCCATTCAAACCGACGCGGACAGCGAAACCACGGATGGATTTTGGGTGTTGCAAGACGTCAAAGGCGCGCAGTTTTAATACTAAAAATTCGCTTCATCATCCTCGCACAAAAGTCTCGATTGAATGCATCATCATCGTCATCCGGCACTCAACATCACAACAACTTTTGAGTGTCTTCACAACAAACAAATCTTCACATCATCATCGCATCCTTTTTTCTTCCTCCGCGGTTTCCCTCTCCAATCGATCCATCCGACGACGACGACTTTTATGATGACACCCTCTTCTTCTTCCTCCTCTTCCTCTTTACCTCCTCTCCTCCGCATCCTCTCCAAACTCAAATCAATTCTCGTTTCCAAAGAAGGCGTTGGAAAAGGAAAATTCGACCTCCTTTTCTTCGCCTTCTCGTTCGTGCTTTTGTGTTTGTTCTCGACGACTGCGCTGAGCAACCAAGCGTACGTGGACGAGAACGGATTACTCTTAGGAAGCACGAAAACTGGGTTCGACCGCAAAAACGGCGAACGGGCGAGTACATATTCGGAGATGCTGATGAACACAGGAAGCCTGAGAGAAGCGAAAGAGGTTTTGGTGAGAGATATTTTGTTGGCGGATTTCGATGGTGTTGACGACTCGTCGGACGAGGTGACGGTGCGCGAGTTCGCGGCGCACGCCGTCGCTCGAGCAAAGTTCGGAGACGGGAGAGAATCCATCGCAATTGTCGCACCGATCGGGTGTTTAGAAGAAGAAGAAGTTAAAGGAGGAGGAGGAAAAGGAGGTGATGATAGAATTAAGGAAGAAGAAGCAGACGCCGTCGCGTTGGCGTTGGAGGTGTTCGTTTACGTCAAGTCGCGAAAGGTGAAATGGTTGGGACGGGACGTGGTGTTGGTCGTACCGACGTGCTTTGAGTATTTGGAAGAAGGACAACCAGTTTCGAAAATTCGCGCGACGGAGAAGTGGGTGGAGACGTATTTAGAGGGCGAAGAAGAAGAAGAAGAAGAAGAAGAAGAAGAGGATGGTAGTGGCGGTGGAGGTAACGCTGCGGCTAATCGAAAAAACAAAAAGAAGGATGTCTTTTTTCGCGCCGGGCAGATCCACCAAGCGTTTGGCATCGAAACGCCAAACGGAATGAAAAGTTTTAAAAGGTCGAGATCGACGATGTTCGCTAAACTTCACGGATGGAACGGAGCCTTGCCGAATCAAGACATATTTGAAGTGGCAAAGTTTGCCTCGCGAATGGGGCGGGGGACGTCGGCGGGATTTAGCGTACAAGGGACGCACGTCATTGATGCGACGAAGAAGACAAAATGGGAGAAGTGGATGGAACACACGAAAGCGTGGACATCGTTTGCGAAATTATCGGTAGTTGGTAAGCCAACCGGTGTTCACGGTGCGTTTAAAGTGAAATCGATAGATTCGTTTACAATGGTATACGATAAAGAGGAAAACGGCAGCGAGGTGGATGACGAAGGAGCGAAAGGTGGAGACTATCGCATAGAAAATTACCTCGCCTGCGGCATCGCGTTAGAAACGGCTATTCGAGCGTGTAATAATCTCGTCGAGCAGTTACATCACGCTCGGTTTGAGTACGTGCTCATTGGGAATGACAGATATGTAGGCGTTGCTGAGTTGGCCGGAACGCTCGGCGTCATGCTCGTCGCGTTGGGCATCAAGACCTTGAAAGCGTACGAATATGAGAAATGGCTGATTTTGTCTTCTTCATCTTCTTCATGGTCCGTTAAAGAGGTCTTCACTGCGGTGAAAATATTCACATTCGTACTCTTAATGGTTGTGTTAATCGCGTTGGCGTATTTTAACATCGCCTTGGGTCTTTGCGTAGCAACATTAGGCGTGCCAATTTGCTTGGCCGTGCCCGAGACCCAAGAGGAGAAAAAGAAGAAAAAGAAGGAATAAAGTCTAGTAGTAGTAGTAGTAGTAGTAGTAGTACATGTAGTAGTAATGGTGGCGATGATGCGATAGCAATTTCTATGATATCTAAGCATAATTATGATACGATGACATTCTAAGCTGTGACTTCGGCCGGAGCTTTAGCTCTCGCTGTATTCGCCCCTCTCTTCGTCTTCCATTCGAGCGCGTGGACTTCAAAGAACTCCATGGCTACTTGATCTGGCCAGGGAGCACCCCACGGCGCTTCAGCTCCCGCTGTCCATCCCAAATGCCCACCACTCTCCGTTTCTAATAAAATAACGTGCTCGTTGCTCGCAATTGCCTCTCTAGGTATCGCTTCAATTGAAGCGATTGGATCGTCCTTCGCTTGGACGCATAACAACGGGACTCTCACGTCGGCAATCTTTCTCTTCGATCCGCTCGCTTCGTAATACGCGTCCACGGAAGAAAATCCAAAAGTCACTCGCGTAATTGCCTCGTCAAAATCTCGAACCGTTCTCGCTTTCCTGACCAACGCCGGTTCGTATTCTCTCAAGCCTTGGAACAAATGTTTATGCGGTTCGAACAACTTGCGCATGTTATTCGCCATCGATTTCGAATACAACTTGCCCCAAAATCCTTTCTGTAAATTTTCGTCGCACCTGTTCAAATCGAACGGGTTACACATGCTACACGCAGCATCGACCAACGCATCTTCTCCGTCTTCACCTAACGTGTTCGTCAGAATATTCGCCCCTAACGACCAACCGACGGCGAATAAAGGCGCGTTTGGAAACCGCCTCTTCATCTCCTTCATCACCGCCCTCGTATCTCCGGTGAAACTCGCGCTATAAAACTGCGGCGTCATCAATGGTGACTCGCTCGTCCCTCTCGCGTTGAATGCAACTACTCGATACCCTTTCATCACCGCTCTTCTCAGCATGTGTTTCAAATACTTATCGTGCGAACCGCCGGCTATGCCGGACATCAACACCAACGTCGGCGCGTCCTCCGGTAACGTCTTGTAATGTTCCTCCAATACCCCATCAATCTTCGGCGTTTGACTCGGTATCGATTTTCTATGCGGCTCGAAATCTGTATCTAAATTCCTCGTCTTTTCCAACATCTCTGGCGTGCGTTCGCGATACTTATGCGTCTCGTCGTCCACGGACAACGGCCAATCCAAAGCGACGACGCCGCCGCACGCCATCGGCAACAGCTCTCTCTGATATTCCACATCTACGTCTTTTCTAAAAAAAGTCGCCAATATTGTCGACATGTGCGGGTTTCTCAATACCGTAATCGCATCGTACCCTACTCGTAACGTGTGTAACATTTTCAGCACGGATGCGTTTTTCTCCGTGTTTTGGCAGGAAACTGAAACGTCGCTCAACGTTTTGTGATTGAAAACTGTCCGCATCACCTGCACGAGCACATAGCCAGACGTGACAAAGAGCGCCGCTCGAGCTGGTTCAGAAGCAGCCGCCCCACTGCTAAATATAGAAGAAAAAGAAGTACCAGCAGCAGCGGTTGCGATTAGACTTGTTCTCGATGATGATGATGACGATTTCGCATTGCGCATGATGTTGGATAAGGAGCGCGAAGACAAAGAAGACAAAGAAGTTAAAGAAGAAGAGGACAAAACGCTCCTCCTCCTCCGACCAAAACCACCACCACCGCAATACCTACTCCTCCTGTTTCCAAATGCACAGCAGTAAACAAAGTTGCTCTTCGAAGATGAAAGTTGAGAGGAAAGAGAAGGAGGAGGAGGATGCATTTGCTCTTGTATTCCAAAAAAGGAGTG
>Ga0255763_1001569_pt1 | contig 23331 bp, 10 predicted proteins | sample 041ome_2_FD_179963 | JGI IMG/M metagenome (GOLD analysis project Ga0255763, IMG submission 179963) | Coastal salt marsh microbial communities from the Groves Creek Marsh, Skidaway Island, Georgia - 041406US metaG (version 2) | ecosystem: Environmental > Aquatic > Marine > Intertidal zone > Salt...
GAGCGCACTGTATTAATACTCTCGCTTTCTCTCGGCGTTCTCGTCGACGTCCTCGTCTTTCGCGGTAGTAGTATTACTCGTATTCGTAGCATGTTCGCTCTCTAAAACTTCCACGATGGTATCGACCAACCCTTCGGATTCGCGAACGACGTTCAAACCTGGATCGGCAATCTTCCGCAGCAAGACGTCTTCCAACTCTTCTCGCAAGGATTTGAACAAAACGGCGACTCTCGGCGCCGCGCGGAACTTAATCCAGTTGTCGCAGCTCGCGCGGAACTTTTCGTGCTCGACTTTGATTTTACCTCCGAAGAGGAGCAACGGGAACGCACCGATGGCGGTGGCGTCGCGGATGTAAGTTTTGCCGGTTTTCATGATTTCGTGGTAGAGGAGGTATGGTTTTGAGGAAGACGCGTAGCCGGCGCAGACGGAGGACGGGTGCATGTAGACGTCGTCGGACGCGTCTCGTTTCGTTCGGACTTTGACAGTTTGATATGGAAGTTGGACGGATTTGGCCGCGTGTAAGTCGTCGGAGATGGCGACGTTAGGGTATAAGCCGCCGCAGACGACCGCACGAACGAGCGTTTCGTTGGAGGCGTTGCACGAGGCTTCGCGGAGCGCGGCTTCGGTGCGTTGACGACGGTTGGTGGTAGTTACGTCCGTTCGCGCCGCCTGGTGTAAGAAACCCATTTCGTCGAGTAATTCGCAATACTGTTTCCGCACGTCCGCAATCTGCCGCAAACTTACCGCCGATAAGAAGTGCGTGCCGCAATACTTTCTCTCCCCTGAAGCGCCAAACTTTTTCTTCGCCTCGAGCCAACCGGCGAAGGCTTTCACCAACGTCAAGTGATCGCTCGAACCGTCCGGGAGACTCATTTTTTTCTTCGCCGCGTCGGCTTCGTCTCGTTTATCCATCGGTGAAATAAACGGCGATTTGAATCCTACGCACGCGGCAATGGTAAGAATGGGATCTAAAACGCCGAACGCGCACGCATAGACGAGCATTTTGCCGAGTCTCGCGTCCACGGGTAACCCGCCGAGATGGACTCCTAATGGCGTGACATTTTCGCGATCGTCGATGACGTCGATTTCTTTCAGAGCTGTCATCGCAGAGCTGATGGCCATTTTAGACGGCGGTTCTATGCATTTCGATAGGAAAGCTCTCGGGTCTGTAAATCCCAAGGAGTAAATCTGCAAAACCAACGCGTCCAAAGGCGCGCGGGAAATTTCCGGGATTGCGAAATCCTCCAAAACTTCCGCTTCTGTTTTCGAGGAATACAAGTGGAAACAATAGCCCGGTTTGACTCTTCCGGCTCGACCCCTTCTCTGCTTCGCCGAAGCTCTGGAAACCCACGCGGTTTCCAACGACGACGTGCGCGTCTTCGCGTTGAATCGAGTCTCTCGCACTTTACCGGCGTCGATGACGTACACGCAATCGTCGATTGTAATTGACGTTTCGGCGATGTTCGTGGACATGACAACTTTTCGAACACCCGGCGCCGGTTTCGAAAAAGCTCTTTTTTGCTCCTCCGCGGTCAGCGTGGAATGCAAAGGTACGAGTAAATACCTTGGTGGCGCATTCTTCTTTTTATCGTCGTCGTCGTCGTCCTCGGTTCGAACCGAGCTTGGAGCGCGGTGCTCGCTTTCATATAGCGACGCGCGCAAGCGATCGTGCAACGCTTTAATCTCGCCCATCCCTGGTAGAAAGACTAGAATAGCGCCTTCCTCGTAATCTTCGGCGATGTGCGTGACGAGCTGTTCGATTAAATCCAAGTTCACGCAATTCTCGTCGACAATCTGCAACTGACGCATCGTGCTTTCGTCGTATTCGCAGTAATATTTCCTCGTTTCATCTGTTATTATTGATTCATCGACGAAACTTCCCGCGGCGTCGGCGAGTGCCGCCATTTGCTTTGACCTGCGATTACCTCCTCCCGAAGCGCCTTTCTTCTTCGCTTGTTGTCCTGAAATTGAAAATTCAGAGTTTGGTTCGCATACGTACCCGCACGCTTCGATGGCATCTTCCAATCGATACTCTTCCACTGGGAACGTTTTGCCTTGCATCGCGACGCTTGGAATTTCACCAGGGACGACTTGTCTGAAATAATTCCCAAACAAATCCGCGTCGACAGTCGCGGACATCGCGACTAGATGAAAATCGTCTCGTCGGGATGCCACGTCTCGTAAAATAACGAGAAGGAAATCCGAAAGTGCATCTCTCTCGTGGACTTCATCGACGACGACGTGCGAGATGCCGGTCAAGTTTGGATCTTGTTGTAAACGCCTCAACAGAACACCCGTCGTGCAAAATAACATTCGCGTCTTGGCGCTCTGTCGAGACTCCAGACGAATTGAATAGCCCACGGTATCACCAATCTGTTCGTCACGTTCATCCGCGACGCGTTCCGCGACGGCGATGGCGCTGATTCTCCGCGGTTGTGTGATGATGATTGATGTGTTTGCACCGTTTCTTTCGTCGAGTATGGCGTTTTCGTAGATGAACTGCGGCACTTGCGTAGTTTTACCACACCCGGTTGCGCCCGAAATGACGCACGCGCGCGACCGCTTCACGGCTGAAATAACTTCCGATCGAGCTTTTCTCGCCGGTAGGTTTTCGCGAATCTTTTGCATCTGTTTCCACTTCGCGGACGATCTCTTCGCGAGCTCTTTTTCGTGAAGCGCGTTGGATATTTCCCTATCCCGTTTCTCTCTTTCGGCTTTTTCTTGAGCCGAGTCTTTCTTCGCGGCGAGGGAGACTTTATCGACAATAGCCGAAGCGATTTCGTCCATATCTTCTTCATTTTCCTCGTTTTCCATCACGTCGTCTGAAGCGGCCTCGCGAGCGTCGTGTTGCGTTTGCTTAATTTTCTTGGCAAGCCACGACGTTTTCTTTATTATTGGTTTCGTCGCCTTTTGTTGCTGTTCTTCTTCTTCTTCTTCCTCTTCTCGTTCCTTTTGTTTCCTCAACATTTCTTCGCGTTTCGCTCTTTCTTTCGCGGCGGCAGCTAAAGCCGCTTCTTCTGCAGCGGCCGCTTCTTCAGCTTTCTTTGCCGCGTTCGGGACGATTTTCTTCTTTTTCTTCTTCTTCAACATCGATACCGCGTTCAAATCGGACGCGGATGACAAATCGACTCGAACCGCGTCTTTAGCGAGTATTTTTCTCTTCTCGTGTTCTCGCTCCCACCGTTCTAATCTCTCGTCCATAGTTTGTGGAACAGTTGAAGCTATCGCAGGAACACAAAGTTTTTTCTCTTCTTCCTCCTCCTCTTTCATTTTTTCCTTCTTCATGAGCTCCGCGCAATAGGCGATGCGTTGTAATCGTTCCTTTTCTTTTTCCTCCTCTTCCCTCTCGGTATTTTCTAAGCGAGCGTACGTGCGTTGTATGTGCGCACCACGACCGGTCAATCGAAAAGGAACATCCTCACTCTCTCCATTATTGCCATTATTACTCTTGGACGCGACTATCAATCTTGAACCTCGTTTCGCTCGTTTAAACTTACCCGGACATTTTGCTTTCAAAATCGCAAATAGGTGTTCTCTCAACCACGAGCATAAGTCGTAAATCACCGGTTCACCTCTGTTTTCGATAACTTTTGCCGTCGCAATCGACGCGAGAGCAGAATTGATCGCTCTCTTGGCCTCGTTCGGTAAATATGAATGGCGACACTCGCAAATAGCCGGTTCGAACGGGTATCGACTGTTCTCCGGAAAGTAAACGTCAAGCTCGGCGTTTGGGATTTTGATCCTCTCGCTCTCTTCCACAAGTTCCTCGCTGTTTTTCTCGTCGTCATTTTCTATCGCTATCGCTATTGTCCACGTTTCCACGTGGACGTCGTGCGGTCTATCGTTACTAATTTTGAAGTTCTCCTCGCCTTCGATGGATTCCAACGCAGCTTTCTCTTCGCTTCGTAAATCTTGCACGCTTTCGAGTTCTTCTTTGATTACAGCTGTGCTCTCGTGCGGAGGCTGTAAAGACCTCAATAAATCTAAAAACGCGTCTTCCTCTATCCATCCGCTTTTTTCTAAGGCTAACATGGACTCCGCGGTGCCAAATCCAGAGTTTTCGCACCGTTTTGCCATGGCTCTTTGGAATAATTTCACGGTGGGATCATCCACCATGACTTCCCCGTTGTATTCGTTTGATCGATCGACGACGTTGTTTAAATTTCTCGCGTTCACGTGTAAAGGCGTCGGAATAATCTTGCTGTGTTGTCTCTCGGATTTCGCATCGAGTAATGCGGCAAACGCAGCTGGCATTTCCTCTCGAGGTACGCTGAGACACAAAAAATCCAACACGTGCGCAAACCGCTTCGTTTGCGACACCTTAATTTTTTGCGCGCGTAAAGCTTGTCTCATTTTCTTCGCTTTCTCGTCCTCCTCGTCCTCTTCATCTTCCTCTTCCTGTTCATCGTCGCTCAGCTCTTCGGGATGCGCCTCCATCGCTTTCTGCACCCACTTCTCCGAAAACCCCTTCTCCACCGCTCGATCGAATACTCGCCTCTCTCGATTTTTCTTCTCCCTCACCTTCTTCAAGCGTTTCTGCGCCTGCTCGCGTTCTCTTTCCGCCTGCCGAAAGGCCTTCTTCGCGTGTTTCTCGTGTTTCTTAATCAACTCAACCGCGTCCACGCTCGAACTACCCCTGCTCACATCGCCACTCTTGTTACTACTGCTACTCATCAAACCTCTCGGCACGGCGTGTACGCTCGCCTTGGACAAGTCCGCCGCGTTCCGCTCGTCCTCTTCCGCCTTCATTCGATCATCACGACCGTTCGTCGTCGTCGTCTCCTTTGCTTTCTTCTTCTTTTTCTCTCGCATATCTCTCACCTGCTTCGCCATTCTCTCTTGCACCGTCTCGTCCGCGTCTAAAGTCGCCACGTCCGACACCGCGTCGTTTATCGTCTTCGCCAAAGAAGGCGTTGTTGTTCTCCTCGAAGAAGAAGATGGAATTATACCTAATCCATCCGTCTCGAAATCATCATCCTCTTTCTCATCTCCTCGCCACCCGCGCAACGCAATCGTCTCGTCGTTTTCATCGTTGTTCGTTTTACTCGATTTATTCTTTGTCTTCTTCATCTCGTCCTCGTTCAAACCCTCATTCATCATCATCTTTACCGCTTTATTCATGATTTCGATGGTGCCTCCTCCTCCTCCTGAGGAAACTGCGCATCCTTTCGTAAACGTCGCTTTCTTCGGCTTTTGCGGCTTCTTGCGACCAATTTCCGGCTTCGTTTGCGAATTCATCGTAAACTCTTCCTTTTTTATCGCGCGATACGAATGGTTCTTCTTTGTATTTTAAAAGTATCGCGCTGATGAATGAATGGAAGAATGTTCTTCTGAGGAAAAATAACGAACTCGTTGTGAGGAGAAGAAGGCGAGCGAAAGAGCTTGAGATGAAAGCGATCAACGCAAATACAGTATTAGTATAGCGAAGATGATGAGATTACAAACGCGCGTCTTCTTTTTCGATTAAAAATAAGCAGAGTTTTCACCAAACCCGTAATAATTGTCAGCCTTTCGTGGTCACAGCTGCAACCGCTCCCTGGCGACTTTCGCGCTCCCCTCGACAAACGCTCTCTCTCGTTCCATCTTTTCCTTCCTTTGCTTTTCGATTTCCATTTGCGAATAGTTCGCCGCTAACTGCTTCGAGGCTCTTCGTTTACCTTTGTTCAAGCTGAAGAGCAAGTTGGAGAATCTTCCGGTGACGATCCAGAAGAGCAAACGCATCGCGTACGCGAACGTCCAGAATACCATTCGAAACGGCGTCGAGAGGACGAAGAAGAACGCTTTTTCTACGGAGACGGTGGCGGCTTGGAAGCGGACAGTCATGAACCACCGCTCGATAAAATTCGGCTGGCGTTCAAAATCGCTGGAAGTGATTTGCAATTTCTCTTCCTCCGCCGCCAAGGCGGCTTTCTGTTGCCTCGTTAACGGTTTCTCCGAGAAGCTGAATAAAACAGATCCATCCGCCAGATCCTGACGCTCGCACTCCAACGCCACCATCATGCGCTTCTTGATGTCGGACATTTGCTCTTCTCTTTCTTGTTTTTCTAGTTGTTGTTGTTGTTGTTGTTGTTGTAATTCTTGTTGCCCGCTCGTGCTCGCTTCTTCGTCCTCGGGAACCATGCTCCCAAATGCCGCGCTCCCTCCGTTCGCGTACGAGGAGGACTGTTTGTTGTTAAAAAACTGTCTCGCTCGCATCGCGTTTTCTGCTCTCGATTTCGATTCTCGCAAAGGATTATTCACGGTGCTACTCCTCCTCGTCGTCGTCGCAATTTCCGGTTTCTGTCCGTCAAAGTCCTCCAAAACGGAGGAACCACCAAACGAGGGGGAGTTTGAGCGTACCTTCGAGGACTTTTGTACGTTGTTTGCGCTGTTCTTGTTGTTGTTCTTAATCCAATTTCGATCGGGTGTCGCGCGAGGATGATGATTTTTCGTCGTCGTCGGATGATGAAGAGAGTTACGACGCTGGTAATGCTTCCTCATCGAAACCGAGGAAGACGAATCGTTGGAGGTGCGTGGTTTCGTGCTGACGCCGCGGCCGCTCAACAGCGAAACGGTCAGTGCGGACATGCTTTATGAGTGTGTTTACGCGCGTGTCTTTCGTGGATGGATTTGTGAGAAAAATTTGAAAAGATCTCTCTTGTTGAAGGAATGAACCAACAAAACGACATGCGCTCGCTCGCGTCTGTGTCTATGTCTCTCTCTCTCTCATTCGTTTTTGTAGAAACTTTATTTAGGCTTACCAAAAACTCCCTGACGACGCGGACGCGCGACCCATTTGTTCTTTCGCGCCAGTGAGCGGAACGTACGTGACGCCCATCGCGTCAAACTCGGTGACGCGACCTTTATCGTCTTTGTCGTAGACGCGCAAAGATTGCCAACCTCTTCCGACCGGGCACACCAATCTTCCGCCGTTTGCGAGTTGTTTGAGAAGTTTTGTCGGTTTTTCCGGCGAAGCGGCGCCGACGTGGATGACGTCGTACGGCGCGTACGGGGGGTACCCTTCGCGACCGTCGGCGACTTTTAAGACGACGAGAGGTTCCGGGCCTTGCAAGTACTTGCCTTTACCGTCCTTTTTGGTATTTTCGATGGAGAAATCCACGAGATCTTTGATGTGTTCCACGCCAACGACGATTGGGTATTTCGTATCTGATAAGCCCGGCCGTCTATCCTCCACCTCTTCCGCGCGAATAGAACCCGCGGCGTACGAGTCGTGCTGATCGAGCATAGCCGCGAAACACGAAGTGAGGTACCCGGATCCGCTTCCAACGTCCAAAACTCTCGCGTTTTCCGTCACTCGATCGTGTACCAATTCCAAACACGCCGCGTGCATATGCGGCGCGCTAATCGTCGCGTTCGAGCCAATCGGCAGCGGATGGTCCTCGTACGCCGACTGTCCGGAAAACGGTACGCAATAGTTCCCTCGATCTACCCTTCGCATGGCATCGATGACTTTCCTCGTTTTCAACACTCTGTTACGCACCAAAGCGTTCACGAGAGAATCGTTATCGGTCCCGTGCGATCGCCAAGCCATCCCGCGAGGTATAATTCTTCCAGAGCTTCTCGAAACTCTCGATGTCCCGCTGTTGGTATTGTTGTTAGTATTCTTATTGACCAAGTTCCCTACCGGAGCAGCCCCACAAGTTGCGTCCGAAAAATTCGCCTTTGACGGAGAAGAAGAAGAAGCCAAAGAAGAAGAAGAAGAAGAAGAAGCGGCTGCGGCTAAAGAGATGACGACGAGTTTCAAAACCGTCGCGCGCTTTAACGAGAGAAAGACAGGCCCCGCGTTTGAACAAGAACAACAACTGTACATGTACGATAAGTGAAGAGTTTTTAGATACAAAATTTTCGCGCGTATTTTTTCCCAAAGTCCTCGTTGGATAAAAGGGAAAACCATTCATATTCTTGAGTGCATACACACGACTCGAGATATACTTAATAACACGTTGGAATTCCCACATTGGAGCACGGGTTCCTTTAACGCTGCTCTGGTATACCACGACGCGTTTAATACGCGAGCGATCGTTTTAAGTGCTGTCTTTAAACTTGACACACACGACTCATTTACACGAAGATGTCATCCGAACAACAACAACAACAACAACAAGAACAAGAGCCGAATAATGCGAATACTCACAATGAATTCAACGCAATCATCGGCCGTCTGAAAACCGCCGCGAAATCAGACCAAGCAGATTTCAACGCGATCTCTGCCGAGGAGTTACAGGAGCGATTGCGGAAATCCCGTCAGATTGGATTTAACGTCCAAGCGAGTTTGGAAATCGAACAGGCGAGGAAACGACAGCTCGTGGAGACGTTTTTGAAGAGAGAGATGAAATTACCAAACACCGAAGACGAGGAGGAAAAAGAAGAAGAAAAAGAGAAAGCGGGAGAAAAAGGTGTCTTGTCGCCGTTGGAGGCGAGTTTAGCGGCAGCCAACGATACGAATGATAACGACGCAGGCGGCGACGAGGACGACGAAATCTCGCGTTTGAAGAAACAACTGGCGGCGTCGCAGTTGGACGCGAGGAAAAGTTTGCAAATCGCGAAAAAGACCAGGGCGATGTGCGATAGGATGGTGGAGATGTTGAAGGAAAGTGGGGTGGAGCAGTTAGAGCAGCCCAAGTCGATTTGATTTGATGTCTGTGTGTTTGATCGTCTCTCCGATATTATATTTACTAGTTTATTCAATTAAAAATCAAGTACCAAGAGTTTCACCAAATTCTTCATTCCATTCTCCGCTTGTTTTGTGTGTCGTTCGCTTTTGCCCGCGCAAACGCGGACAGATAAGAGAGAGAGGGAGTGAGCAGAGAGCGCAGAGAGAGAGCGCAGAGGGAGAGAAATGTCGCAACAACACCAACCTAAATGGAAACTCCACAAAGGCCCGTCCAATCCTTCCGTCTTGGTCGGGGAAAAGGGGTTCGTATACGCGCGGAATGAATTCATCGACTCCGAAGACGTCGAAGAGAAAACGACGTCGTTTTACCAAAACAGAGCGATAGAGGCGTATTGGATGCAGGAAAATCAACGCGCCAGAGAGAGGGGGAGGGGGAGGATGAGTGGGAAAAGTGAGAATATTAACAACAACAACGTTACCGTGCAGTCTCGAGTGGAAGCGATGCGAAATAAGACGAAACACAAACATTTTCAGTCGAGTTTGGAGGAGGTGTTGAAAGACCCGCTTCCTCCTCCTCCTCCTCGTCGTTGCTCGTCGTCGTCGGAAAAGAAGATGCAGAAAGAGAAGGAGGAGGAGGAAGAGGAGGAGGAGCTCGAGACAGAAGAAGAAAGAGACGAAGACGAAGAAGACGAAGAAGACGAAGACGTGAGAAAGATGGTGGATGAATTGAAACGACTGAGGAGTAAAGCGGCGGCGGCGGCGGCGGCAGCGAAGCGAACTACGACATCGAATAGAGGGGAAAACGACGACGACGACGACGACGAAGAGGAACAACCGTCGTGGAAAACGTGGTATTTCCCGCCAACGCACGAATACGGTTCGTTCATACCGAAAGTGAATAGTAAGAAGAGTCCGCTCGGTGAGGTTGAGGAAATTCCAGAGAGAGTTGTGATTAATAATAATGATAATAATAACAATAATAGTGTAGACGACGACCGGGAGAACGCGCTTCGCGAGAAGAAGCGGTTGGAGAAAGCGAGGCTGTACCAAAAATCGAGGAACTTAGAGACACACAAGTTATGGTAAAATTTCTTTCTTCACTCAATAAAATCAACGGTTAGTATATATGTAAATAATAATAATAACAACAACGACACAGTGTAGAACAATAATATATAGTTTCTCTCTCTCTCTTATCACGCGTACGACTGCCTGGCCCCGTTCAAGCATCCGTAGTGATACCTCGGTTTCTTCGCCCTTTGCGGCGCTACCCCCCAATCTACTATTTCCCACCCTCTACTCTCCGCGTGTTTCAACAACCTCGGATCTGGATTTACCGCCACGGGATACCCGACGTGCTCCATCAATTTCACGTCCGAATACGAATCCGTATAAAAATAACACTTTTTCAAATCCACGTTATTCTTTATCGCCCACTCTTTCGTTCGTTCGTATTTTTCGTCGCCGTAGGCAATCTTGGCCAACTTCCCGTTCAAAACCCCTTCCTCGTCCATTTGCATGTGCGAACAAATCACGTCGTCCGCTTCTGTTTCAAAACCAAACATCTTCGCCGCGGTTTCCGCCGGATGCTGCCACGTTGACGTGCACATAATCACTCGTTGACTTCTGCTTTTATGCGCTTTCAACACCGGCACGCACCCAGGTCGTATTCTATGCTTCATCTCCTCGTCAAAAAATGACTCCACGTCTCCTCTCAACTTATCCGCGTGGACGCCTTTATACGTTTCCGCGGCATCTGCCCCAGCTCTTTCCGCGCCTGCGCCGTACCCTAAAGCGTACCTCCCGAACCAGTAAATCGCCGTCAATATCATGTGCGCGCCGACTCTCCCCGAGTTCACCTCGTGTTGCACCCACAACCACGACGAGTTCGTATCCACCACCGTGTGGTCTAAATCGAAAAACGCCACCGAATCGTTCTTATCGTACGGTAAATCCACGTCCGCTATATCGCTCTCCATCAGTAATTCATCGATCGTTTTCGCATCGTTATCTTTTTCTATCTGCTCGCATTCAATTTTCGTCGGCGAAAGCAACGCGTCCGTCTTGTCCATCTGCCGCGCGGGAGAAGGAGGTTTCGTCCACACCGTCTTTGTTTTGTTCGTCGTCTGAATCGTCTCACCGGTCCCTCCTTCTTTTTCTCCCGCCAAATCCTCCTCGTTCGTTTTCGTCGTCGTCTCTGGAATCTCCACGCTCAGGGGGTCTCTCTTCTTCTTCTTCGTCGTCGTCGTCGTCTGCTTCTTCTTCGGGGAAGAAGAGATGCGGAGATTTTCCATCTCTGATTTTTGGTGATGAGAAATGATTTCGATGATGATGTGTCAACAACGAACGACGCGCTCTCCGTTGTCTGCGGGTGGTCCGTCTTCTTTTACGCTCTTCTTTTACGCTCTCTCTCTCTCTCTCTCTTGTGTGTGTGTGTTTATGTGTGTATATGTGTGTATATATATAACAACAATACGCGTTCCTTCCTTTCCTCTCCGTTCGTTTCCTAAAGGGTCGCGCGTCCAACCAAAGTGTGGCGTTTTGAAGGACACCACGAAAATCTCAAATACGAGTTTATGAACTCTCGTGTGTGTCTCGTTTCTCTCTCTCTCTCTCTGGTTTGGTGGTGTTGTTACTTTTTCGTCGTTGCTTTCTTTCTTTGGCTTTTTGGACGTTTTTTTTCCCAAAGAGCTGCCGAAACGTCGTCACAAAGTCTCGTTCTCTTTCTCTCGCGTGTTGTCGTGGTTCTTTGAGCACGCGCACTCTATTTGCGCGCAGAGAAGACAGACAGACACTCTTCGCGCAGAGAGAAAGAGAGAGAGAGTTTTTGGCGGCAGAAGAAGAGTTTTCGAGAGAGAGACGAGATGAGAGACGAGATGAAGAAGAACGAAACGTTTTGTGTTGGAGGTGTCGTTTACGTCGAGTAACAAAATGTTACGCAGAGCGGTGGTGTCCTCCGCGAAGACGAAGACGAAGCGAGAAGAGCTGTTGTTCTGGACTGGTGTCGTCGAAAAGGCTTTGTTTTCTTCTTCGACTGCAGATGATGACGAGAGGAAGACGGGAGGACGAAAGACGAAGAAGAAATCACCGAAGATACCAACGCCGTCACCTCTACCTCCTCCTCCGACGACGGCAACATCATCGTCATCGAAAATCGTCCCTTCAGAGAACCATATTGAAGGAACTCGGCACATTTTTCCTGTTTCAGACTTTCTCAAAGAGAACAAGGAAATCCTCTCCATCTGCGGCCTTTCGTTCGCGTGCGCGATGGGACACGGTATCTTAGCGCCTACCATTCCGTCGTTTGCGAGTACCGAGTTACATCTGTCGGGTGCGCAGATTGGTTCTATTCTCAGCGCGTTCGCGGCGGCGAGATTGTGCGTGAACACGCCGGCTGGGTATTTTGCGGATAAGTTTGGAAGGAAGAAATTGTTGTGGTTCGGTCCGATGGTTACGACGATGGCGAATATGAACACTTTTACGAGCGGATCTTATTACGAGTTGTTGGGAGCGCGCTTTTTAGCGGGAGTTGGATCTTCAATGTATACGACTGGAGCGTCGGTAAGTTTGAGTGATATCGCGAAAACAGAAAACAAAGGGATGATGAATGGAGGAAACGCAATGAACATGCATCAAGGCGCTGCTTTGGCTGGAGCGGCCATAGGCCCGGGGTTGATTTCCGCGATGTACGCGTTAGGTGGCGAGGATATTCGAACGCCTTTTTTATTCGCGACGGCGTTGAGTGGAAGTTTGAGCGCGGTGGCGTTGTACGCGGCGCCAGAGACGAAGCATTTATCGTCTTCGTCGTCGTCGTCGACGACGACGTCTTCCACTAATGAAGGCGGTGATGAAACGACAACATCGACGACGCCAACATCCGAGAAAAAAACACAGCTCTTACAACCCGGCGGTTCGATGACGATGGACGCGTCTCTGACGCTTAACAAAGACGCCATAGAGAAGCAAAAGTCACCGTCGGCTTCGGCAGATAGTAGGCAGTTGGGTATGCTCGTCAAACGTTCCGATTTCTGGTCGGTGTGTTTCTTGAACTCTGCTTTATTTTTCGCCGGCGCCGGCGGAAGAGGCGCCGTTTTGCCTATATTAGCCATTTCGCACGGCATGGACGCGCAAAATCTAGGCATGCTCTTCTCAGCTATGGCCACGACGAGTTTGATTGGATTAGTCCCTTCCTCGAAACTCATCACTACGTTTGGTGCTCGAAACGTCATCGCGCCGACGACGGTTCTCTCTTCGCTCGCCGTCATGGCCATCGCGGGAAGCTCCACCGACGCTGGTTTCGCCGCAGCGTGCGTCTCGTGGGCCGCTGCTTCGAGCATCATGGGTGCTGCTCCGATGACATTTGTCGCCGAAATAGCCCCAAGAAAAGCTAGCGGAGCCGCTTTGAGCATATACCGCAACTCAGGCGATGTCGGACTGTTACTCGGCCCCGTTTTAAGCGGCTTAGCGGTAGACTTTTTCGGAAGCGAAGTCGCTTTGGCCATGAACGCGAGCGTCCTAGTCTCCGCGGCGTTGGCGTTCCACGTGAGTAAAACAAGTCGAGAGAAGATGAAGAAGAAGGAAATGCTCCAACAAGAACGGCACAGAAGTAGTAAGTAGCGCGACATAATAGAGTACATAGAATGTGAGTAGATTTTAAAAGAGTCGGGCGTTCATCGCCGCGTAGAATAGGAGAAGAACTTTTACTCGTCCGCTCGGCGTCGAGGCGTGGGCCCGTTCCTCTCTGCCGCCCTCTCCTCCACGCCGTCATCTGCACTATTATTTTCACCACCACCACCACCACCAGCATCCGATGATGATGACGATGACGATAAAACCATCTGGCTAAACCGAACGATCTCTTCCACCTCTCTCCTCGCTAACTGTTCCTCCTCCTGGTCGTCGAAAGAAAGTTTCACGCTCTCCGCGGTTTTCCTAAACTCCTCCGCGGATATCACGCATCCGCTACTATTATTACTACTACGATTACCGCTACTTCTCTCGACGAGCTCCTTGACCGACCATCTCTTCTCCCCGGGGCCTTCGTTTATTACTAAACTCTCGTGCAAAGATGATGATTTTGGCGGCAAAACATCATCACCACTCGCACTACTACTCCCACTCCTCCTCCTCCTCAAACAACTCTCAAAACCACTCCCATGAATTCGAGGAGAGAGGAGTGCACCACCGACAAAAAACGACGCAGACGCAGACGACGACGACGCAAAGCCTCTCGTTCCTAAAACCGTCGTCCTTTTTAGCATTTTTGTTCCCGAAAACACTCGCGATTTTTGGAGGAAAAATTCAAAAAACGGCGACAGAATTTGTGCGCACATCGACAGTGTTTCATACGGCTGTGTTTCCTTTCGACGCGAACGCGTTAAAGAAAGAGAGATACTAAAGAGAGCGTTATAAATATGACTGGGTATTACAAGAAAAACAACAATAAAGGGGCGAACACGTACGGCGAAGCCAGACGAGGCAAAGGCCAGAATCAATCCCGTGTCGTTGGTGCGAGCAACTCTTCTACCAAGACGCCTTTGGAGATCGCGAGAGAGGAGGACAATTTGGAAGAGGAGTTGGGGTACCGCGTGCCCGGTTTGAACGGTTTAGAAGGTGCAGACGCGGAGGACGTGCAGTTGGGATGGTTGGTCAACGCCAGCGCGGTACGTTTTATTCGTATCTTATTCTTCTTCTTTGTCTGCTTCTTCGTACGTGAGCGCGATCGAGATACGAAAGCGCAGCCCGAGGGAAAATTCAAAAATTTTCAAACCTTTACCAAAAGAGGGCAGATTAGAGAGAGCGCTTTCGTCTCTCGCGTTTGATTTTTTACCACCACTCTCGGACGACAACACGTGAGCGGGAGGAGTCTGCCGGTCTTCTCATCGTCTCAAAGTTGTCTTCGCGCTTTTCGTGTTCTTCTTCGTCGTTTACGCTCTTCTTTTTCTAGTTTTTCTTCTTCTCGGTTGTCGATATCGCGCGGACCCGAATAATCGCGACGACGAGTTAGCGCTGACGCGTGCACGCGCATTCTCTCTCTCTCTCTTATTTTATGACGCGTTCGTGTTATTACGACGCAACAGACGACGGTGGAGTGCAAACAAGCGCAAAAGCCGCACGCGGCGGTGAACTTGTACTTTTCCTGCCAAGACGGTTCCGTGTTCAAAGTGCAGAAGAAATACGCGCCGTATTTTATGCTCGCGACTTCGCCCGGGAGCGAGCACGAGGTGGAGGCGTACGTGAGAAGGAAACATAAAGAGCACGTGAAAGAGGTGGAGTTAGTGGACAAGGAAGATTTGGATTTGAAAAATCATCTGAGCGGGTTGAAGCAGACGTATTTGAAGATTTCGTTTTACACGCAGAGCGGCATGTACGAGTGTCGGAGAGAGTTGTTGCCAATCGTAGAGAAGAACAAGGCGAAATCGAACGCATCGGTGGCGTATCAGGCTTTGCACGAGCAGGATGCGTTAAATGCGCACGAAAATGGCGGTGGGAACGATGCTATGCAAACAGACGCGAGAGGGAAGAGGGTGTTTGAAAATTCGAAAAAGAAGACGTTCACGGATTACGAAGACGCGATGTTGGATATCAGAGAGTACGACGTGCCGTATCACATGAGGTATATGATTGATTCCGAGGTGAGGTGTGGACATTGGTACGACGTGAAAGTTGAAATTGGTGATGGAGATGTAATCATTACGCACAGGCCAGATTTGAAGAGAAGAGCGGAAGTGAGAGTGTGCGCGTTTGATATCGAGACGACGAAATTGCCTTTGAAGTTTCCCGACGCCGAGTTTGATCAAGTGTTTATGATTTCGTACATGTTGGACGGGCAAGGCTATTTGATTATCAATCGCGAAGTTGTCAGCGAAGATTGCGACGATTTTGAATACAATCCGAAACCGGAATATCCTGGGCCGTTTATCGTGTGGAACGAGCCGGACGAGAAGGCGCTATTGCGCAGATGGTTCGATCACATGCGCGACGCGCAACCGAACGTGTACGTGACGTATAACGGCGACTATTTCGATTTCCCTTTCATTGAAACGAGAGCGAAAAAACACGGGATGTCCATGTACCGAGAAATTGGCTTTCGAGGGTCGGATTCCGGGGAGACGAGGTCAAAGTTTGCTTTGCATTTGGACGCCTTTCACTGGGTGAAGAGAGATTCGTACTTACCGGCTGGGTCGCACGGTTTAAAAGCAGTCACGAAGAAGTTGTTGAAATTTAACCCCATCGAGGTCGACCCGGAAGATATGCTTCCATTTGCGCGCTCGCAACCGCAAACTATGGCGGCATATTCGGTATCCGATGCCGTGTCTACGTATTATTTGTACATGAAGTACGTTCATCCTTTCATCTTTTCGTTGGCGACAATCATTCCGCTTACGCCAGATGAAGTTTTACGAAAAGGGTCTGGGACGTTGTGCGAGTCTTTGCTCATGGTTGAAGCGTATCGAGGAAACATCGTGTGCCCGAACAAGCAAAGAGGTGCGGGCGAACAGCATTTCAACGGCCATCCGCTGGAAAGCGAGACGTACATTGGAGGCCACGTGGAGTGCTTGCAATCGGGCGTGTTTCGCTCGGACATTCCGGTCAAGTTCAAGCTGGAACCGAAAGGGTACCAAAAACTCATCGACGCCGTTGACGACGATTTGAGGTACGCGCTGAAGCACGAAGGTAAAGGAGCGACGGAAGATGACGTCGAAAACTACAAAGAGATTAGAGAAGGCATCGTGAAGAAGCTGGAGGAATTGCGCGATAACCCGAACTGCGAGGTGAATCCGCTGATTTATCACTTAGACGTCGCGGCGATGTACCCGAACATCATCTTGACCAATCGGTTGCAACCGATGGCGAACGTGAACGAAGATATTTGCGCGTCGTGTGATTTTAACCGTCCAGGTAAAACTTGCTTGAGAGAAATGGAGTGGACGTGGAGAGGCGAACACTACTCCGCGACGAGCTCGGATTACGCGCAAATCAAAGCGCAGTTGCAGATCGAAAGGTTTCCGCCGCTAATTCCGGGCGAACCGAAACGGTTTTGGAAGGATTTGAGCAGACAAGAGCAAGAAATCGCAAAGAAGACGCGCTTAAAGATGTACTCGCAAAAAGTGTACAGAAAAGTCATGGAGAAGCCCGTCGTCGAAACGAAAAAGAGTTCGATTTGCATGAAAGAGAACAGTTTTTACATCGATACCGTGCGAACTTTTCGCGATCGGAGATACGAGTATAAAGGGTTGAACAAACAATGGAAAGGAAGACTGTCCGCGGCGAAACAGGAAGGGAACCCTATCGAGACGAAAGAGGCGGCCGATATGGTGACGTTGTACGATTCCTTACAGCTCGCGCACAAGTGTATTTTGAATTCTTTTTACGGGTACGTCATGAGAAAAGGCGCGAGATGGTATTCTATGGAAATGGCTGGAGTTGTCACGCTCACTGGCGCGCGCATCATCCAAATGGCAAAGCAACTCGTCGATGACATTGGTATGCCGCTCGAGTTGGATACCGACGGTATCTGGTGCTGTCTTCCGGGTACGTTCCCGGAGGAATACACGTTCGAGCCGAACAGCGACGGGTCCGGAAACATGAAGAAAAAATTGAAGGTTAGCTATCCGTGCGTCGTTCTCAACCGCATGACCGATTTGCAAACCAGAAACGATCAATATCAAACGCTCGTCGACCCAGAAAAGCAAATTTACAAGCAGTCTTCGGAGATGTCCATCGAGTTTGAAGTCGACGGTCCGTACAGGGCGATGATTTTACCGGCGTCGAAAGAAGAAGGCGTGCTGATTAAGAAGCGTTACGCGGTTTTCAATCACGACGGGTCTTTAGAGGAGTTGAAAGGCTTCGAATTGAAAAGAAGAGGCGAGTTGAAGTTGATCAAGGTGTTTCAATCCGAACTTTTTGAAGATTCCGGGAGTTCTCCATTTTTAGGAGGGCAGACGCTGGAAGAGGTGTACAAGAGAGTAGGCGACATCGCCAATCGACTTCTGGACATGCTCGACACGAAAGGAGAAGAAATTGACGACGAACAACTCATCGATTACATTTCGGAATCGAGCGTTATGAGTAAATCGTTGGCAGAATACGGCGATAGGAAGTCCACGTCGGTGACGACGGCGAGAAGACTCGCACAATTTCTCGAAGCCCCTGATCTCGTCAAGGATAAAGGTTTGGTGTGCAAATACATCATCTCGGCGAAACCTCACGGCGCGCCTACTTCGCAAAGAGCCATTCCGGTTTCCGTCTTTTCGAGCACACCTGCGGTCGCGAGGAAATATTTGCGAGAGTGGTTGAAAGATGCTCCTCCGGGAGAAGCTGGCGAAATGCCAGACTTGCGCGATATTCTCGATTGGGAGTATTACAAAGGTCGTTTGCGCGGCGCGGTGCAGAAAATTATCTCCCTTCCGGCAGCTTTGCAAAACGTCAAGAATCCGTGTCCCGGCGTGGTGCACCCGGATTGGTTAAATAAGCGCATTCGCGAACTCAAGGATAAGCGCAAGCAGATCAAACTCGATTCCATGACGGGCTTCAGCAGACAGACCAAGGATGAATACCTCGAGCAATTGAACTTTTCGGAAGACGAGGACGAAGAAGATACGAGAAACGAGGACAACGACAACGATGATGAACACGACATGGAAGACTTTGGCGCGGCTAGAATTACACCGGCGAGAGGCGCGCGCGTGCGCGTGTTCCAGAGACACCGCGACACTGGACACCATCACGGCGGGCCCAGAACGCCTCCGATTGGTAACATGAATTTGCCTGCACCGGATCCAAACAGCGATTACGCGTCGTGGCTCGAGCACGCCACGAAAGGCTGGCGCATAAAGCGCAAGGAAAAGCGCGAGCGAAAACATCGAGAAGATCTCGAAGATCAACGTCGCGAACGCGAGGGCCTTCCTCGTCAGAAGCGCCGTCACAGCGCAAACGACGATAGTTTCATCGGCCAAATGGACTTGTTTCTCGAGAACGTCGACGAGTCTTTGGCCACCTCTCCGTGGCAGATTGTCTCCATCGATGATTACTCGCGAGGCAACGCGCCTTCATCCTTGGAAGATGGCGGCGCCGAAGTCGAAGAACCTCCGGCGGGCGTTTTCCGCGTCTGGGTCGTCGCCGATGGCGCCATGCGTTCCGTTTTGCTCTCCGCGCCGAGAAAAGTGTACGTTGCCACGCACCATCCCGATCCCGAAGGTGATAGAGGTTTGAACGGGAAAAAGCGCGTCAACGTTGCGTTACCGCGAGCACAAAACACGAATAATTTCATGACGGCAGACGGCACGAGCACGTTGAATGTCTACGAAGTTGAGTTTGACGCTTCGAAATTGTCCGCGGTTCAATACGGCAGAGACGTCGCAGCGTTACTCGCGGATAAAAACGTAGTTGGCGTGTATGAACGAGACGTACCGTTAGAAGATTGGTCGATTCAAACCATCGGGTGCGTCGCTCGAGTGAAGAGAGAAGCCGCGAATGAAATATTAGACGATTTGAAAAAGACGCACAAAGAAGGGTTGAAGAAGAAAGTGCAACCTATGTTGGAAGTATCCGCGACGAATTTGGACATGAAAACGACGACAGAAGTGAACTACTTGCCGTCTATGATGGACTTTACGGACGATCGCGCGCTTTCATCCGCGGGTTTGTTGCGCCACTGCTCGATTTATCACGCGGCGTTGGACGGCAAAGGCGTCTTTGCCGCACACTTTCCAAAGAGAGGCGGTAAAGGGACATCGAAAGGTTTGCTCATATTGCTCCAACCTGGAGGAAAATCGGTTCGCGAAGTTGACAGTGAATTCGTTTCGGAAATGTTTGAAGGCGAGAAAGGACGCGTCGACGGTAACGAGGAAATGGAAGAAGATCGAGATTCTGAAAAGTGCGAATGGCGCGTCATTTACGCCAGGACGTCTGCGGCGGCAGCGAAAAACCTCAACGACGCAGTCTCTGAGTTTGCAAACGCCTCGAACGGTCCAAGCGTCGTCTTGCTCGAAGCACCGCCTGTTGGTTACGGTATTCCTGAATTCGATGACGACGACGACGCTTTCGCTTCCTCTTGCGCCGGCATGAACAAGAACGCGAAAGCGGCGAAACGTTTTGAGAAAGTGCTCACCGCCTTAAAAGATTCGCCCATTCTAGTCGTCCCGTTCAACTCTGGCGACATCGAGTATCTCAGTGAAAAAGGCATCGCGTGGCAACGCGACGCTGCGCAGTTAGCTGCTATCCGTCTCGCGCACACCTCGAAACATTTGGAGAAGTCTATCCAAATCTCCCGCTACGCGCACATTCCTCTCTGTAATCTCGATTCGGACTGGTCCACGCACGTTTTAGATACATTCTTCGCGCGACGACTTCGCGATGAACATCAAGTTCTCTGGTCTGGGAAAAACGGCAAGCCAGACTACGGTGGTGGATCAATGGATGATCAGCTTAGTTCGACGTTGACTTTGGAATCGATGGAATCGCCAAGATGCGAACTTTCGAAATCCGGCGTTTACAGATCCGTCTGTTGCGAGCTGCGCGTCCATCACTTGGTGGTTTGCGCCATCGTGAATTCACACATCTTGAACGATCTCGAACAAGGCGCGTTGTTAGGTTTCGATGGAGGCAATGCTACCGTCGCCGACCGCGGTGGACACGACGCGTCGAACGCGTTTCGGACGTTGAGGAAGATGGTGGCAGAGATGCTCCGAGACGCGTCAGAACGAGGCAACGAAATCGCCGACGCCACTTTGGCGCAGCTTCGACGCTGGATATTTTCTTCCAATTCGAGAATGCGAGAACCGGGTTTACAGCATTTGGTGGAGTTGTGTTCGAGAAAAGTGTTCACGTTACTCATATCAGAACTCAACCGATTAGGCGCGGATGTCGTTTTCGCGGATACGCGACGCGTCATCGTGTCGACGAAGAAGAATTCGTTGGCCTCGGCGTCGGCATTCATCACGGGTTTACGTAACGCGTTAGGTACGCGGGAGTTATTCAACTGGCTCGAACTCGAACCCACGAAGGTCTGGCACACGCTCTTATTTAGAGGACCGCACGATTTCGGGGGTTTGGCTGCAGACGAGACCGTCCTTCAGAAGTTGTTCTTGAACAACGGGGCTGGGGAGGCGCCGATGGAGACGGAAAACGTCCCGACGGATACACAACTCGATCCACATGCCGTCGAAGGGGACGAAGCATCGCTCGAAATGCACTGGAACATCGCCACTTTTCTTCCAGAGGCGTTGAGCGATCACTTCAAAGCGATCGCTGGCGACTTTATCGTCCTTCCGTGGAAACGCGAACGCGAACTCGGTCCCGACGGTCGCTTCGGTGTCGCGAAAGAGGACAAAGACGTGTCTGCTGCGCAGACGGATAGAATAAAGGCACAACTGGAAGCACCAGATGATTTGAGCGATTTGGAACTCAATGAGGACGATACCAATGAAGAGAACGCGGACTCCGCCGCCGAGAGGAGGGCCGACGCCGACGATGGGAAGGAGAACGCAACTCCAGAGCAAACGAAAAAGGAGAGTAAATACCACGCGGACGACGCGAATAACCAAAATTTGGCTAGAAACAGACTCAAAATTGAGGAAGAGAAAGCGACATGGCTCTGCGCGCAAATAGATTCGCACTTTACGCCGAAAATTCTCCAAGTCGCGCGCGGATTTGAAAAGCACGCGTCGAGATCCACGCACGGCGCTACTCGTCTCGACAAGAGGTACTTGTTCCCGGAAAATTTGCCCGGAGCGCATTTACCAAATCACCTTCGAGGCAACGCGGCGTTAGCGTTCGTCAAAACAGTAATTGCCGTGCTTTCTCTCGATGACACGATCGCAGATGCGGTTACCAGATGTCGCAAAAATGCACTCAAGTTACTCTCCGTTCCAGAGTTTGGTCCGGAAGCGACGTTTGGCGAACCGTGCATCTCTTTCGCGTTACGCGACGTCGTGTGCGAATGTTGCGGCGACGTTCGAGATTTAGATTTGTGCAGAGATCCAGATTTAGCCGATGGCGAGTGGCGCTGCGCGGAGTGCGAGAATCGATACGATCTCCAGTGGATTGAGATGAAACTCTGTGACGAAGTAAACGCGCGCGTTCGCAAAGCGCAGACGCAAGATTTGAAGTGCAAAAGATGCACGAGAATTAAAGTTGGTCACGTCCAGAACCGATGCCCGTGTGGTGGTTTGTTCGAAACCACTTCTAAGCCGGGCGCCTTGCGTGATGGTTTGCGCGTGTTTCGGAACGTCGCGAGATGGCACGAATTTGACGTTTTAGCTTCAGTCGTTCACTTCTGCGAAAATCAAACTTAAAAAAAGTAGAAATTAATACTCGAACACGGTAGGCACAAGAGGAGGTTTTTAATCATATTATATAAAGAAGTAAATGCATTAGTGTTCACAACATCAGTTTTCTGTACTGTACGTATGTAGTAGTATGTTTCTCAATGCCTTTCAATCTCGCTCAGAATGATTTGCGTACTCGGCGAGATTTTCCTCAACTTGTTAAACACCCAATACTTGAAACACACGTCCAAAAACACCGGTACGGTTGCCACAAACATTCTCGCAAACGTCTCAAACTTATGATAATCCCCTCCGTATCGAGTAATCATAAAAGCCAAAAATGCTTGCCACCCGTCACTCGAGTGATACCCGACCACCATATCCGCCCCGAGCATCAACGCAAACGCCTGAGTCGCCGAATCCAATCCGTTGAACTGCGCGCTCAACTCGGTCAACATTTTCGACACAAACTCCTTCTGATAGACTAAAACGCACGCCAAAATGCTCACGTACATCATACTCCCGATCCAATTACCAAGCGCTTTCGTCGACCTCGTTCTCTCTTTCATCTCCAACCGTTTCATCTCCTCCGCCACTAACTTCCTCTTCGTCTTCTCAAACTTTGCGGCGTCTTGTTCGTCTGGAAACTGCGCCAAATTTTCGTAATACAAACGCTTCTCGAACCGAGCGATGTCGTTACACACCGACTCCGTCTGCGTCTTCGTCAGCGACGAAGAAGAATACGACCCGCTCATACTCGCACCACTGCTCGAATGCTTCGATACCTTCAACTCCAACCACGGATCCACAAACATCGCCTGCAAGGAACAACTCGCGAAATACGGAACGCCAAACGTAAACATCAAAACCTTCCCTAAACTCTTCGTCAGTTGTCCCCATATCTCCAACTGCGTCTTTTCAAACTCGTCGTCCTCGTCGTCATCTTCTTCCGTGGTTATGATGTTCGCATCCACGTCGAAAAATTGTTGAAACGCGTTGATCGAAGGGTTGTTCGTAATCTTTTGTCTGCTTTTCCGCCTTCGTTTTTCAGTCGTCCCGCCTTTGTTGTTGTTCTCCCCGCTGCCGCTGCTCGTCGCGTTGTTAAAACTAGTACTGCTATTCTCGTTGTCTAAAATCGCCGACACTGGCGCGAGGAGTGCGCGCCTTCCTCTGTCTCCTCTCCTTTTATTCGTCGTCGTTCTGTCTCGTTTCGATGCACTCATCATCATCGCGCAATTTAAGCGACGTGTCCTTCCCATTTTCTTGCTCATCAGCTTCATCATCATCAGCCTCTTTTGATGTTGTTGTTGTTCTCCTCCTCCTCTCGACGTCGTCTTCATTCGCGCGGAGGAAGACACGGCAGAAGAAACAAAAGAGTAACTGCAACAAAACGACATATCTTTCTCTCTTTCTCTTTCTCTCTGTATCTCTCTCTCTGTTATCTGT
>Ga0255763_1001583_pt1 | contig 23202 bp, 19 predicted proteins | sample 041ome_2_FD_179963 | JGI IMG/M metagenome (GOLD analysis project Ga0255763, IMG submission 179963) | Coastal salt marsh microbial communities from the Groves Creek Marsh, Skidaway Island, Georgia - 041406US metaG (version 2) | ecosystem: Environmental > Aquatic > Marine > Intertidal zone > Salt...
GACGGCTTTGGGGTTGCGTGCCGACAGTTATCCGTTGCACCTGCAGGCATTGCCGTCGATGCGCATGTTCAGCCTTGCCGATGCCGATATGAATATAATGCGCACCACCACGGCGTTGCTTGGCGGTGCTATGGGCGGGGCTGATATGATGACCGCCTATGCGCATGACGCGCTGACCGGCGGCAGTGCGATGGGGCGGCGTCTGGCGCGGATGCAGCAAATTATGATGATTGAAGAATCGGGTTTGGGGCGCAGTCTTGATGCGGCTGGCGGTGCGGCGTTTATTGAGGCGCGTACCGAGGCGCTTGCCGCAGCGGCATGGGCTGGTTTTCAGGATATCGAGGCGGCTGGCGGCGCGGCGGTGGCACAGGCTGAACAGAGATTTGCGGCGATGGCAGAGGCCGCCGCCCGCCGCCGTGACCAGCAGTTGGCACAAGGCAAATTGCCGTTGCTTGGGATAACAGTGCAGCCTGACAGCAAGCCGGTTGGCGATCTGGCACCGCGCTGGCAGATGATCGCGCGCCCGGCAGCGGTGATTGAGGCGATTCGCCGACAGAGTGCAAAAACACCGCCGCGTATTTTGATTTTGCAGCAGGGCGATGCGGCAGATCCGCGGCGAGAGGCAATCCGGCGGGTGCTACGTATTGGCGGCATGTCGGCGGTGCATTTGACATTACCGGTGGCCCCTGTTGATGCGGTGACAGTTGATGCCGTGAGAGTTGCGCGCCCGGCCATTGTTGTTTTGCTCGATCTGAAAATTGACAGGCTGAACCCGCAGGTGCGGGAACAGCTTGATCATAGCATTCTGCTGGGTGGCATTTTTGAGGCTGATGATATTTTGCCAGATACTGCGCAAATTGCGTGGCTGATAAAGCTGGCAGATATGACAAAGGATCTGGATTAATGCAGGGGTTTCCTGACTTCACCAAAATCGCCCTGCCTGCTGCCGACCAGATCACCGCCAGCCTTGGCGAGATGCCAGATGCCATTAACCCGGGTGCTATCGATAATGCCGAGCAATTGCCCCTGCCGGCACTGGCATCTGGCGATGCGGAAACACAGGCACGGCTGGCGGGCAGTCAACCGGGCATCGCGCCATTTTTACGTGGCCCTTACCCCAGCATGTACGCCACCCGCCCATGGACAATCAGACAATATGCCGGCTTTTCCACAGCCGAAGAATCGAATAAATTCTACCGGAAAAATCTGGCGGCAGGTCAGATGGGATTATCAGTGGCATTCGATTTGCCAACACATCGGGGCTATGATTCGGATAATCCGCTGGTGGCTGATGATGTCGGTCTGGCGGGTGTGGCGATTGATTCGATTGCTGATATGGCGCTGTTGTTTGACTCTATCCCACTTGATCGGATGACCGTATCGATGACCATGAATGGCGCGGTTTTGCCGGTGCTGGCTTTATTTATTGTTGCCGCCGAAGAACAGGGTGTGCCCGCCGCGAAATTGGCTGGCACCATCCAAAATGATGTTTTGAAAGAATTTATGGTGCGCAACACCTATATATATCCGCCGACGCCCTCAATGCGGATTGTGTCGGATATTTTTGCTTTTTGCGCCCGGGAAATGCCGAAATTCAATTTTATTTCGGTGTCGGGCTATCACATGCAAGAGGCCGGAGCATCGGCCGATCTGGAACTTGCCTATACATTGGCTGATGGCCTCGCCTATATGCGTGCCGGTGTCGCGGCTGGTCTGAAGGTTGATGATTTTGCCCCGCGGCTGTCATTCTTTTTTGGCATTGGCATGAATTTCTATATGGAAGTGGCAAAATTACGGGCGGCGCGCATTCTCTGGGCGGAATTGATGCAGGCGCATTTTTCACCGCAAGATCCAAAGTCATTGATGCTGCGGACACATTGCCAAACCTCGGGCTGGTCATTGGCCGCTCAGGATGTGTTTAATAATGTGCCGCGCACTTGTATTGAAGCGGCCGCAGCGGTGGCGGGTCATACGCAATCGCTGCATACCAACTCGCTTGACGAGGCCTTGGGGCTGCCCACCGATTACGCCGCCCGGATCGCCCGTAACACGCAAATCCATCTGCAAAATGAAGCGAATATGGCACATGTGATTGATCCGTTTGGTGGCAGCCATCTGATCGAGCAACTGACCCAACAGCTGGCGGACAAGGCGCGCCAGCATATCGCTGAAACCGAATCGCTTGGCGGTATGGCGGCGGCGATTGAGGCTGGCATCCCGAAATTACGCATTGAGGAAGTGGCGACAGCAACTCAGGCACGCCTTGATTCGGTCGAGCAGGTGATTGTGGGTGTGAATAAATATCAGCCTGCCACCAGCGATAGCAGTGCCGAGCAGGTCGAGGTGCGCCGGATTGATAATGGCGACGTGCGCGAGCAGCAAATTGCGCGGCTGCAAAAGCTGCGTAAGAGCCGCGATCAGGCGGCGGTCGATGCGGCACTGGCGGCATTGTCACAGGCAGCGGCCGGCACCGATAATTTGATGCCGCTTGCCATTGAGGCGGCACGGCATCGCGCCACGGTAGGTGAAATGTCAGATGCGCTCGCCGCAAATTTTGGCAGGCATACCGCCAAAATTCAGGGTGTTCGTGGCGTCTGGCGCAAGCATGTTGTGGCAGATGCCGATATCGACATATTGAAACAGCGGGTCGCGGCGTTTCGTGATGCGGTTGGTCGTCCACCCCGCTTTTTAGTCGCAAAGCTGGGTCAGGATGGGCATGATCGCGGCCAGAAAGTGATTGCCTCGGCGTTTGCTGATCTTGGCTTTGAGGTGATCACCGGGCCGTTATTTCAGACCCCGGACGATGTTTATGATTTGGCGATTGATGGTGAAGTCGACGCGATTGGCGTGTCAACATTGGCTGCCAGCCATCTCAGTCAGGTGCCGTCATTGCGCCGTAAACTGGATGCTGGCGCCGGGCGTCATATTGAACTGGTTGTCGGCGGGGTGATCCCGCCGGGTGATATTCCGGCATTAGAAGCGGCTGGTGCTGGCGCGGTATTTCTGCCAGGCACAAAATCAACAGATGCGGCGATGCGCCTGCTTGATCTTTTGGCGCGGCGGCGCAATATCTCAGCATGAACCAGCGTTTTTGGTCATTTTTTCGATAAGAGGTAAACCCGTTTATGCCCACACAAACCGCCGCAACGGCACAGGCTGAAGCCGCCGCGATCGTCGAAGAATTTGGATTTTTTGATGATTGGGAAGACCGCTATCAGCTATTGATTGATCAGGGGCGCAAGCTGGCGCCATTTCCCGGCCATCTGCGTGATGATTCGCACAAGTTGCGTGGCTGCCAATCGGTCGTTTATTTTGCCGCCGAACGCGATGCCTCGGATGTTGTCACATTTACTGCCGAGTCGGATGCGGCCATTGTGCAGGGTCTGGTGGCGCTTTTACTGCGCGTCTATTCGGGACGCCCTGCCACAGAAATTCGCGATACAGAGCCTAGTTTCCTAACCGAAATTGGTCTCGATTCACATCTTTCGGCCACCCGCAAAAACGGCCTTGCCAGCATGCTTGGCGCGATTAAATCTGCGGCAAACTAATCCGGGCTTCGTTCAGCCCGCGGTGTCCGGTCGTAGCATTCGCGATAGCATTTTGAAAAATGCGAAGCTGAAACAAAGCCGCAGGCTAGCGCAACTGACAGAATTGACATTGATGTCTGGCGCAGCAAATGGCGGGCACGTGCCAGCCGTAAATTCAGATAATAACGGGTTGGCGTGGTATTCAGATATTTGCGGAACAAGCGTTCAAGCTGGCGTGTCGACAGCCCGGTTTGGCGCGCAATGGCTGTCTGTGGCAGCGGTTCTTCCAGATTATCTTCCATGGTTTTCACCACAGCCAGCAATTTTGGATGGCTGACGCCGATGCGCGAGCGTAGTTCCATGCGCTGCCGGTCGGTGGGTTCGCGGATGCGGTCGTGAATGAACTGATCCGACACTTCAGCCGCCAATTGCGCCCCATGTGACTGCGAAATCAGATTGAGCATCATATCCAGCGCAGCGGTGCCGCCAGAGCATGTCACCCGGTTGCCATCAATTTCAAACAGATCAGTGGTAATCTCCAGTTCCTGAAACTCTTCGGCCAGCCCGTCAATATTCTCCCAGTGAATGGTACAGCGATGCCCAGTCAGCAATCCGGCAGCCGCCATTACATAGGTGCCGGTACAAATGGCCCCAATAATAGCCCCGTTTCGGTCAAGCCTGCGGATCAGGTTCAAAATAGCTTTGCTGGTGTTGCCGCGAACATTGACGCCGGCGCACACAAACACCATGCGGCATTTCTGCAAATTTTCTGGGTCGTTGTTGGTGTGCACTTCAACCCCATTGCTGGCGATGCTGCTGACACCATTGGGGCTGGCCACCATCCATTCAAAAATAGGTCTGCCACTTTGTCGGTTGGCGGCGCGTAATGGTTCGATGGCTGAGGAAAATGCCAGTAACGAAAACTCATTGAGCAACAGAAAGCCGATTTTTTGCGCATTTGTATCAGCTTCATTATTCAACAAATGTTTTATCGTGCTGCTACCCATCTGTTTCTCTTACGCAAGCGCCGTTGAATGGCGGCCGTTTCACTTGTCATTAAGCGTCAATTTTGCGGAAATGAAACAAAAAAAATGCACCGGTGATGAATTTTTTCCCGGCGGCTGGTCGCGTTCAGCTGTGGCGCTGCGGCCTGTTGTGGCTTTTTGGTGTCAAATAGCCGCGAAATTTGCTATCACCCTGCCGCGATGACCCAGTTGCCGATTCCGATTCCTGACCCGATTACCAGCGCGGCGAATGCCGAGGTTAAATTTCTGCGTTCTTTGCATGAGCGTAAATATCGCAAGAAGTCGGGCTGGTTTCTGGCAGAAGGCACGCGCATTTGTCGTGAGGCTGTTGCGCTTGGGTGGGATTTGCATCGGCTGGCATTTTTGGCGGGCCGTGAGTCGGACGCGGTGATGGCGCCGATTTTAGCGGGACTCGCCGCGTCTGGTGGCCGCGCCCTGCCGGTGACCGAGGCCTTGTTACAGCGAATCAGCCGTAAAGATAATCCGCAAATCCTGCTTGGTGCATTTGCCCAGCGCTGGCATGATTTGCAGAGTGTCACCCTGCAGACCGACAAAGTTTGGGTGGCGCTCGACCGGGTGCGCGACCCCGGTAATTTGGGAACAGTTATGCGCACGGCGGACGCCGTTGGTGCCGCTGGCATCATTCTGGTCGGCGATTGTACCGACCCGTTTTCGTTTGAGGCTGTGCGGGCGTCGATGGGCGCCGTTTTCAATGTGCAGATTGTGGCCTGTAGCGAGGCCGAATTTATGGCGTTTGGAGCGATCTGGCCGGGCCGGATCATTGGCACCGCATTGCCAGCCGCGGTTGATTACCGAAGCGCCGATTATGATGGGCCATTAGTGATGCTGATGGGCAACGAACAATCCGGCTTGAGCAAACCGCTCATTGATTTGTGCCATCGGCTGATTAAAATCCCGATGCTTGGCCGCTCGGACTCGCTCAATCTGGCTGTGGCAACGGGTGTTGCTCTATACACAGCCCTCGATAAGCGGCGCTAACCGGCCAGCCATCGGGCAAAATTTGCCTGTGCGACATAGCGTCTTGGCTGCGGGTCAGACAGGGCTGATTCCAGAATGGCAAGCTCGCCTGACTCGATTTGGCCGGGCCGCCCGGCAAGATGGTCGGCGAGTGCGTAATGCGCCGCCAGTGACGATGCGCGGATCGCATAAATTGTCAGCACAAGAAACATCGCATCGGCACTTAGCAAACGGGCGGCTTGCTGTAATAAGGGCGACAAATCCTCTTCGATGCGCCAGGTTTCGCCTTTTGGGCCGCGGCCATATTTCGGCGGATCCAGAATGATCCCGTCATATTCACGTTGGCGTCTGATCTCGCGCGCCACAAAGCCGCTGGCATCATCTGTGATAAAGCGGATTGGTGCCGCCTCGAGGCCGCAGGCATCACGGTTTTCAAAGGCCTGTGCGATGGCTTTTTTGCTGGCGTCGACATGCGTGACTTCGGCACCGGCTGCGGCGGCATGCAGACTGGCCAATCCGGAATAGGCAAACAGGTTCAGGATGCGCGGCGGCCGTTGGTGTTGCTGGGTAAATTTTTCGATATGCTCCGCACACCAGTTCCAATGCGCTGCCTGTTCCGGGAAAAATCCGAGATGGCGAAATGGTGTCGGACGCGCCAAAAAACGCAAGCTCTGATAATGCATCTGCCAGCTTTCAGGAAGCGTTTTCGCTAGTTGCCAGCCGCCGGATTCATGATCCTCGCTATCGGCTTTGCCAGGCTGGAATGTGCCATCAGCTGTCCAGGCATCGGCGGCAAGGCGCGGCCGCCACATGGCCTGTGGTTCAGGCCGAATAAAGCGAAAACTGCCAAATCGTTCCAGCTTTTTCAGATTACCGCTGTCAAGCAATTCGTAATCATGCCAGTCGGTGCTGGTTAGTAAAGTCAAATGCCGTGCCGTCATGTCGGCGATACTGACATAGATGTTGCAGATTGCAATCCACAATCTGCCGGGGGTCTCGCCGGGTTGATTTTCTGGCCGGGTTGGTTATGTGGCCGGGTTGGTTATCTGGTCTTGGCTATCTTTGTTTATTCCTGTAAATTTGTAAAAATCTTGCTTAGTTTGCCGGGTTAATGCCAAGCACCTGCACTAAATATGCGAAAAATTTCAGATTTGTAGAAATAAGATGCGTGTAGCAGAGCAATATGTTAAACGGCGCCGGCGTGAATGTCCGGCGTGAATTTTGGGTGTTTTCTATGGATCGAATTGACAAGCTAATCTTGACGCAGCTTCAGCATAACGCGGCGCAGCCAGTGGCGGATATCGCGCGCAAGGTCGGGTTGTCGGTAACGCCATGTTGGCGGCGCATTCAACGGATGGAAGAATCAGGCCTCATTCGCAAGCGCGTCGCCCTGCTTGACCCAAAAGCCATCGGCGTCGGCATGTCGGTGTTTGTGGCGGTGCGCACTGACCAGCATAACGCTGAATGGTTGAGTGATTTTGCCAAGATGGTCGCGCATATGCCAGAGGTCGTCGAATTTTACCGGATGAGTGGAGAGGTTGATTATTTACTGCGGGTCGTGGTGCCTGATATGGCGGCCTATGACACATTTTATCGCAAGCTGATTGCCAATGTTCAGCTCACCGATGTCAGCTCGTCATTTGCCATGGAAGAAATTAAATATACCACGGCATTACCCTTGCCAGAGCTTGATGATGACGTCTAACGACAGCTCGGCAGCACAGCCAAAAACACCAAACATCATCGTGTTTCGGGATAAATTGTTACTGCCAAGCGAGGGCTTTATCAAAACCCATTACACGGCTTTTAATGCGGCGAATCTGGTCTATCTTGCCAGTCATTTTGGCTGGCGTGCTGCTGAATTAGACGGGCAGATGATGGCGACGGCACCCGATAGTCTGCGCCGATTGTGGTTCAAACAAACCGGCCGTACCCTTATTCTGCCGGATTTAAAAGCGCTGGCACCGCAGTCTGTGCATGCGCATTTTGGGCGGGGCGGGGCGCTGGCGCTGCCTCTGGCAGAGGCGTTGGGGGTGCCGCTTTTTGTGACATTTCATGGTGGCGATGCGACCAAGGAAACGCATCAGCGTCGTCGGCTGATCCCGACCATTTATCAAAGGCGTCTATCGCATTTGCAGGCTTATGCCAGCGGGTTTTTATGTGTGTCGCAATTTGTTGCCGACAGATTGGCGGCGCAGGGCTTTCCTAAAGCCAAGCTGATAACCCATTATATCGGCATTGATGTGTCCCACATGCAGCAGCCAGAACAGCGTCAGGGGCGGCTGTTATTTATCGGCCGGCTTGTCGATAAAAAAGGCGTTGATATTTTGCTGGCAGCGATGCGGCGCTTGCAACAGTCAGACAGTAAAACTGTGCCGGGGCTGGATATTGCCGGCAGTGGGCCGCTCGAGGCAGAATTACGCGCACAGGCAGCTGATCTATCTTCTGTCCGGTTTTTGGGATGGCAGACCCCGGAACAGTTAAGCCGCATTTTGCACAAGGCACAGGCGGTTGTTGTGCCAAGCCGGATTGCCGCCGACGGGGATTGCGAAGGTTTGCCGACAGTTGTTCTTGAATCGATTCGCGCTGGTGTGCCGGTGGTGGCATCTGACCATGCCGGTATCCCGGAAATTATTCGGCATGAAGAGACCGGTTTTCTGGTGCCTGAAAATGATCCGGATGCGCTGGCTGCGGCGCTGTTGGCGGCCAGCCAGACGGGCGACCAAATGCGGCAAATGGTGGCCCGGGCACAGCAACGGTTGCAGCGTGATTTTAACGCCGCCACACAGTCGCAAAAGCTGCAACAATATTTGCTTGGCAATGTCACGGCTGATGCTGCGGCATCGGACTACAGCGTGATGTGAACCGATTTGACCTCGCTATAGGCATCCAGCGTATAGATCGAATTTTCCCGTCCAAAGCCGGAATGTTTGGCCCCACCAAAAGGCAGACCCGGCGGCAAAATATTAAAGCTGTTGACCCAGACATTGCCGGATATCAATGCATCGGCCACGCGGTGTGCGCGTGACAGATCGGTTGTCATCACCCCGGCACCGAGACCAAATTCGGTACTATTGGCACGCTCGATGGCGTCTTGCTCATCATCAAAAATCAGCACCGACATGACCGGGCCAAAAATCTCTTCACGCGTGACGCGCATTGAATCGGTACAGTTGGTCAAAATGGTGGGCTCCATAAAATATCCATTTTCAAAGCCCTGTGGATGGATTTGTTTGCCACCAGTGGCAATCTGCGCGCCTTCCGCGCGGCCTATCTTCACATAGTCGAGCACTTTACCAAGATGTGATGCTGATATCAGCGCGCCCATATTGACATCGGCCGCCATCGGGTCGCCAACAACCATGCGTTCGGTTTTATCAACCATGGCAGCGATAAATTTATCGGCAATCGAACGCTGCACAAATACCCGCGTCGCGTTTGAACATACTTCGCCGGCGGTATAGAAATTGGCATCAAGAGCGGTCTGAACCGCCAACTCAAAATCACAATCATCAAACACCAGAAGCGGTGATTTGCCGCCAAGCTCAAGCGTGATTTTTTTCAATGTGCTGGCAGATTGCGACATGATCAATTTGCCGGTTGCCACACCGCCAGTCAGCGAAATTTTGGCAATGCCGGGATGTTCGCAAATCGCCCGGCCAATCTCTTGCGTACCATGGATAATCTGAAACAGGCCGTCGGGCAGCCCGGCTTCGGATAAAATATCGGCCACCTTATGCGCCACCAGCGGGGTCATTTCAGATGGTTTCAAAATAAACGCGTTGCCAGCCGCCAGCGCCGGCGCTGATTTCCAGCAGGCGATCTGCATCGGGTAATTCCACGCACCGATGCCGGCACAAACCCCAAGCGGCACCCGGTTGGTATAGCTAACAGCGCCATCCCATTTATTATAGTCACCCGATTGTGTGGTGATCGCGGCGGCAAAGAAATCAAAGGCGTCGGTGCCGGATGGAACATCGGCGGTTTCTGCTTCGGCATAGAGCTTGCCGACATCCATCACTTCAAGCTGTGCAAGCTCGGCATTGGCCTCACGCATCAAGGCGGCGGCGCGGTGCAATATACGCGCCCGTGCCAGCGGTTCATATGCGGCCCAGCTGCGCTGTGCAGCCGCCGCACAAGCCACCGCGTCATCCAGCATATCAGCAGTGGCGGGTTCAATTTTCGCGATGGTCTCGCCGGTTGCCGGATAAATTTTGTCGATGGCGGGCAGCGCGCTGGCGACCAGTTGGCCGCCGATAAGTGATTGGCAGATTTGCATAAGGAAAAGGCCTCGTTATGAGTGATGCTTTGAGGATGCGGCTGTGCCTATCTTCAATTGCATGTTGGCTATAGATTACACCAGAAGAGTCAAAAAATCATTTGCGCAATCAAGCGCGATTCATGCAAGATTTTTTTCAGCTTAACGGATGAGGTCAAAATGTCAGAAATAATTGTTGATCTGGATGAGGCGCGACGTGATTTGGCAGCGGTATTTCGCTGGATAGCGCGCGAAGCGATGCATGAGGGGATTGCCAATCATTTCTCCTTTGCCGTGTCGGATGATGGTCAGCAGTTTTTGATGAATCCCTATGGTGTGCATTTTTCACGGATGAAAGCCAGTGACCTGGTGTTGCTCGATGCGCGCAAGACCCCCGATGATTATGGCGAAAATATTGACCCCACGGCCTGGTGGATTCATGGTGCGATGCATCGCAATAATCCACAGGCGCGCTGTATTATCCATCTGCATTCAAAATATGCCACCGCATTGAGCGCGCTGAAAGACCCGTCATTGCCAGCTGTCGATCAGACCACATGCCGGTTTCATAACCGCGTGGCGATTGACACTGGATTTGATGGGATGGGGCTGGATGACGAGGCCGAGCGTTTGTCGCAGTGCCTTGGGAATAAGCGCATGATGATGATGGGTAACCATGGTTTTATGAGTGTTGGTGAAACACCAGCTCTGGCATTTGATCTGGCATACCATTACGAACGTGGCTGCCGCACCTATATCACCGCGCTGTCTACGGGCGCGCCATTGTCATTCTTGCCCGATAGCGTTGCGGAAAAAACCGCCCGCCAATGGGAACAATATGAAAATGCGGCCGAAAAGCATCTGGCGGCGATTCGTTCAATTCTTGATGATGATGCGCCCGATTACCGGCATTAACCGGTGTTATAATGAGCCATGCGATGTCGCCTCAGACAGACGCAGTTTTTGCCGGTGCAGCCACTTGACGGCTTCAAAATTGTCTTATTTCCTCAAAAAATGTCGATTTTGAAGCATTAGGGCTGGATAACGGCTCGTAACGTTGTCATGATAAGATTATCAATCAGCCTTTTCGGGCATCCTTTATGGGCGGCCTTCACGGGTTTCCAATTGATAAAAAGCAAATCTGAGCTAGGGGAGTTATCCTATGAAGAAATTACTGATCTCAGCAGCTATTGTTGCTGGAGCGTCATTTGGTATGCAAGGACAGGCAAACGCAGCTTGTGGTGAATTCCAAATGTCAGACATGAACTGGCCATCAGCAACACTGATGGCAAATGTTGACAAGATTATTCTGGAAGAGGGCTATGGCTGTAAAATTGAGCTCATCCCCGGTGCAACAACAGCCACTTTCGCCACGATGAATGAAAAGGGCGAGCCTCATGTAGCGGCTGAACTCTGGACTAATGCTGTTTCAGTTGAACTTGAAAAAGCAATGGACGAGGGGCGTCTTCATTCTGCAGTCAGAGGTCCAATCACTGAACTTGGCGAAGGCTGGTGGGTTACCCCCGGAACATTGAAGCGACATCCAGAGTTTAAAACAGTTCTGGATATTTTGGAGCGACCAGACCTGTTCCCAGATAAAGAAGATCCGTCAAAAGGCGCGTTTATCGGATGCCCGGCTGGATGGGGTTGTCAACTCTCGAACCAGCAACTCTTCAAGGCGTTTGAGATGGAAAAAAAGGGCTGGGTGCTTGTAGATCCTGGTTCGCAAGCTGGATTGGATGCCTCGATGGCAAAAGCTGCTCAGCGAGATGAAAATTGGTTGGGTTATTACTGGTCGCCTACTGCTCCTGTTGGAAAATACGAAATGGCGCTGATGGACTTCGGGGTGCCTTTTGCTGGCGCTGAAAACTGGGACGGTTGTATCGCTGTTGGCCCAGAGAAGTGTGCTGACCCAAAGCCGTCTGCTTGGACAGAGTCTGTGGTTCAGACGATAGTTACGCCTGAAATTAAAGCTATGTCAGATGTGATGAATTATTTTGGTAATCGTATTTACCCGGGCCCAATCATGAATGGCATGCTGGTGTACATGGAAGAAAATCAAGCTACCGGACCTGATGCGGCTCTAGAATTCCTAGAAAAGCATGAAGACATCTGGACTAAGTGGGTGTCTGGGGATGTTGCCTCTAAAGTGAAAAAATCTCTTTAGAAAAATAACAAAGCAAACAGCATGACCCACTATTGGGTCATGCTATTGCATCATGGGGGGGATTATGCTCGAGTTTTTAACCGAATTCCCAGATATGTCTCGTCGTGATCTGCGAGATTTCAAACTGGCTATCGATGGTGCATTCCGTGATTTTTCGCGCGCCAACGGGGAGGCCATTGAAGGTTTTTTTGATCCCCTGTTGTGGTTTTTGATCTGGCTTGAAAAGCTGTTAGTTGCCACACCATGGCCATTTATTTTAATTATCGTTGCCGGATTGGCTTACCTTGGATCGCGCAGTTGGAAACTGGCTATTGGGTCGATGTTGAGCTTCGCGTTAATCGGCTACTTTGGGATGTGGGAAGACACTATGTCAACCATCGCCCTCATTTCAGTTGCTACGTTGCTGTGTGTAGCAATCGGTATGCCGCTTGGTATTTGGATGGCAAAATCCGACCGAGTGCAATCTGTGATTACCCCTATTTTGGATGTGATGCAGACCATTCCAATTTTTGTTTACCTGCTCCCGGTTTTGATGTTGCTTGGCATTGGCAAGGTGCCGGGACTGATTGCAGTGTGTGTTTATGCAATGCCGCCAATGGTGCGTCTCACGAACCTTGGCATCCGCCTTGTTGACAAAGATGTCCTCGAAGCCGCCAATGCTTTTGGAGCAAATGATAAGCAAAAGCTTTTTGGTGTGCAGATTCCTCTTGCTCTGCCGAATATTTTTGCCGGCATAAACCAGACAATTATGATGGCACTGGCCATGGTAGTCATTGCCTCAATGATTGGGGTGCGTGGATTGGGCATCCCGGTTTTACAGGCCATTCAAAACCAGTATTTGGCGCTTGGTTTCATGAACGGTTTGGCAATTGTCGGTCTGGCCATCATTTTTGACCGTGTATCCCAGAAATACGGTAAGCGGTTGCAGGAGCACCGCGGAGGGCATGACCATGGCTAAAGCCAAAATTAAAATTAAGAATCTGTATAAAATTTTTGGTAACAAGCCGGATCAAGCGATAGCTCTAGTTCGTCAAGGTATTTCAAAGCAAGAATTACTAGATGAGCATAAGCATGTCTTAGGCTTGTCTAACATCAATATTGACATCCCGGCAAAGCGCATTCATGTGATCATGGGTCTGTCTGGATCTGGAAAATCAACTTTGATCCGGCACATTAATCGTCTGATCGAGCCAACAGATGGGCAAGTAATTGTTGATGGTGATGATGTAATGGAAATGTCATCCGACCAATTAATTCAATTTCGTCGTTTCACAGCTTCAATGGTATTTCAAAAATTTGCTCTGTTGCCGCATCGAACCGTAGCGCAGAACGCAGCTTATGGACTGACCATTCAGGGTATTAACGAGCGTGAAGCTGTTGAGCGAAGCCAACGCTGGTTGGAACGTGTTGGGCTGGGTGGGTTTGAAAAACACTTTCCGGCACAGCTTTCGGGCGGCATGCAGCAACGTGTCGGTTTGGCACGTGCACTGGCGACGGATGCCGAAATATTGTTGATGGATGAAGCTTTTTCTGCACTTGATCCGCTGATCCGAAATGATATGCAGGGCATTTTGCTCGACTTGCAAAAAGAACTACACAAAACCATTGTCTTTATCACGCATGATCTTGATGAGGCGTTGCGGATTGGTGATCAAATATCGATATTGCGTGATGGTGCGGTGATCCAGGATGGTGACCCGCAAGACATCATCATGCGACCGGCAGATGATTATATTGCCGATTTCATCAAGGATATTAATCGTGGCCGGGTGATCAAAGTATCGACTCTAATGAGCAAAGCGAGCCGGGTGGCGGGGCCAAAATTTGAGTCCACTGCACTGCTTGAGGATGTTTTGACAGTCTTGAACCAGTCAGAAACTGAGAGCGGTGCGGTTGTTGATGACAAAGGCAAGGTCGTTGGTAAAATCACCATGAAAGATGCCATTCAGGCGATGGCACGTCCACAGCGGGCAGAAACCGGGACGCGCTACAAGTGAGTATGGTTACCCTTGAACTGGATGATATTTACCAGCTCGCGTATGACGTGATGCTGGCCAATGGCTGTGACCGTGATAATGCGGCCGCACTTGCCGATATTATTTGCCGGGCAGAACGTGATGGGTCGCATTCGCATGGGCTGTTCCGGGTGCCGGGCTATGTCAAAGCCTTGCGCAGCGGCAAGGTAGACGGCAAGGCCAAGCCAACGGTAAAACATGTCACCCCAGCGGTGATTCAAATTGATGGCAATGGGTGTTTTGCACCCTTGGCGCAAGCTGTCGGTTTGCCGTTATTGGCAGATGCCACGGGTAAAATTGGTATCGCCGCCCTATCGCTTGTTGGCATCCATCATTTTGCCGCGCTATGGCCGGAAACCGAATATCTCGCAGATCGTGGGTTTGTCGGGCTGGCTTGTACGGCCTATATGCCGATGGTGGCACCGGCAGGAAGCAAAGAGGCGCTGTTTGGCACCAATCCGATCTCATTTGCCTGGCCGCGACCCGGACATGGCCCGGTGGTGTATGATATGGCAACGGCGGCGATGGCGATGGGTGATGTGCAGATTGCGGCACGTGATGGTCACGATGTCCCACCCGGCACCGGGCTTGATGCGGACGGCAATCCCAGCACAGATCCGGCGGCGATTGCCAAGGGTGTCTTGCTGCCTTTTGGCGGCTATAAAGGTTCGGCGATTGCGCTTATGGTTGAATTGCTGGCAGCCGGTCTGACCGGTGAACAATTCAGCTATGAAGCCCGCGCAACCGACAATAAAGATGGCGGCCCGCCGCGTGGTGGCGAGATGATTATCGGCATGTCGCCTGATATCATCGCCGGGCCAAATTGGCAGGATCATGTCGAGGCATTTATGCAGAAAATGACCAGCCTTGACGGCGTCCGCATGCCGGGGGCTCGCCGCCATAAAAACCGCCTCGATACCGGCCCGCGGCAGATCAATGCGGCGCTTGTCGACACCATTAAAGAACTAGTTTGACCGCTTGTGAGAGCCGCTGTTTGCCGCGTGGGATGATGTGTTGTCTGGCGGGTCATTTCCATCAATGACGGTGATTAACGCATCTGCACATATGGCGTAGTCGGAACCAAGCATCATTGGGTTGATTTCGATTTCCACTATATCTGACCGGGCGTGCATAAGACGCACCAACGCCTGTATTTGATCCAATATCGCCTGCCGTGAAACAGCTGGCCCTCCACGAAAGCCACCAAGCAGACGGGCCATGCGCAAACTATCCAGGGTCGCCAGCACGGATAGATCATCGGCCGGGACAAGCAGGGTCGATGCATCCTGCAAAATTTCAGTCAAAACGCCGCCACTGGCAATCGTCAATATCAGTCCAAATTGCGCGTCACGCCGCAGGCTGACCATCAATTCAGCGATAGGGTTTTCGATCATGGACTCAATCAAAATGCCTTCAAGTCGTGCATCCGGTGCATGGCGCTGAACGTTGGTGAGTATATCGGCAATAGCGGTGCTTAGCTCACGCTTTGATGTAATGTTCAGACGCACCCCGCCAATTTCAGTTTTATGGCCAATGTCAGAACTGCAAATTTTAGCCGCCACCGGATAGGCCAGATCAATGTGATTAAGCGTGCCGGCTCTTGCCTCTGGCATCTTTAATTGGTGGAAGGACGGCACGCTTATCGCCGCCCCTGCCAATATGGTTTTTGCGCTTGCCTCATCTAGCTGTCTAAAGTTGCCATCCATTAAAGGGGTGGTAGAAAATGGCTGTGAGGGATTAGCCAGAAGGGCGGCACGTTTTTTCCCATAATGCGCCGCGGCGCTGATCGCCTGCATGCATGTCTCAATGCCCTGCATGGGCGCGATCCCGGCCTGCAAAATATGACCGCGTGTTTCTGCGTCCAGATTTTCCGGCAGGGTGCTGCAAATTGCGGCCGGTATGCTGGCTGTTTGGCAAGCCGTAATGAAGCTGTCGCTGTCAGCGCGATAGAAGGGTTTGCTTTCGTCAAGTCCGGCCGATGGATAATCCTGTACCAAAACAGCACTGTCATACCCATCTTCCAGAAGACATTTAAAGACCGGCAATGTCCGTTCATAATCGCCCCAGATTGGCGTAGTATAATCAAGCGGATTGGTCACCGTGGCGGTGTGCGGCAAAAGCTGGGTGAGTGCGGCGGCGGTGTGGCCGGACGGTTGGACAAAATCAAGTTCAAGCGGTGCCGCGTAATCTGCCAGCATTGTGGCGCCGCCCCCAGAACAGGTGAATCCAGCAATTTTTTGGCCAGCTGGCACACCGGCAATGGTCAAAAATTTCAGTAACTCAACAAATTCAGATGGTGTCGCAACGCGGCAAATACCAAGTCGCTTAAAAAACGCCGAATAGGTTGTGTCGGTTCCGGATAGTGACCCGGTGTGGCTGGCGGTGAGACGGGCCCCGATGTCTGATATACCTGTTTTCAGCGCAACAATAGGAATATTCTTTTCAATGGCCCGCATCGCCGCGCTGGCAAATTTTTCGGTGTCGCGAATCGCTTCGATATGCAGGCCGATTGCCCGCACATGTGGTTCTTCAAGAAAGATATCAATGAAATCTTCAAGCCGTAATGATGCCTGATTGCCAACAGAAACCATATAGCTTAACGGCAAATGACGCTGGCTCATGGTGAGGTCAGATGACAACATGCCGCTTTGCGTGATGATGGCCGCGCCAAACCCCGGATGCATCCCACCATGCGCAAATGGCCAAAGCGCTAATCGGTCATGATAATTGATCAGCCCGTAACAATTTGGCCCCAGCAAGGCCATATCACCAGCCGCCTCCACCAATTCAGCCTCGGCCTGTTGACCGGCAGACCCAAGTTCAGAAAACCCCGCTGTATAACACACAACCCCCCCAGCACCGCGTCGTGCCAGCCTGGCCGTAATGTCAATTGCCGCTTGTTTTGGTACCGCTAAAAAAGTTGCATCCGGAGCCTCTGGCAGTGCCTCTATATCGGGGAAACAGGGAATGCCAGCAATATCTTTGCGTTTTGGGTTAACCGGCCATAATGCGCCGGTATAGCCAATACGCCGACATTCATTAATCACCGTTGCCACATCGCCACCGCCAACAAGGGCAACATGACGGGGGCGAAGAAGGAGCCGTAAATTTTGTCGGCGTTGTGCGGTCATGCACCAAGTGGCCGCAACAGGTTGCGGGTGATGATATGACGTTGAATTTCCGAGGTCCCATCCCAGATTCTTTCAAGCCGCGAGTCGCGCCACAGGCGCTGGACTGGCAGATCATCCATCAACCCCATGCCGCCATAAATCTGCACCGTATTGTCAGCCACTCGGTTCAGCATTTCCGAACAATAGAGCTTGACCATGGCTGCGTCACTGTCTGTCATCACACCTTGATCAGCCTTGCTGATGGCGTCTTTCACCAGCAAATCAGCCGCGCGCAGTTCTACCGCCATATCGGCAAGCTTAAATCCAGTGGCCTGAAACTTGCCAATAGCCTGACCAAATTGTTTGCGTTCTGCGGCCCAGCTTGTTGCCATCTCAAACAGACGTTCGGCCTTGCCACAACAGGTGGCCCCAACCCAGATACGTCCCATGCCAAGCCATTTGCCGGACAGTTCAAGGCCGCGGCCTTCCTCGCCAAGAATATGATTCGGGCTGAGCCGCACATTATCAAAATCAAGCTTGAAATTCAGATAGCCGCGATAGCTCACACAATTATAGCCAACCTGTATGTCAAAGCCGGGCATGCCAACATCAACCAAAAAGGCGGTGATTCTGGGGCGCGGCCCACGCGGTGTTTCATCATGGCCGGTTATGGCAAAAACAATCGCAAAATCGGGCATCAGCGGGCCGGATATGAAATGTTTTGACCCGTTTAAAATCCAGTCGTCACCGTCGCGTTTGGCATGACTCTTCATCGACATGATGTCTGAACCAGCTTCGGGTTCGCTCAGGGCAAAAAGCTCGCGTTTGGCACCGGTGACGCATGCGTCTAGGTAGTGTTCCTTTTGCCCGCCCTCGGTGGCAAGAAGCAGTTCAGTTGGGCGCGCAACCCATGCGTGAAGCGCGTGGCTGGTGCGTCCAAATTCACGTTCAATGACCGCCATGCTGGTATAATCAAGACCGCCGCCACCAACATTTTCTGGCAAATTGGCGGCAAACAGCCCGACTTCCTTGGCGCGGGACTCAATTTGTCTGCCAAGCTCAATCGGCACATGCCCCTCGCGATCAACAATGTCTTCATGGGGCAGCATCTCTTCATCAACAAACCGCCGCGTTGATTCCTGCAGCATCTGCTGCTCATGTGTTAACCCATCAAGCATCGCCGTGTCCTCTCTTTTATTACCTATATCTTTTTCAGATTAAGTTTGGTACGCGCTTCGGCTGCGGTCAGCACGCGCCCCCCCATTCGTTCAATAATACCAACAACGCGTTCAACAAGTTGCTCGTTGCGCGCTGGCACCCCGCGATCAAGATAAATGTTATCTTCCAGACCAACGCGCACATTGCCGCCCATGGCCACTGCCGCGGCGGCCATCGGCATTTGCATACGTGAAATGCCAAAAGAGGCCCAGCTTGCCTCATCAGGTAACTCGTCTTTCATAACCTTCATATTATCAACAGACTGGTCAGCGCCCCATGGAATACCAAGGCAGATTTGAAACATGGGTGGGGCATCAATAATACCCTCGGCAATCATTTGTTTGGCAAATCTGATATGGCCAAGCTCAAACACTTCAAGTTCCGGCTTAACCCCAATTTGCTGAACCATTGCGGCCATTTTGCGCAAATAGGGCGGCGTCGAAATATAAATTTCATTGCCGTTGCCAAAATTCATTGTGCCACAATCAAGGCTACAAATTTCAGGCTTGCACGCGATCACATGGGCCAATCTTTCTTCGGGTCCTATCATATCTGTGCCGGGTCCGGGCAAGGCCGGATCAGTTTCGCTCGGCACCCAGTCACCACCCATCCCCGAGGTCAGATTGATCACAACATCGGTATCGCTGTCGCGGATCAGATCGACGGTTTTACGAAACAGATCGACATCACGTGACCCTTTGGCTGTGTCCGGGTCGCGGACATGGATATGGGCGACAGCCGCGCCAGCCTTTGCCGCGGCAATGGCCGAGTCAGCAATTTCCTGAGGAGTCACAGGTACATGTGGGTTCTTGTCGCGGGTATCGCCGGCACCGGTGACGGCGCATGTTACAATAACATCATAATTCATTGTTGCTTTACCTCCTCAATAGACACGTTATCGTCCGATCATCTGACCAAATTTTGCAAGAAATTTATAAATTTTCGACAGAAAAATCATTTTTTCGACGGATCATGCCGATTAAAAAAACGCCCGGTGCCAGGCGGCAGGTGCCAGATGACGGGTGCCAGATGACGGGTGCCGGGGCTTTAGCCCTTTTGCCGAACGACCTTTAGAATACGGGCGATTTTCTGGTCGCGCTCGGCGGCCATTGTCTTAAAACTTTCGCTTCCAGCCATATCACGACAACCATCAACCATTGCATTACGCAACGCGGGTGTGAGTTCTGGCGCGTCTAGCCGTGTCCACGGTAATTTCAGCGCTGGCCCAAACTGGTCAAGGTTTTTGGCCATGCCGCCTTCGCCGCATGCCACATGAAAGGCCATACATTGGCCTTGAACGGCCATTCTTGACGCCGGGCCGAAGCGGAGTGCCCGGTCAATATCCTCGGGACTGGCCTCGCCATTGGCGACCATATGTAATGCCTCGCGCCACAGTGCTTCTTGTAGACGTGTTGCTACAAAGCCGGGTATTTCCTTTTTCAACCGCAATGGTTCTTTGCCAGCATGCTGGTAAAACGCCATCGCCCAGTCAATGCTGTCTGTCGTGGTTTTAGCACCGCCGACAACCTCGACAAGCGGTAGCAGGTAAGGCGGGTTAAACGGGTGTCCGACAAGCGTACGTGCTGCAATGTCACACCGCGCCTGAATATCACTCATCAGTAAGCCGGATGTGCTGGAGGCGATAACAATATCTGCACCAACAATCTTGCCTAATTTGTGATAAAGGTCCTGTTTTTCGTCCAGCCGCTCTACCGCGCTTTCCTGAATAAATGCGGCGCCTGCCACCGCATCTTCCAGATTGCTGGTGATATATAGACGTTCAAGTGATGCCGTATCCGCCAAGCCAAGTTCAGTTAAACAAGGCCAGGCGGTTTCGATAATCTCGCGAAATGCTGGTTCTTCTGCCGGGTCGTGAAGATACGCCCGTACATCAAAGCCGCGTGCCAGAAAATGCGCGGCCCAGCCACCGCCAATCGGCCCGCCGCCAATGCTGGCAACTGTAGACAAAGAGGATATATCTGGAAGCGTCATGCCGGTCTCCTTTTTGGTGATGGTGGTCTATTTACCTTTAAAGACAGGTTCACGTTTTTCGACAAAGGCGCGCACGCCCTCTTCGGCATCTTCGCTTTTCAGCATTGCCCTATATGTTGGCAAATCGCCGCTACGCATGATGTCAAAAGCTGTGGGCAGGGGTTGCTGGTCAATATGCCGCAAAACCTCTTTGATTGACTGCACAGCAAGCGGTGCGTACCAGGCGATATCATCTGCCCATTTGCGTGCTGTTTCCATCAATTTGTCGCCGGGGACGACTTTATTGATCAGCCCGTAATGCGCGGCTTCACTTGCTGGCATGCGGCGTCCTAACAACAGCATTTCCATCGCAATATTATGCGGAATTAACCGCGGTAGACGTTGGATCGCACCAGAATCGGGGATGATCCCAAGCGGCATTTCCGGCAAGGCAAATTCGACATGATCGGCCGCAATCAGAAGATCACAAGCCATCGCAATTTCAAATCCACCACCAATCACAAGGCCATTCAGCGCCACGATCACTGGTTTGTTCATCGTCCAGTTTTCGGTCAATCCGGCGAATCCACCATAGCCATAATCACCATCATCCCACCATTCATCCAGCTTGGCATCACCGCGGTCCAGCGCTTTTAGATCCCAACCTGCAGAAAAGATGCGATCACCGGCGGCTGTCAGAATGGCCACGCGCAGATCATCATCCTTGTCAAATTCCACAAAGGCATCGGCAACGGCCTTGCTCATTTCATGATCGATGGCGTTTACTTTGGGCTTGTTCAGGGTGATTTCCATCACATGCCCGCGTCGTTCAATCAGCACATGTTCCGACATGTTGCTTTCTCCTGTTTTGTTTTTCGTTCAATGTGGGTGAAGGCATAGGTCGTTCCCGGCCAATTTGGCGCCTGATCCTCATCTGGCCACGCTCGGCGGTACTGGCTGGGTTTGCGGCCAAAGGTGCGGGTGAAACAAGATGAAAAATAAGACATAGAATTGAATCCGGTGGCCACTGAAATTTCACGGATGGTCATATTTGTGCTGACAAGAAGCGTGCGTGCATATTGCAGTTTCATGAGTCGACAAAACTGCACAATGCTACAGCCGACATATTTGTTAAAAAGCCGCTCTAATTGACGTTGGGGTATGCCAAGCTTTTTGCAAATATCAGGAATCAGGATGCTATCTTCGATCCGCTCTTCAAGATAGGAGATAGTTTTTTGAATGACCGGGTGTGTTTCGCCAGCCGTGGTATGCGGGCCCGGCCGTTGTGGAAAGTGGCCCTCACATCGAAAATGATGCAGCATCTGAGAGGCCACCTCTGATGCAAGATCATGATCATGGGTTTGTTCGATACAGTGCAACATCAGATCAACCCCGGCCATGCCGCCAGCACAGGTCATTATGTGTCGGTCAATTGTGAACATTTGTTCTGCTGGCTCAATTTGCGGAAAGGTCTCGGCAAAGCCGGCAAATAATGACCAATGCGTGGTGGCTTTCTTGCCTGTCAGCAACCCGGCACGGGCGAAAATATAGGCGCCAATTTCAACGCCAACCAGAAAAGTGCCATGCCGGGCCTGATCACGTAACCAGCTTGTCAGCTTTTCGTCTGAATAGCGTTCGGCTCCCCAGCTACCAAGCAGGACAATATAACTGGCCGGGCTTTTGCCACGGTCAATTTTGCCAAAGGCAATTTCGTCACAGGCAATTTTGTCACAGGCAACCGTCATGTCATTGCTGGCCTGAACCAAGCCGCCATGGCGTGACAAAAACTGCCACTGATAAAGCGGGTGCGTGCTGAGGTAATTCGCAATCCGCATTGGCTCAATCATCGTTGTCAAACTGGCCATGTTGAATCGTGGCAGTAAAATAAACTGCACCAATTCAGTTTGTTTCGATGCGGTGTTGTTAATTGCCACTCGGCTATCCTCTTGTCTGCGTCAATTTTGTGGGGTCAGCGCATAACAAAGGGGTTGGTTAATGGCGCATCGGAAATATTCAGCCACGCGGTCTTTGGTCGGGTGTAATCATAAATCGCCTGCATGCCGCTTTCGCGTCCATAGCCAGACTCCTTGAACCCGCCAAATTCAGCAATTGGCGATACCACCCGGTAGGTGTTAACCCACACAATGCCAGCACGCAGTGCTTTGGTCATGCGTAACGAACGCGCGCCATCGCGGGTGAACACACCCGCCGCCAGTCCAAACTGGCTGTCATTGGCAAGCTGCAACACCTCATCTTCATCATTGAAACGTAAAACGCTTAAAACCGGGCCAAACAGCTCGGTGCCAACAATGGTCAAATCCTGACGCGGGCATGCAATAATCGTTGGCGGGTAATACCAACCGGTAGCGGGGGTATCGCCGCGATGACCACCGGTGAGAATGGTGCCGCCTTCGGCTTTTGCCATTTCGACCTGACGCTCGATATGTTCTATCTGTGCATAGGTGGCCAAAGGCCCCATCTGCGTGGCGTCATCGAGCGGGTCTCCCAGTTTAATGGTCTGTGCCTGTTGCAGCATCTTATCAAGAAATTCGTCAGCAATGCTGTTGTGCAGATACAGCCTTGAACCGGCCACACAGCTTTGACCGCTGGCGCCAAAAATACCAGCGATTGACCCATTTACCGCACTTTCGATATTGGCATCATCAAAAACAATGAATGGCGATTTGCCGCCAAGCTCAAGTGACACTTGGGCAAAGTTTTCTGCTGAATTCCGCACCACATGACGCGCCGCTGTGGTACCACCGGTAAAGCTGATCCGCTGGACAAGCGGGTGCGATGTCAACACCCGCCCGCAAGGATCGGCATGGCCGGTGACAATATTTACGACGCCTTCAGGAAAGCCAGCCTCTTCCACAAGCTTACCAAATTCTAACATCGCTGCCGAGGCATGTTCAGATGCTTTCAAAACAACT
>Ga0255763_1001590_pt1 | contig 23147 bp, 6 predicted proteins | sample 041ome_2_FD_179963 | JGI IMG/M metagenome (GOLD analysis project Ga0255763, IMG submission 179963) | Coastal salt marsh microbial communities from the Groves Creek Marsh, Skidaway Island, Georgia - 041406US metaG (version 2) | ecosystem: Environmental > Aquatic > Marine > Intertidal zone > Salt...
AAGCACGCATCTTCTTCAAGGTGCAAATTGAGTTCTTTTGGGAGGTCATCAACGTACGTCGCAGGCCCCACGGTAGCCTGAACGGTGGCGGTAGCTGGGGCAACACGCAACTTACGAAGCCCTTGCGCCAGAACTTCGTCCGCCACTGGTGCTTCGCCTTTCCCGTTGACCATCCAGTGTTCAAAGGGGTCATCCTTGACCAGAGAGTCGGGCAAAAGCGCAGCCATAGCAACCGAAACAGTCGCTCCCGCTGCAGATGACGCAACGGCACCTGTTACCGAAGAAGTCGCACCGCCAGCGGTGATGTCGGCGTGGCCCACTGAATTCAGTTCAGCGGGCCTTCCCGAAAATCCGGATCGTCGTCCGCCTCGTTCTCGTCAGGCTTGCCCTCTTCGCTGGCATCCGTCTCTTCCTTGGTTGACACTCCAGAATCGTGGTCTTCTTTGCCCTCGCCAGAGTCATCGGCGCCGGACGGAGGTTGTTCGTCGGCATCACCATCGTTCGACTCGTCAACTGCACCGGAGGCCTCCGTGTCATCGCCTTCCTCAGAAGGCATCTCATCGACCTCGGGCATGGCTGCCCGTGAACTTCGGTTGTTGAACCGCTCCTCAACGCTAGAGGCCACTGGCTTTCGGGCGACAACGGATCCGGCCTTGCTGCGGGTGGCGCTTCCGGTGGCAAAGAGGATGGTTAATAGGAGCGTACCGGTCAATACGATGAGCACCAGAAGCCAAACGGGGACTTGATCGAGGGCCGAGGCACCTTGGGACACTGATGAGGGTTCTTGGGTATCCTTGCGCTCGCTGTTGTCACCGATGCCGTTGCCGTTGAGGTCCTCCCACTCGGTAGAGTCCAACGGGAAGGCATCGGCACCGTCTTTGTAGCCGTCACCGTCATCGTCCTTGTCAGCGTTGTTACCAATGCCATCGTCGTCGGTGTCCAACCACTCCGAGCGGTTGAACGGCAGGTCGTCGTCCTGGTCAGCATAACCGTCGCCGTCGTCGTCCATGTCGACCACATCGCAGGTACCGTCTTCGTCAAAGTCGGCCGGTACATCGGTGCTGTTGGTGGCGTTGGTGTCGCAAATGTACTCGAGCATGTTCGACCAGCCGTCTTCGTCAACGTCGTCGAGGTTGGAAGCCTCGAAAATATCGGGGATAGTATTGTTGTTGGCGTCGTACTTGAAGCGGGGATCAAGTGGCCACGGATCGTTGAGGTCCGCCACACCGTCGTTGTCGTCGTCGGGGTCGGCATTGTCACCAAAGCCGTCGCCGTCGGAGTCCAACCACTCACGGGGGTCGTAGGGGAAGGCATCCATCACGTCAGTGTAGTTGTCGCCGTCATCGTCGTCATCGAAACGGTCGCCGATACCGTCCATGTCGGTGTCGTTCCACTCACTGCGGTTGTAGGGGAAGGCGTCCACGGCGTCGTTGTAGCCGTCGTTATCGTCGTCTTCGTCCTCGGCGTCCCCGATGCCGTCCAAATCAAAGTCAAAGCACATCGAGCCGTTGCGAGGATAATCCTCGAGAAGGTCTTCACATCCATCGCCGTCATCGTCGGTGTCGGCGTTGTCGCCCAATCCGTCGTTGTCGAGGTCGGTGTCTTCCTTCGGGTCAAGCGGGAAGGCATCGTCGGTGTCGTTGGTGCCATCGTTATCGTCGTCCAGGTCGGCGTTGTTGCCAATACCGTCGTAATCGGTGTCAATGGATTCCGACGGGTCAAGCGGGAACGGGTCGAGCACGTCGATGACACCGTCGTTATCGTCGTCGCTGTCCACACGGTCGGCCTGACCGTCGCCGTCGCTGTCCAGCAGGACGGTGATGAGCATCGTGACGTTGTGGTGACCGCCGGAGTTGCTCGCCGTGATGGTGTAGAGGGTGGTGTTGGACGTCACGTTGGCCGTTCCGTACAGCACACCGTTGACAAACATCAATCCCGTGGGGAGAGCCGGGGTGATGCTCCACGAATCAATGGAAGCGTTGCCCGTGGTTGGGAACAAGGTTGGCATGGCCGTGCCGTTGACCAACTCCAATTCACTCACGTCGTAGGCGATGGAGGGGCGAGCCTCGGCTACGCTCAACCAGAGGTCAGCCGTGGACGACTTGCTGCCGGCCATCACCGTGATGGTGTACTTCGTGAGCGACTGCACCTGTGTCGGCGTGCCCGAAATCAATCCGGTCGTGTTGTTGAAGGACAACCCAACGGGCAACGATGGCTGAATCAACCATGTGATGCTGTTGGCATTGGACACCTGCGGCATCACCGGTTGCATGGGCGTGAACCGGGTGAGGTTCAACCACGTCACAGGATAGGAGATCGACGGTGCGCCTTCGTTGATTCGGATAAAGACCGTCGCCTGAGCACTGCCCTGCGTGTTGTTGGCCCACACCGTGTATTGGGTGACGCTTTGTGCCGCCATGGCGACACCGTAGATGCTCCCGTTGGTGCTCGAGAGCACCAGTCCGGTCGGCAAACTTGGCGAAATGGCGTACGTTGAAGGGTTCCCGCCGCTGTTGACCAGCGTGATGGAGACCGAGTCGTCCACCGTGTAGTTGTTCTGCATCTGGGTGAACTGAATCGAGGGCGACATTTCCTGCACGCTGAGGTTGAAGATGAAGCGGTCCACGCCGCCGTCGTTGGTGGCCCACAACGTGTATGTGGCGTTGGTCACCAAGGAAACCGGCGTACCCGTCAGTTGACCGTAGGCATTGAGCGACAGACCGCTTGGGAGCGACGGTGAAACCGACCAATTGCGTACCGCTCCGCCCATGTTGATGGGGGTAATCGGGGTGATCGCCGAGTTGTACGTTAGGGTGATGTTTTCCATGGGCAAGCTCACTTCGGGAGCGTTTTCGTAGACGACGATACGGAGTACCGCTTGTGAGGAGCCACCGCTGTTGTTGGCCCATACCGCGTAGGTGGTCAGGGTCATGTTGGCCGTTGGCGAACCGATGAGCCGACCGTATTGGTCCAAACTCAAACCGGTCGGCAAAGCAGGGCTCACGCTGAAGCTGGCCACCGGGCCTCCGGTGGTGTTCGGAGCATGGGTCACTTGTTCGCCGACCGTGAGCGTGGCCGTGGTGTAGGACACCATGGGGCTGGCTTCAAGCACCGTGATGGTCAGTTGGGCCAAGTGGGTGGCGCTTGCCGTGACGGCACGAATGGTGAAGTTCGTCTGTGTCATGTTTTGCGACGGTGTGCCGTAGATGGTACCGTTCGCCGAACCAATGCTCAAGCCGTTGGGCAACGAAGGCAGCACGCTCCACGACACCGTACCGCTGAGGTTCGAATTCGCCTCGAGGAACACATAACTCGATCCGCGTTGAGCCGTCACCGAAGTGGCGCTGTACTCGAACGGGGAGACGACCTCCATGCTGAAGGTCACCGAACTCGAACCGCCGCTGTTGTTGGCCCAGACGGTGAAGGATTGGAGCCCCGAGTACGCCGTGGGCGTTCCCGAAATTCGTCCGTTGGCGGTCAAGGACAGACCCGCTGGCAGAGCCGGAGAAACCGTCATGGTGGCAATGGGGCCGCCGGTGTTGACGATGTTCAACATGAAACTTTCACGCTTGACCAAGGTGAAGGTGGTCGTGCTGGCATTCAGGTCGATGTCCGGCGCTACTTCGTTCACTTCGATGGACAGCGACCATGTGTGGAGGGCCGAAGCGGTGGTGGCCGTGATGGTATAGGTGGTGCGAGTGCTGTTGTGCGTCGGCATCCCGTAAACGGTTCCGTTCGCAGTGCCAAACGACAGACCGCTTGGTAGCGATGGGAACACGCTCCATGTGTGAGAGGCGGTCAGGTTCGACGACGGGACCAGTTGGACGGCGCTGATGTTACGTGTCAGCGTGAGGTTCGTGATGGTGTAAGAATACGCTGAAACCACGCCCAAGATGAGGATCACCGAATCCGAACCACCGGAGTTGTTGACCCAAACGGTGTAGGTGGTGAAGCTACCGAGAGCATTGGGTGTTCCCACGATACTGCCGTTGTTGGTCAACGTGAGACCCGATGGTAGAGCGGGTGAAACCGCAACGCTGCTGCCTGCACCGCCGTTGTTCACCATCTCGATGGTCACGGCTTCGTTGATCACGAGTCCGAGCGTGGTGGAGGTCGTGTTGAAGCTGATATCGGGGGCAGGTTCGCTGACCGTGATCCGGATGACGGCGCTGTGAACGGCGTTGCCGCTGACGGCTTGAACGGTGTAGTTTGTCAATGAGACCGTTTGCGTGGCCACACCGTAGATGGTGCCGTTGGTTGAACCGATGGACAAACCGTTGGGCAGGCTGGGGGTCACCGTCCAACTGAGGTTCGCCGTGGTGTTCACCGTTGGGTAAACCAACATGTTCGTGGAACCGCGCTGAAGCGTGTACGTGGTGATGCTATAGTCAAAGGCGCTCACGACTCGCAACGTGAAGTACATCGTGTCGGTTCCACCTGAGTTCGTGGCGTTGAGGGCGTAGATGGTGTTGTCCAAGAAGCCCGTGGGGGTACCGGTGATGGTCCCGCTTGACGTCAGCATCAGGCCAGCGGGGAGGCTGGGGGAGATGCTGAAAGACGACACGGGGCCGCCGCTGCTGGTCACCGTCAGGTCTGCTTGTTCCTTCGTGATGAGCGTGACCGAGTTGAAGCCCGAAATGTCGGGGGCCTGCTCAAGCACCGTGAGGGTCAGGGTGGTGGTGTGAACGGCGTTGGCCGTGGTCAACCGAACGGTGTAGGTCGTTTGGCTCAAGTTCTGCGTGGGCGTACCGTAGATGGTGCCGTTGGAAGCGCCAATCGACAAGCCTGAAGGCAGGGATGGCACCACCGACCACGACACGTTCCCGCTGACGTTCACGGTGGGCGGCAAATACACCGAGGTGATGTTGCGTCGCATGGTTGAATCGGTCACGCCATAGGTGAAGGCCGTCACGATGCTCAGCGAGAGCGTGATGGAATCCGAACCGCCGTCGTTGCTCACGTTCACCATGTAGGTCGTTGGTTGCTGCACAGAGGCAGGTGTGCCTACGATGGAACCGTTGGACGCCAAACTGAGGCCTTGGGGCAGGGCAGGCCAGATGCTGATGGAGGTGAAGGCACCGCCATCGTTGACCAGTTCGTAGAACACCGGCTCACTCACCACGGCTTGAACCGACGACCCCGACATGTTCCAGGAAATGTCCGGGGCCGCTTCGGTGACGGCGAGTTGCACCGTGAAGGTGTGGGTCGTGGAGGCCGTGGTCGCCAGGACCGTGTAGTTCCGCATCGAGGCGCTGGCGGCGGGCACACCATAGAGCGTACCGTTGCTGCTACCGATGGTCAGACCCGCTGGCAGGCTGGGCATAACGGACCAAAACGTGCTCGCCGTGAGGTTGTTCACTGGGGCGGCGAACAAGTACGAGGCGTTGCGCTGCAAGCTGTAGGATGTCGTGGCGTAGTTGAACGCCGTCACGACCGCGAAGTTGACCGTGATGTTGTCGCTACCGCCCTCGTTGCTGGCCGTGATGGTGTAGGTGGTCGCAGTGGACAGCGAGGTGGGTGTGCCTGACAGGGAGCCGTTGGCGGTCAAGGTCATCCCGTTGGGCAGGCTTGGCGAGACCGAAATGCTGGCAATCGGGCCGCCAGCGTTGTTGACCAAAATCGTCACGCTTTCGCCACGGGGCAAGTTGTAGGTGGACTGGGAAGCCGAGAGCGTCAAGACCGGAGCCGCCTCAATGACCCTGAGATTCATCACGAAGGTGTGGGTGTGGTCGGCGGTTGAGGCTTGAATCGTGAAGTTGGTTGCCGTCTGGTTTTGCGATGGAACACCGGAGAGCGTTCCGTTGGTGGAACTCAAGGACAGTCCCGTTGGCAGTGAGGGTGTGATGCTCCACGATGCGGCGGAGCTGAAGTTGACAACCGGCACCTGGAAGACGCTGGTCACGCTTCGTTCCATCACGAGCGAAGTCACTTCGTAGTAGAAGGGGCCAACAATTTCCAGATTGACCACGATGCTATCGGTGCCGCCGCTGTTGCTGGTGGTGATGGTGTAGTTGGTGGAGGTCAGGAAGACCCGAGGCGTTCCCACGATGCTGCCGTTGGAGGTTAAGGACAACCCGTTGGGTAAGCTGGGCGAAACCGAAACACTGCTGATCGGTCCACCGGCGTTCAAGACGACCACTTCATGACCCTCGTTCTTCACCATGGTGATGGTCGTGCTCGTAGAAAATAGCGACAAGGACGGAGCGATTTCAATGACCTCGAGGGCCACGGCGAAGGTATGGGTGGTGGAGTTGGTGGTCGCACTCACCGTGTAGTTGGTCAACGTCGAATTCACCGTGGGGATGCCGAACAGCGTGCCGTTGGCTGAACCGATGGAAAGGCCGGAAGGCAGTGACGGGAACACCGACCAGGACACGTTGCCGGTCAGGTTGGTCGAGGGCAACAGGTAGAGAGCCGTGGTGTCGCGGCGCAGAATGTGCGAGGTGTCGCCGTAATAGAAGGCATCAACAAACTCAATCGTGATGGTGGCCGTATCGTTTCCACCGCTGTTGCCCACGGTCACCGTGTAGGACGTGGCGACAGCCGTTGTCGATACGCTTCCAGAAATGCTGCCGTCGTTTTGCAACGTCAAGCCAGAAGGCAAAGACGGCGAGATGGAGCGGACCGAAATGGGTCCGCCCGTGTTCACAAGCGACAAAGCAAAGTCTTCGCCCACAACATGCTTGATGGACGACACCGTGACGTTCCATGCCACATTCGGCGCCTGCTCAAGGACGGTGATGGACAACGTCGTTTGATGAACAGTGGCGTTGGTCTGCGCTCGTACCGTGAACGTCGTCGTTGAGAGGTTCACCGTCGGTGTGCCGTAAATGGTGCCGTTGGCCGAGCCGATGGTCAAACCAGCGGGCAAGGTGGGGAAGGTGGACCACGAGGCGTTTTGTGTCAAATTCACCGTGGGTTGCAGGTACATCACCGAGGTGTTCTTCCGCAGTTCGTGTTGCGTCGTGCTGTAGGTGAAGGCCGTCACGACCTCAATGGTGATGGTTGCTGTATCGTTACCCCCCGAGTTGAAGCCCGTGATGGTGTACGTTGTCGAAGACGAGAGCGACGTCGGCGTACCCCGTATGGAACCGCCGCTGTCAATGTAGAGCCCCGATGGCAGAGAAGGCGAAACCGTGGCCGATGCTACCGGCCCGCCGATGGACGTCGGTGAAAGGACCACGGGTTCGTTCAGGATGAACGAGCGGCTCGGGGCACCAGCGAAAGAGAACGATGGCGTGATCTCCAAGACTTCGAGGGACATGGTCGCCGTATGGATGGTCGACCATGTCTGGGCTCGAATCGTGAAATTCGTTTGCGTCAGATTCTGTGTTGGTGTGCCGTAAATCGTCCCGTTGGATGAACCAATCGAGATGCCCGATGGAAGGGAGGGGAAGACCGACCAGGTCACGCTTTCGGTGAGGTTGACCGTCGGTGACAACCAAATTAGGCTTTGGTTGCGGGTCAGCACGTGGTTGAGGTTGCTGTAGTGGAAGGGCGTCCGAACCTCAAACGTCACCGTGATGCTGTCCGAACCGCCAGGGTTGGACATGTTAAGCGTGTAGGTCGTTGCGGCCTGTACGGCACTCGGTGTCCCGTAAATGGTCCCGTTCGTGAGCATGGAGAGGCCGGATGGCAACCCCGGACTGACCGTGATGTTGGTCGGCGCACCGCCTCCGCTCTCATACACCAGCCACACCGCTTGGCCGACCGAGAGGACGACCGTACCGGTCGTGTTGTAGGTGCCTTGCGGTGCGACGGGCAAGACCGTGATGGTCATGACTGCACTGTGCATCGTGGTGTCGCTCCACGCTCGAATCGTGAAGTTCGTCTGGCTAATGGATTCCGTTGGCAGGCCGTACACGGTGCCATTGCTGCTGCCGATGGCCATGCCAGCGGGCAACGTCGGGTAGGTCGACCAGGACAGGTTACCGGTGTAGTTCACGGTGGGGACCGCAAAGATGGAGTTGGTTTCTTCTCGCAGCGTGAACGTCGTCTGAGAGTACCAAAACGCGCCCACCACGCGGAGGTTAACCGTCGCCGAGGACGTACCGCCCGAGTTGTAGACCGTGACCGTGTAGGTTGTGGTGGCACTGTGGTTGGTGGGCACACCGCTGATGGAGCCGTCATTGTTCAACGAAAGCCCACTTGGGAGCGCAGGCGATACGCTCGCATTGGCGATGGTACCACCGACGTTTTCAATGTCCAAGCGCTCGACTTCATTGACGATGAAGGTCACCGTGCCGCTCACGTTGAAGCGGACGATCGGAGCCGTCTCGGCGATGCTGATGCTCAGGGATGAGGTGTGCGTGTAATTGCTGGAGGCCGCCCGAATGATGTAGGTCGTTTGCGTGATGTTCTGCGTCGGAACGCCGTAGATGGAGCCGTTTGCAGAGCCGATCGACAGACCGGATGGCAGGCTTGGATAGGTTGTCCAGGAAAGGCTCCCGGAGAAGTTGACCGTGGGCTGAATCTGCACGTTGGAAACGCCACGGGTGAACGACCAGTTGGTCGTGGTGTAACTGAAGGCAGTCACCGAACGGAGGGTGATGCTCGCCGTGTCGTTCCCGCCTGTGTTTTCCCCATATACGGTGTACGTCGTGGCATTGAACAATGTTTGGGGCAATACGTACAGCGAACCGTTATCGAGCAACTGCCAGCCTTGCGGCAGGCTGGGGCTTACGCTGACACTGGCCAGTGCATCCCCGTCGTTGAGCAACTTGAGGACGACGGGCTCGTACCGAATGACGTCCACCGTTGACGAACCCAACTCGAATTCGAGCGAGGGCGCCACGGCGATGATTTGCATCTTGATGGGGAAGGTATGGGTGTAGGTAGACGACGTCGCCCGAACCGTGAAGGTGGTTCGGGTGGGCAATTGTTCCGAGGGCGTTCCGTAGATTGTTCCGTTGGATGAACCAATGGAAAGACCGGCAGGCAACGTCGGGTTGACGCTCCAGTTCAGCGTACCGGAGTAATTCACCGTCGGCACATAGTTGATGAGCGATACCTCGTTGAACAGCGTCACGTTGGTTTGCGAGTAGTAGTAGGCGCTGCGCGAAGACAGGGTAATCGTGGTGGTGTCCGTGCCTCCCGAGTTGTTCGCGTAAACGGTGTACTGTGTGGACCCAAACACGCCCAGTGGGCGGCCAATGATGCTACCGTTGCTGGTCAAACTCAGGCCAGCTGGCAACCCCGGCGAAATGGCCGCGGAGGCAATGTGTCCGCCCGAGGAGGTGGTGGTGATGCTGACGAGTTCGTTCTTGATGAGCACCAGCGAGTTGCTGCTGAAGGTGATGACCGGCGTTGGTTCGTTGACCGTCAGGAACACGATGGACGTGTTCGAACCGACGATGTTTTCCGCCTTCACCGTGAACTGCGTCGTGGTCATGTTGGTCGTAGGGGTGCCGCAGAAGTCGCCTGTAGAGGTATCAAAGGTCATGCCGTTGGGCAAGGTGTTGTCAATACTCCACGTCAGGTTGGCAGCCCCTGCCGCTTCATCGGCGCGCCAGCAACCACCGTTCACGCCTCGGGTGAGGACCTTCGAAGTGGGGTTGTAGCTGATGACCGTTGGGTCGTCAAGGACGGCCATGTTCATCACGGTGGAAACGGTTCCTGCAGGGCCGGTGGCCGTGAAAGTCACGTTGATCGGTGGCCAGAATTGCGTCGTAGGGGTTCCCGAAACGGTGCAGTTGGCGGCCACCGACAAACCCGCAGGCAGGTTCGAAGATGCAGTACAGGCTTGGACATCTCCCGACATAAATATTGGTTTCACCACGTTGAACGTGTCGTTCTCGAAACCTATGGTGACGTTTTGGTAGGTGAAGTTGCCAGGCGCCTCAACATACCCAAGGCGATAATCGCTTCCAAGCACGAACGGAACGCTGGCAAACGTCAGCATGTCGCCCGAACGGCTACCCGCAAGGGCGTGCAGTGAATAGCCGGTGCCGTTGTCAATGAGAAGGCGCAACTCGTTTTGCACCGTTTGGTTAACGCCCATGGCCTCGAGATCAAACCGAAGCCGAACCGTAGCGTTGGTGGTTCCCGCCGCTGTGAACTCTTCCTCAAGCAGGTCGTCAAAGGCGATTCCACCGGTTGAAAACCGATGCGTGGCCGAGTTGACGTCAATCACGGTGTCACCGGAAGGGTAGTCGAGCCACATGCCGGTATCATCGTCGGAAGTCATCGCCGCGTAGGTGCTTTCCGAGACGGGAATCGGGGTTGCCAATTCGACATTGTTGGTGGATGGACCGAAATCGGTACCCACCGTGCGCCAGGTCAGGGCCACATCGTCGGCGTCTCGCAGGTTGCCTGAAGCGAACGGGGCGTAAGTTGAAGCACCAGGTTGATTGTAAACATTGGCACTTTCATCTTCAGTCATCGAAAGATGGTAGTTGCCGGTCAGGTCAGTTGCGTATTCGTTGCCATCCGTGAAGTCGTAAGCGAAAATGGCGTCGTCGTCGACCGGCATGGTGTGCATGCGGTCAACGATTTCATCGGCCGTGAACGCATGCGGGTGCAATCGAAGTGCCCCGATTTGCCCGTCGTAACGGTCTTCAGAAGCCGTGTCGCATCGATAGTTGTTCTCGCCGAGGCTGACGGCGTCCATGGCGCCGGTCCATGTATAGCCGTCGTTGAGGTTGTTGGTCGTCACGTGAACACCGTTCACGTACCCCTTCATCCACCGTGAATTTTGATTTGAGGAGGTCACGTCAATGACCCAAGCCACGTGGTTCCATTCACCGTTTTGAATGACCTCGTTGTTGGAGGTGTAATATGACGAATGGTAGTGGTAGGTGTTGGAGTTGCGATGGCCTTTGATCAGCGACGGTGAACTGTCGTAGAAGCCGAAGGCGAGGGAACGCCAACCTTCCGCCCAATTACCGTAGCCGTCTGCAGTGTCAAAATTCCGGCAGGATTTCATCGTCAAGATTTGATTCCAATCGTTTCCACGCAAGGTTTCGGGGCGGAACCAGCCTTCCAGCGTAAGCGTCTTCGGGTGGTCCTGGGAGACTTCCTGAACATATTTTGATGCACTATCAGAATTCAGTTCAGACCCCCAACTTGATTCCAAGTCAATGACACCCCAATTGGTTTGATGGTCACTTTGTGGCGCACCCTCGATGAAGGAAACGGACCCAGATTCGGTGTCGAGCGCAAGATGGAAGGTGTCAACATCGGATACGGTAGCCCCCGAAAGAGCATACGTTGGGGTGACGTCAAGGATGCGAGCTGATGAAGGTGCGATCCCGTATTCCACCGAGATGTCATCAATGAAGATATAATCGTAGTAGTTGGCATAGTAGCGGAATCGGAATTTCACGCCGTCGTAGAGAGCGTCAGACGGCACGAGAACAGTGTTGGGCACCATGGTGTTGTACCACGTTCGCTGCCTTGGGTAATCCGAGATTTCCTGCCACGAACCTTGGCTGTCCAAGTATTCAAGATAGAGCACATCGTTGCTGTCTTGGGCATCCCAACAGCGGGTCCAGGAATTGTATTTGAATCGGATTTGGGCAAACTCGGCGTCGGCCATGTCGTATTCTTCAGACGTCAGCGATGGCCCAGCATTGCTCGTACCGTTGCCGCTGGCAAGACGAATGGAATAGCCGTGGCGATAGTAGGCATTGCACCAATCGCGAGAGCGGGCCGTGCCCCATCGGTAGACAAGCGTCCAATTTTCCAGACCGGATTCGAAGTCATAGAAGTGGGATGTGCCTTCAAATGGATTGGCCCGCATCGTCGTTGCATCAAAGGTCCACGACGCCATCAAGTCAGGATGGCTCGAAATGGGCGTCACGTCCCACGTATCGGAAATGGCTTGGGCACTGAGAGGAACAGACCAAAGATGAAGCGCATCAATGGCACCAGAGAAGGTCCGGCTGGCATTACCTGATTCAAGGTGTGTGCCCACCCGTATGACCCCCAAGCCGCCAGGGTCGTTTCGGTTGGCTGGTGCCCAACTGCCTACGTACGTGCCGTTGGTGTAGACGTGAAGCGAGGTCTCATCGTAGACGATCGCAACATGAACCCATGCATTGGTTTGCACCTTGCTGTCATTCATACGATGGGTGACATCGCCCCAAGCCAGGTCTACGCCTCCATTACCGTTCGCGTCGAGACTCACGCCAAGCGCAAAGCCGCCTTCTGTGGCGTCCACCGTGGAGAAGACGGTCGGCTCGCTCGATGTTTGGTTCGAAAAGGGCAGAACGCTGGCTTCGAGGGTGAATTCACCCATCAGGCGGACGTCGAGGATCGGGTCGCTGATGAACCCGGTGCCGTTGATGACAGCGGCCTGCGATGGAGCCTCGAAGGCGTACACGGGGGCGCCATCAGCGTACCCTCGACCAAGACGGCTCCATGTGGTTTCGCCGTAGACCATGGTTTGCCAGCGAGTCTGAAAGGAGTCGTCTTTGACCTCTTTGCCAGCGCCACCGTCGAAGGTGTAATAGAGCAACAGACCGGATTCTTCACCTTTGAGCGTGGTCGTCATGCGCCGAGCAACATCTTCAGCAGAAATGGCGTGGTCCCACACTCTGAATTCATCCATATCCCCAGCGAAGTTGACCTCAGTACCGTAAGCAGCATAACTGCCTCCAACGGTGACCCTTGCACTGCTGTGGGTTGAACCGACACCGCCGGAACAGCGGCTTGCTTCGAGGCTTCCGTCCACAAAGACATACAGGCAGTTTCTGTTTTTCGTGAAGGCAACATGGTGCCACAATCCATCAGCAACGAACAAGTCGGGGTTCGAACTGCTGCTCCCGACGGTACCGATGTTGGTTTCGTACGCCCCAACATACCCATAACTCATTTTGAGCTCCCACTTATTTCCAGCGTTGATGTCCTCTGAAGCGATGAAGGTCAACGAATCCGTGTCTGTTGTCCGAATCCATGCTTCGGCTGCATAGTTCACGCCTTGTGTGACTCGGTAGATGGTCTGAATTTCATCCGATTTTCCGTTGAAGGAATAATAGTGCCCAGCACCGGTTGAATCACGAAGCGGAGCGCTGGTCACGTGCTGGTGACCGTTGCGAACAAAGGCCGGACTCAACGTGGACATCTCGTCAGGAACGTAGCCGTTCGAGAAGGTTTCAAACCCGTACACCGCCACCAAATCGTTTCCTGCGGTGACCAGACGGTTGTAGCCTCGATGCATCTCATGGTGACCGAGGCTTCGGTTCCACCAACGGAACTCATCGAGCCAGCCGTGGAACGGTTCGTCGTGCTGGGGGTTGCTCGATTTGTCCTCGCCGCCGAGGATTGGTCGCTGACGGTCGTTGATGGAGAGTGGGACGCTTGACCAACTGCTGGTAAATGTACCGCCGTCGGTCAGCATCATCAAGGTGCCGTCGTCAAAGACCACCGAAAGGTGTGTCCATGTGCCCTCATAGGCGGTGTTGGGGCTCATCCAGTACGACTTGCATTCAGTAGAACTGGTGCCGAACCCATTCTGCAATTCAACACCGAAGCGGTTGTTGGATGCGTCAAAAACGATCGCATAGCCCTCGCTCGCCGTATCGCAAAATTCGCCGTCCAGATCAGAGTACACCGTGCTGTATTGGCCCGATGTTTGGCCGATGGTCGCATTGGGGAGCACCCACATCTGAACCGTGTGGTCAGCGTGGTCCATGGAAGCGCTATCGGGAAGTTGCACGACACCGTTGCCGGTAAATTCGAGGGCGTAACCCTGCCAGTCGGCTTTACCTGCCGAACGTGGGTCGTCATCAACGTCGTCGTTGATGCCGTCGCCGTCGGAATCGAGTTCAAACAGGTCAAGCCAACCGTCGCCGTCGGTGTCCCACGTTTCTTCGCTGTCGAGGTAACCGTCATCGTCTGAATCGTCGTCGTAATAATTCAACACACCGTCACCGTCAGAATCAACGCGGCAGTAGGACGTGAACGTCAACCCGTCAATGTATTGCCCCACGTTCCAGTCCCGGCGTGATGTGTCGCCGATGTTCAAGTACGCGTATTGACCGTAGGTGGACGGAACTTCCAAGGCGCCGCCAGAGTACCGCCAACCCTCGCTGTTGCCGTACGAATACCCAATTTGCTGACCTTGTTGCTCGCCGTAATTGGTGTGCAACCTCACCCGAAGTTCATCCCACGCGGTAGAGTGCCCGTTGTAATGCCCAAGATGAGCGAAGCCCCATACGAGGAGGTCACCCGGAGAGGTTGTCACCAAGTAGGAGATGTCGTTCGCACCGTCCCAACCATCCCACTGCAGGGACATGTATTGGTCCCCGTCAAAGGCCGGCGGGTAGCCGTCGGTGGAGGATTGGGAACCGTTGTGGAATTCCACGTGCTGTTGCATCCAGTGCGCGCCCGATACGGGGTAGGAGTAGGAAGTGCTCGCCAACCTGCTGCTCGTCCCAATGTATTGCGCAGCGTCTTCAAAGGTCCCCTCGTCAACCCAGTAGAGTTCCGTGAGGCCGGAGCCGGCGTATTGCTTGTCCTCGGAAGGTGAACCGGTGCCTTGGTCGTTGTAACACTCTCGGGCGTTGTACACGCCGTCGCCGTCGATGTCAATATCCTTCCAATCGGTGATGCCGTCGTTGTCATAGTCGTCGTTGGCGTTCAACGGATTGGTATCAAACCAATGAATTTCATAGCCGTCCGGCATCCCGTCGCCGTCGGAATCTCGGCGAGTGGGGTCCGTGCCCAGCGCATCTTCATCCTCATCGAGCAAGGTGTCGCCGTCCGAATCAAGATCCCTCAAATCGGGAACACCGTCATGGTCCGAGTCAAAGTCGCCGTCGTACAATCCGTCGCCGATGCTGATGTTGTCAATCCAGAAATGGTTTCCGTTCGTGTGCGTGGTGCCCCCGTTCGTGTAGGCCCCCCAAGTGAGGGTGTGGGACCCGGAGGCGATGGTCTCGGTGTGCCTTCCATCTGCACTCCCGCTCCAACGAGCCGTGTACCCTGAATTTTGCCAGGCGCACTGGTGGAAATCCACACAAAATACAAGCCAGTCGTAGTTGTTCTCGCTGTTGACATAATAGTCAAAGGAGACGTTTGTGGATTGGTCAAACTCGACCTGCATCGTCACCGAGTTGTAGTCGCTGTGTCCAAGTCCACGGAAACTGAGGCTGTGTTGGTAATCGTCGTCCTCTTCATAAATGGCGTGCCAGGCATCGGTGCGGAAATCGTGGTAAGAGTTTCCAAAATACATCCATTCGCCGTTGGGACGTGGCCAATTGTATTCGTCGCGCATCAGCGTTTCGGGCGTGCTGTCAAAGTCCAAGTCCCAACCGTACTCATCGCTGTTGAGTATACCGTCACCGTCAACGTCGTCATCGTAAGCATCGGTGATGCCGTCGCCGTCAAGATCACTAATGCACGAGGCGATGGCGATGACGTTATCGAGATAATTTCCTTCGGAGGAGGAGAATGCTGAAAGATAATCAAACGTGAGAATGTCGTCGCTTTCGCCTTCCACGAGGAACGATCCCCGAGTAGTAATCCAATCAACATCGGTGTTGATGAGGGTTCCAATCACGTTATAATATGAAGAATCGGTTGTAGACGACCCCCAACGAACCTGTGTTTTGTCCGCTGTTGTGGGGTGGCTCCCGAGGAAATCGGCGCTCCATGTGACGAGGTCGCCGGGATTGGTCGTCACCTCCGTCCACAGTTCGGGGTTGCTTGGCGAAGAGAGCGAGGCCACGTGGTCACCTTCGCTGGCGTTGTCTGGCCACCGAGCATTGTTCTGAAGAACGGCGTTCGAGGTGTTAAAAATCTCGATCTGCCAGCCGGTTGTGAGGGCCCAATCATGGACAAATTGATGATTGTGCTGCTGAAACGAATTCGAAGAAGTGCCACCGTAAATGCCGGGATACTCAAAACCACCGTTTTGCACCCAATCAGCCGAATTGCCATAACACTGGTACGGGTCGGGAACCCCGTCGCCGTTCCGGTCAAGGTCGTACCAGTCGGGAATCAGGTCGCCGTCAGTGTCGTCAGGGCCAAGTGGGTCGGTGTCGAAGTAGAGCACTTCGTGGCCATCCCATGCTTGGTCACCGTCACTGTCAACGTTGGTTCGGTTCGTCCCTTCCTCGAATTCCTGCGCATCCGTCAACAGGTCGTTGTCGCTGTCCAAGTCCACAATGTCAAGTATGCCGTCGTCATCTGTATCGGCGTACCGAAGGCTGTGAATGAGGACGTCGTCGATTTGAATGTATGACCAACTGTTGTCACGACTGGTTGGGAAATCAAAAATAATCTGTGTTCGATCGTGGATGGCTTCCGGAGGAAGTTCAATGGTCATCGTGTATCCGTGGTTGTAAATGTTCAGATCATTGGTTGAACCATCGTTTCGCAATAAATACCCCGGCAGCATGTAATCACTGGCGTACGCCGCAGTGCTCGCTGAACTACGCATCCACTGCACGGGCATGCTGGGCGCATGGGCGCCATACGTGACGGAGTTGTCGGGAAGACGATAGCGGACTTCCATGTATTCATGTTCGTCGGCTGGATCTCTGCACGAACCATCGAGGCTGACCCAGAAATTCAGTGTGGCCGCTCCCAATCCAGTAAGGTTGAGGATTGGCGAGGCGAAATGGCCTGCACTGTGCGCCCAATACAAGTGGCCGTCATTCCCGGAGGTCGAGTTGTCGCAGTGGTCCTGGTTCCCCCACCAGGAGTCACCACCGGAGCTGCTTCGAATAAATCCATCATACGATGCTCCGTTGCCTGCGTCGTTGACGAAGTCGTAGGAAAAGGTGGAACTCAAATTGGAGATCAGAGAGGGAAGCACCACCGGGGCGATTTCAACGCTGTTGTTGTACCCGTCGCCGTCGATATCTTGGTCAATGGTGTCACGGATGCCGTCGCCATCAAGGTCGCGCATGCAGGTGCGGTTCATTTGAACCAAGTCCACCCAATTGCCAGCACCGGTTGCTGGCTCAACAGGATCGAGAACAAATTGTTTGGCGTCAATCGGTGCAACAACGATGCCCGACTGCAATCCCCAAGTCGGTGACGTCGTTTTCAGATTAGCAATTTCCACTGCATTCGTGGGTACGCCGCCGGACACGCTGATTTTTCCAGAGGCGTTGTCCAACATCAGGGAGAGTTCGGTGTATTCAGAAGTGACCCGTGCGCGATGGTACATGGACCAACGAATCAAATCGTTCTTCCAGAAGGGCATGTCTTGCCAAACCACCGTGCTCCCCGTGAGTTCAACCTCGAGATGTTGGTCCCCGTGGGGCGGGGAGTTGGCGTGCATGATCTCAACACGGTAATGTCCACCTGTTTCATAGTTGGATTCCCAAAGCGCTTCGCCCTCGGTCACGTAAACGTCCTCGTAGGGATACTCAAAGGAAGGGTCGTACACCTCGTTTCTCGAACCGGGGCCGTAACAGACGTCATCGTCAGGGACACCGTCGTTGTCGTCGTCGTCATCAAGCCAATCCGAGACGTTGTCGTTGTCATAATCCTCAAACACGTTCACGTCTGCAAGATCGCTGTACACCAAAATCTCCAGCCAGTCTTCAAGACCGTCCCCGTCGGTATCGGCCGCCGTTGTGTCGCTGCCTGCGATGCGTTCTGCTGAATCGTTGGCGAGGTCATTATCGCTGTCCAAGTCCCACAAGTCTGGCATGCCATCGCCGTCGCTGTCGCGGGGAAACGTCCCGCTACCAAATTCCACCGAGTTGTTCAGGCCGTCACCGTCGATATCATCGTCAAGGGTGTCGCGTATGCCATCACCATCGAAATCACGGAAACATTGCAAGACAAGTTCAACGCCATCCACATAATTGACTCCGGTGACGCCGTTGGGTGCGTTGGACCGGATACCGATTCGAGAAGTGGCTTGTTCTACAAACCCGTCACCGCGCATGACGGACCAAGCCGAAGTGGAGCCGAGATGGGTGTCGAGGACGTACATGCTCGAGCTGCTGTTGCCCACTACCATGCCAATTTGTTCGGCGGCTTGTTGAGTGCCTGTGGCGCGATGGCTGACGTTGTAAGAAATATAATCGCCAGCCCAGAGGGTTCGGTTCTGCCAAATGACTTGGTTTCCTCCGTTGATGTTGAGCAGGAGGTGCTGGTCACCTTCAGCCGAGGCAGCGCCCGAATTGTTACCGGAGACAACGGTGAACCCTGAACTCGCATCCGTTTGCCAACCGACCATCGTGGTCGAGTTCACCGTGCTGCTGGACGTGGTGACGTTGATGAACAAGCTGGGTTGCTCAAAACCAAGGTTGCTGATGGGCAGATCGGTCGCCACGCCACAAGCCATCCAATCGGGCATACCGTCGCCGTTGTCATCGTCATCAAACCAGTCGTAGACGCCGTCGTTGTCGCTGTCGTCTGCGGTGGCTGGGTCGGTTTTGGTGGTTTGCACCTCACGCCCATCGCTCATGCCGTCGTTATCAGAATCGGTGTCGTTGGGGTCGGTACCGAACACATTGAGCTCGTACATATCGGGAACACCATCGCCGTCGGAATCGGCGGTGATACGAGGGCAAGCCGCCATGTCCTGTCCTTTGCCATCGTCCGAGGGCGTGCCGGCGATCACGGCCGCCGAGAGTGAAGCCGCAGGCGACCCCATCCGGATGATTCGTGCACCGTTGCTGGCGAGCACAGTGCCGTTGGCCAGTTCGAGCGCCCCGTCGGCTTTCTGAGCGTTGGTGTTGACCACCCAAGTGGTGGCGTAATCGTTGGAAATCCGGTACCATGTGCCGCCCACGCCTGTCAAAATGACCGAACCGTTGGCCTCCCCGTAAAGGTCGCCCAATTCGCCCAAGCCGGACGGCAGGGTGGTCAGAGCAGCGCTCGCTCCGCTGGTCGTGTTCACGGAACGCAATGTGCCGTTGTTCGTGGCCAAAAGGACCCCCGTGGCGTTAAAACCAAGTCGTTCAACGTCGCCTTCCAAGTCCGTGGAGACCACAGCATCGACACCGCCGGTTTGATTCCAAGCATAGAGCGTGCCTTGGCTCAGCCAATACACCCGTCCGTCGGTAAAGGAGCGAGCGAGTGTGCTGGTGTCGTTGTAGCGGACGGTGGTGAGGTTATCAAGCGTGTAATCAGTCCAATCAAGGGCTGATATCTGAAGATGGCTTCCGTTGGAACGAGCGAGGAACGGCACATCGCAGTTGAACAGGTTCGCATCGAGGTAATCGGGACGACCCATCGTGGTGGGACAAGACCCGTTGGCTGCGTCGGGACACTCAAAAGAGGTGAGCCAGCCATCGTTGTCGTCGTCGGTGTCGTTGTAGTTCGGTAGACCGTCACCGTCGGTGTCGTCGTTCTCAAGGTTCCCATCACCGTTGATGTCCTCCATAAAATCGGGAATGCCATCGTCGTCAAAATCCGTGATGTTGGCCGTAATGTCCACCGGCGTGAATTGATATGAATCCGTTGAACCAACAGCGCTTGAATCATCGGAACCGTCAGCGATGGCACCCTTGGCGACGTTCACGTTGGATAGCGTCCAACCAGGTTGCACAACCATGGGGGTTATGGCGGTCTGAAACACCATTAATACGGCCAAAAACAGCACTTTGGACGTGTGGCCGAGGACACCTTGGTCGTGCGTTTTTATAAAGGAAAGACGGGTTGCCTTGGCAGCCATAAACACCGGCCAAAATTGAGGCAAATAAACAAAAGGGTGAGATATCCCACGTTCCTGATTCACGAAGCAGGCCCCGCCACTCCGGCTGATGACAGCCAGCGCCGACAGAAGAAGATCAATTGAACGGTACGAAGAGGATCGGCATGCTTTTTTTAAACTCAATCAACTTCAACGAACCGTTGAACGAGAACGGATGGCTCGACTTGAAGCAAACCTTGTCAAGTCGGATATCATCAAACAGAACATGTTCGAAAGGCTTGTGATTTCGGCATACCATGACGGCGTCATCACCAACTTTGAGTGTACCTTCTTGACGTTAAGGTCCACGGAATTGGGCAAGACTCCTGAACTAGCAAACAAACTTGAGAAGGCCGTCCTTGAGAAACTCAATCTCAACAGAGATGATGAGGCATGATCACGCCCAACCCACATCGGTCGAAACTTCTGCCATCCCATGAGCCGAGAAATCCCGGAGGTTGAACATTCAACAGCCTCATATGTCACGCCACACAGGCTCAAGCGTGGCAGAATACCTTCCATTTCCACGATTGTACCATTGCCAGGTCCCTCGACAAGAATACCTCGAAGTGTTGGAAGGAACGAAAACGGGATTTGCCGACCTCTACCTTGGTTTTGACTCGTTTCGCGCGTTGTATGTATCGGTCGATGTTCTCGGTCGAATCGTCATTCATGGAGAAGGTATCGCGAACGATAAGGCACGGTTGAAACAGGCTGAATGCATTGATTTCGTTTGGGATGTCGACGGACAGAGCCAGTTCGTTGCTCACTTGAATCAGATGACGCACCTGACTTCGGGACGTCGCTTGAAAGGTCGGATGGAGCGGCTTCGCGTCTTGTCGGTTCAATGGGGCGACCAGGGCCTGGAATACTCGTTTTATGTTCACGATGAGGCCTCCATGGAGTGGAACTTTGTTCAGCAAAGTCAGCCCTACGTCGTCTCCGTGAGCGCAACACAGCCCGTGGATGTGGATAACGACGATGAGGGAGAAGCCGATGCCCAAGACGCCAATCTGCTCCGTTTGGCGTACATGTCTGGATACTTTGAAAACCCTCGCCGTGCGTCACTTGCAGATTTGGGGGCACGAGCAGGATTGTCTTCAAACACGGTCAATCGGAGGCTGCGGCGAATCATCGCCGAATTGGTTCGCAAAAAGGTCGACCCGTAGGTGACCAAACCGGATGTTGTGCGTCCCCGGGAAATCTGTACACGAGGGCCCTCTGCACCTCACGTTCGCAGACTGCTGAGTCGACCGTGAGACCCTCAATCAACGACTTCCCTGTCGGTGCGCTCATGGCCCTTGATATCCACAGAGCCGACACCCGCACGGATTTTGAACGAGGAAAAGTGGCGGGAATCAACGGCTCGTGTGCGTCGAAGAGGAATCAAACTGATGTCAATTCCACCGTGTTCCATGGTTGGTTGCGGCTTGTTGAAAGGTAAATCTCGTCGCCGTCAGAGACCGTTCCAGAGTAATCGAGGTCAATCCACATCACGCCGGATGTCGTGTCAATGTTATCGAGTGCGCCACTTTCGAGAACAACCGTGCAAGCACCGGTGTTGTCGCAAGATGAGAGGACCACTTGGTAATCCTTGGCAAACCCAGAGAAACCCGATTCATCCTTCACAACATATTCAATGGATTGCAGCGTCTCATCAGAACCGTCAGGACAGTCGGCAATACCATCGTTGAGGGCAGCGTTCGAGATGGTGATCCCCTCCCCACAATCGAACATGACCTGGGTTCCGTCCTCGTCACCGCCGTCAGCACAATCAAGCGTGCCGTCGTTGATTGACCAAGCGGAAATGAACGTTCCGTCGTTGCATACGGAGACCAAATGAGCAGAACCGATGACGATGACATCATCGCCCAGCCGTTGGTAGCGCTGATACACCGGTTCGTCGTCTGAATTTGAAAAGTTGAGGTACATGTCGTTGTTCTTGACCCAACTCGTTTGAATGTTGGAATAGTATACGCATTGCCCATCAGCGAGAGTATAGCCCGGATTTCCATCGCAGTCTTCGTCTTCGCCAAGCACCCATCCATTGGCGTAGTTCCATTTCACCGCAGAGGAAGTAAAACTCACCGTCGTTGCTTCCGTGCGTGTCTTGCCGTCCCACTCTGAAACGGAGTATGATACGAGGTAGGTTGAATACACAAAGTCAGCAGGTGTGTTGTTGTACACAATCTCCTCGGTTTCTTGGTTGCACCAAGAGGGGAGCTCAGCGGTGTCGACCGCTGCCATCATCGTTTGAAGGTCGTACCCGGTGGCCGACTCGCTGATGTAGTGTGCGGTGCAACCCCACACCTCCAGGTCTTCAGCGAGGAGGTTGAGTTGTGGCTGTTCCTTGGGGTCAAAACGGTCAATCATGCTTGATGAAACCTCACGCGCTTCGAGGTCAAACGGTATGCTGATGGCCATCGCATCAGTCGGTGCAGCAGGGACACTGACCTGACTCATTAACTCAACATCGTACGAGGCGGTACCTTCGGCGTCGGTCATGGTGAACAAGGCAGAAACAAAGCCAAACGTTTCAGCATCAAGGTGGATGATCAGTGCATAGGAGATTTGTTCCGGGACTCCGTCTTCGTTTTCGACAGATTCCACGGTCGTGAACATCGTCCTGTAAGTTCCGTTATCGAGCACAGGAGCGTTCCCACCGGACCCTGCAACGGCGGCGAGGTTGGGCGCAGAACTCCACATTTCGCTGAACAAAACAGACACCTCCTTCGCGGGGGCTATGCTGTATGATTCGCCCTCTGATTCCATGATAATGCTCCCGGACGAGACCCATGAGTTGCTGGTTGAACCGTTTTCTTCAACCGACAAGTAGAGCGTGTCTTGCGCAAAGGCCACCGTGGACTTCATACCGGAAGCGGCATCATGAGAGGTGAGGGTGTACCCAAAGGCCGCACCACCAACGACCGGTTGGCCAGCCAGTTGAGAGCGGACGGGTTCCAAACCTGCGAGGTAGGCGTCCATGGTCAGGCAAAGGGCCTCGTCGTTCCTGTCAACCGTTGGGTCGAAATTAAGCGCATTAGGGTTTTGACACCCAACCGATTCATCGGATTCGGATGAACCAAGGCAGCCGGCAATCAGCAACTGAGCAACGAGGAAGAGAGCAATAATGTTCTTGCGCATGGGACGCCCGTAGGAAATGATGTCTTAATATCACGGGTGATATATGTCGCCGCCAGAAAAAAATTGGCTCACTCTGTGCGGGCCAACGATGCTCAACCGACGCTTGACCGGCTGCGGAATACAGCGAAGTCTTGTGAGTCTAAACCTCGAGGGGTTTGGATTCAAAAATCAACAACCGTGAGACTGCAAGCGATTTTACATGGACGCTGGGGAGTCGCACAGGGTGCAACTGCCGCTCAATTCTGGATGCGATCGGCACGCTGATTGAGGCGCAGCGACCGGATTTGGCCATGGTTGTGATCGAGGAGGAACTCAATCCTCAAACTTGACCCACTCGTCATCGCTTCCTAATATTCGATAGTAAGAGATGTCTCCTTTCTCCGGGACATACCACTCGTAG
>Ga0255763_1001603_pt1 | contig 23061 bp, 14 predicted proteins | sample 041ome_2_FD_179963 | JGI IMG/M metagenome (GOLD analysis project Ga0255763, IMG submission 179963) | Coastal salt marsh microbial communities from the Groves Creek Marsh, Skidaway Island, Georgia - 041406US metaG (version 2) | ecosystem: Environmental > Aquatic > Marine > Intertidal zone > Salt...
AATCAATCTAGCGAGTAGACGATGCGGCGCGATATTAGTTATTCTAGGTGGTGTAATTAGTGTAAAAACACGGTTAAGTCAACCATATTAAATTATTAAAGTTCTGCTAATGTCTACAATTTTTATAAAAGTCACCCTCTTTTGCTTTTCTCGCTCTGTTCTATGAAAACTATACAATGCTCTCCCGTCTCTCTCTCTCTTCCAACTTAGTTGGATTTGATACCGGATCGGAGCTTTGCTTGTTGTCTTCTAGTGTATTTCTTCGGTTCTTCCGCTCTCGCTACCGGTTCTTCCTTTTCCTCCAACATAAGCTCGACGTGGCACGGCGAAGACATGTACGGGTTGATGCGACCGTGCGCTCTGTACGTTCGTCTTCTTTGCGGGATGGCCTTATTGACTTGGATGTGCGTGATGTAGAGATTGTCGATGTCCAACCCCTTAACCTCGGCATTCGATTCCGCGTTCTTGAGCAAGTTGATCAAGATCTCCGCGCACTTCTTCGGCCATCTGCCTTGGCCGTTCGTGGAGCCTTCTTGCTTGGCTTGGGCCGTTCTCCCGACGCCACCGCAAAATCTGCGAAAGACGACGCATCGCTCCATCTTCATAACAGAGTTCAAGAAACCTGTTGTATGTGGTAGTATTGATTGAAAAAGAAGCGTTGGTGAAGGGTCAGCGTGATGATGATGGTGACGATACATACAGACGACGACGCGTAGAAAGATACGTCGACTCTCAAATCGTTTGGAGTAGTTTGTAGTCCTAAAATTTCGAGGACCTAAAGAAGAGGGCGACACCCTGCTGCGAACGAACGCACAAAAGAACCATCGAACGAGTCGCTCTCGGATAAAACCCGCGCGAAACGAGCGGATAAAACGTTCGCACGTTCAATTCCACTCGTCCTTTGCGAATTCAACCTTCGCGAAAGGGTTGGTGTAACCCTCCTTCTCGCCCAAAAATTACGCGTTAAAAGCCTCCTCTCTCTCCGCAGGCAAAATCGATTGCGCACTTAAAAAAAAAATACAAAATGCGTACCTTGCGCGTCGCTCAAACTTCGCCCCTTGATGTTCATCGCCGTTTCTCTCATGTTCTTAAAATGAACTCTCAAATCCGTGCCTCGAGCTTTGCACGATTTCGTCGCGTCGTTGGACTCTCGCGCGTATTTCACCATGGCTGTTTTCCGAGAATTTGTGTTTTGCGCTTGTGTTTATAACGCCAAAAGCAGTCTCTCTTGGAAGAAAGAAAGGAGAAAAAAAGGCGGAGAGACCAATTAGGGTTTAATACCCTAAACATTTTCCTTCTCGTTTCTCTTTTCAAAACGTCGCGCAAACGCGAGAGAAAAAGGAGAAGAAGAAGCGTAAGAAGAAGAAGACCAAGAAGGATGACGAGCGAAAACCTCTCGGTGTGCACGCGCTACCAAACCTTACTCCTGCACTTGAAATCCTTGCAATCGTACGAGTATCTTTTAATAAGAAGCAAGAAAAGAGAAGAAGAACCTTTAAACGATGACGGAGAGGAAATCAACAACTTTGCAACGGCGCTCGAATCGACGTTCCCGATTTTGAACAAATACGCTTTGTGTTTACAACGACCGATGGAAATTTCCGGTAAAAACGCCGGCGAGAGAAACGAAGTGATGCAGTCTCGCGTGGCGGTGATCCCTTCGACCGGTGTGACCGTGCCTTTAGGGGATATCGACGTCGAGAATGCGATTTTGATTTCAGACCAGTTCAACGTCTCGGAGTTTCACGCGATAGAGGCGTTGGCGGGAAGCGCGGGGAGAATCGCCCCGGCGAGAGGAGGCGACGAAGACGACGCAGAAACAACGAGACTGTTTGCCGCCGGGAACATCTTTCAGGAACGCGCGAGCTGTTTGGAAAGTTTGAGCGTTTTGTTGAGGGCGAGGCAAACGGTGAGAGCGTTGGAGAGAGACTCGAACTATCGAGGCGCGAACGAGGCGAGTCGAAACGCGTTTCGAGAGTTTTCAGGGTTCGTGGACGAGGTTGTTTTGATGGGTAAACGCTTTGATGGTGGTCGCGATGGGAACGCGGCGGCGGCTTCTTTGGACGAGCAGAGTTTAGCGAATAGATTGGCAAAGTTGATTCGAGCGGCGCCGACGGGCGGGCCGTTGGGCGGTCAGCCGGCGCAAAGGACCGGGCAGCCTCCAGCGATCGGGGGTGGTCTTTTCGGTGGATTTGGATCGCAGCAACAAAACCAACAAGTGCAGATAATGCAAGCGGACAAGTTTGAAATTATATATGATTCGCGCAACCGGGCAAACTTGCGCTCGGATGTTTTAGCCAAGGAAAAGACGCAAGTCGCGGAGTTATTATTTTTAGCGGCATCCTTGTCGCCGCCGTTATCGCAAGGCGACGCGGTAGAAGTATTCTCACTCGCCGGTTGGGCCGCAGAGCAAATGCGGTTTCCTTCGCAAACGCCGCCGGATTATTTGCCGACGTGTTATTCGACGTTATTCGCCTCGGTAACGGCGTTGATGTCTCCGTTGGAAGACGTGCGGAACGTTTTAGACCAAGTGCACGACCCGAAAAGAAAAAAGTTGGAAGCGTTTTTGAAGTCCATCGAGACGACGGTAAAATCACCAAATCCTCCCGCGCCGTTTGCGATCGTTCGCTTGGCGTGGTCTTGCGTTGCCATGCGTCTTGGGTTTGAGAGCGGCGAGGAGGTCGCGAAGAGCGCGATACGAGACGGCGCTTTCGACGCGATGACGGCCATTTTACAAACTGGCGCGTTTCAAGACGATCGGGAAGATAACAGAAGAAATTACTTGCATCTCGTCGCGAACGCTGTGTTAGGTGAGTTCACGAGTTTAGCTTTAGATAGACCGACGCTATCGATTTCGTTAACGGACGGGACGTGTACGCCGACGTTTATGGAACTCGAAGCCGCGAATAGGATTTCAAACGGGGACCTCGGCGACAGTGAATTCGAAGAACCGTGTCCTACCAGCGCGTTGGCGTCTTTGATGATTGCTTTGGCAGAAACGTGTTCGCAAGATCCTTCGTTGGTTGGTGACGAAGAGTCTGCGGCTGCTTTCAACGCCGCGACGACGTCGCCGGATTACGACCCAGAACAGGACGATTACGAGATGAGTAAACAATCACCGGCTTTACGATTGGTAGACGCGTGCATCGATCTCGAGCACTCCGTAGTTTCTCTCATGGCGCTTCTCGATTTGTGTGCTGCGGTTTCCAAGCACGATATTGGATCTAAAATTGCCTTCAAAGTTTTAGCGAGAGGCGCCGGCGGGTGTAATTGGGACGAATTGTTAAAAGGGATCACCGGCTACATAGCGAGGTACGATTTATCGCGAGGCTTGGAAGAAAACACCGCGGACGGATCGATGCGATCGCTAGTGAGCGAAGAAATTGAAGGCTTGGGTGAAAATCAACAGTACGATCCACGAATGGGCGAACCAGAAATGAACGACGCCGACGTGAAAGCTTTAGAAAAGTATTTGAAAGCATTAGCTGCGTGCTTTTCTACGCAAGCTCGCGAATACGAGGAAAGTAGAGGTGAGACCGGCGCGAAAGCATCATCGTCTGGGCGAGAGCAACACAAACAACACAAACAAAACGATTCGAATGACAACAACGACGGCAATAATACCATCGGGACATCCTCTAGAGGCGGTTCGTTTGATCAAGTCGGCGCGGCTGCCTTGGAGGCTGCCAGAGGCGAAGATCCGAGACGAAGATGGATTCGGTACCTTGAGGAACGCATGGATATGGATTTGTGCGAAGCTCTTTTGAATCTGTACGTCGACCCGGTTCCGCCAAAAATGAAAGCAGCGCTCTTGAATTGCATCCAGTCGCTTTGCGAAGGGTGCGTCCAGAAAACGAACGATGCTTGGGGATTTCTCGAAATGAAAGGCGCTTTACACGTTCCCACGCCAGTGGACGCGAGAGTTGATCTCAAAGACGTTTCTTCTGCCTTGACCATTGTGCCCACACTTCCAGGCTCAAACATGGACGTGGCTTATCATTACTATCAAACGGAACGAAACCATAGTCAATACGAGGGAACTTTAGCGTATGCGAGGTTTTTTAACTTTGCGTTGGAGACGACAAAAGATGCGGGATATTTGGACGGTGCTCTCGATATGGATTCGGCGGGCGCGTGCTCGTTTAATGGACGATCAGCGTGGCATCACGCGAGGTTTTTGAGATTTGATGTCTTTGGACAGCTCCAAAGCAGACGACACTTGGAAGATTCAGAACGATGGATGTTAGCTGGCGAGTGCTTGCGCGCATTTCAGTCGTGCTTAGAACTCTACGACGTCGCCGACGAAGAAGAGAAGATCATTCCGATTAAAACGAGTTCAAACAGGGGACAATTCAACGATCATGACAGGCAGCCGTTAGAGATTGGATTCAACGTATCTTTGCCTTTAGCAGCGGCGGGTGAGATGCGCGACCGTCTCGAGCTCATAGCTCGAGACTCCGTACCACCCGGCCGCGATTTGATTCTCGATTTTCTTCACGATGGAATCACGTTTCGAGGTATCTTGGACGTCATCTCTGTCGGCGCAGAGCGCTTGAGTCGAGAGCGATCAAAACCGTACGGTGAATCCCTCGAAAACGCCGTGTTACGATCTTTGAACGTCCTTTCCACGGCTTTAACTATGGATCTCGAGCACTTGGAGCGTTTACACGATGCCAAGCGCGATGTTGGATTTAAAGCGTTGGACGTCTATTTAGTTTTCAGGGAGGACGGTCAACGCTTTGCGGATATTGTGTCTTATTGTCAATACCCCTTTAATCCTTCACTCGCGCTCGCGGCTTTGGAGATTGCCACGGAAATCTCTCGTCGCGTCGACGGTTTACCGAGGATGCTTCGACCGGAAGTGCGAGCGGGATTGATCGAAGGCTGTTCGACGTTGTTGGAACAATCCTTTTCCTTACAACCTCCTGCAACTAACGATATGTATGAAAGTGGTGACACGTATCGATCCGATCGCGAACTCTTCGCAGAAGCATGTGGCGAAAGCGTTTTGAATTTGATCGACGAAAGCATCGCGTCGCATCCTTCACCGAACATGGCGGAGTTACTGCTCGGATTTGACATCACTGGTGCCTGTAGAACGACGCCTTTGCGACCGGATCTCGAGTTTACGTGCTCGACCGTACTCATTGAATGTCTCGAATCGAGTCCGCCATCGATGGCGGCTTCGTTCGTGGTTCCGTTGCGGGCGCCTGAAATAGGGATGAAGATTTTGTTCGAGTGTTCTCGACGGTTCGAGACGGCACCGAGTACGCTCGATTTTCTTCGATCATGGAACGCTTTTCCAGTGTTGGTAGACGATGCATGTCGCGCTGCGATGGCGAGTAATGACACGAATCAAATCGCAAGCTGCAAAGTACTCGAAAAACGCATCTCCGTCGCCGCTCACAAGGCGTGGATTTTCGAATTGGCGACGAATATGCTCATCGCGGATTCTCCGTCGCGCAAAAACCAACGAAGTGAAGGCGAGGTTCCAACGTGGGTTGTGGATATCGTCGACGCTATGTTGGCGTTGCGTCGACGCGATCAGTACGAGCAAGACGCGATCGACGGTCGTGTACCTGCGCTCGATGCGGCGTTGACTCTCGGTGAATCCATCGACAACGTTTTGGTCTCTCGGACCATCTCTCGAATCTCGTCCGAGGTAAAGCAAACTATCGACGAGTTGGACTGCGAAAAGTATTTGAAACCAGGCGGAGGCTGTGAAAGAACTTCGAGTCGAGGCGATATCGTTACGGATGTTGGGAAACTCAAGCGCAAATTACTCGCGGAAGCCGTTGCGCGCGACAATGACGGATCCAACAGACAAGGGAGATCATCGCGAATGACGAATAGTCCAGGTGACGGACTTTCGGGAGTATCTTTAGCGCTCATCGACGAGAGCGATGCGTACGCTCAAAGCGTCCCAAGACTCGTTTCGCGAAATCGAGAACGAGCTATATTAGCTGCAGCGGAAATTGCTATAGCGAAAAATCTAGAGATTGAAGACTCGAATGCGCGACGTCGCGCTTTTGAGGCGTGGGAGACGTGCGTCTCGACGGCTATTTGTCGCGCGTTGCCGTCGGCGGAGTTTGTGCAAGCTATGAACGGTACTTACGATCAACTCATAAACATCGAAGGCGGCAGTGGAGAAGACCAGATGACCGCGTTGCGAAGCCGTCCGAGAACCGATCGCGCGTTTCTCGCGTACGAAGTTTTGGATGGTTGCATGCGCCTTTTGAACGATTCGAACCGGGGCGGCGGCTCGGATTCTCCCAAATCTATCGCGTGCTGCGCGCTCGCTGCAAAGATCATGAAGAAATTGACATACTTTGCGAAGGAGAAGCTTGAAGATGCCGCACCGCTATCGGTGTCCGCGTGTCGCACGACTTTGCGCGGTATCTTTGGATCCTTAACGCATAGATTTCGCGTCAATGCGGCTTCGAGGATGCGGTTGATCGATTGCTTGAGAGAATACTTGGAATACTGCAGAAGGATTCGCGAGGACCCGAGGTCTTCGAGCTTCCTAGAGAGCAAGAAAGCACGAGAGAGCTCCGAGTTTCAAAACGGAACAATGGGTTATCCAGACTCCGTACTTCTCGATGGCGACGTGGAGAAGGCAAACGCGGATATAATTCGTCGCGAAGCCGGTTTGATTTTGGAACAACTCTCCAGAGACGTTTCTCACGGCAGCGAAGAGGCTCGAGCGGCAGCGGCTGATGCTTTGGAAGCTATACTCACGGCGGTTTGCGTCACGACGACGACGACGACGACGTCGTCAAGTAGTGAACCGTCCTCTTCGAATTTTGGTTTCGCGAGCAGTGCGAACATTTCCACGTCTTCTTCGACAAACTTGGAAAGGGAGTACGTGCGACTCGGGATATTCTCTCGAGCGTGCGATATCATTGCCAGTTCGAAGATGTCCGAACTCGCGCTCGAAACGAGTTACGCGGAAAGTCGCTTTAAAACGACGCTGAGTTCAATTAAATTACTCTTGACTGCATCTATCGCGTGTCCAAACGCAATTGCGTTCAGTGAACCAAACAATAACATCCTTGGCGCGTTTGATGCCTTGATACATTGCGATACTTTGGACGCTTACGCAGACGTGAACGGAGCGGCGTGCGCGGAGTCGAGCGCGAAAGCCGGTACGCCGATTGCGCCCTTACCGCTCTCGAGAAGACGGCATCACGAAATTTTCGTCAACGCGTTGAGAGTGATTCATTCTTTGTTGAAGTCTGCGCAAGTTGAAGACGATGAAGACGTCAAGAATGCTAAATACGACATCCTCGCCGGCGAAAATATTGACGGAAAGAATCAAACGTACGAGCAAAAGCAAAGGAAGCGGGAAGAATTTTTCAAGCACGTTCAGCAGAGAAGAGAAGCGGTGTACGCCGCCGTGGTCCAAAAGACTGAACAGTTCATCGATAGACACAGAGACGTTATCGCGCGAGCACTCGCCGATCGCGCGTTGGTGCCTCACGTGGCTGATTTGAGCGAGCTCGAGGCATCTTTGTGCGTCGTCTCTTCGCTCTTGAAGATTTCTCCGAACGATTCGCCCAAATTGCGAGAGACGCTCGATCACGTGACGGTTCGATTTTGCGGACCAGAGTCGCCGATGGATAAGTATTGGAAGTATTGCAGAGATGCAGAAACAAGAGAATTGACTGGGAAAGGGAACCGTATTTATGATGATGATGATGATGATAAAGAGGACGATTACAATAACATCAACGAACAGGATTATTACGGCGTTCGCGAGGCGCGAAGGCAAGAAAAGATTGCGATGCATGCAAAGCAAACGCGAATCATTCGCGAATCTGCAGAAAATCTTTTGCGAGGTTCGCGCATTGTTCGCTCGACGACGTGTAAAGCGCAGCGAGATTTACTCGTACGCAATAAACGTCCGTCGTTACAAGTGTCCTCGATAACTTCTTCTTCGATGAACGCCGGCGCCGCGCCAACGTTGTCGATGTTTGCGAGCTTAGCTTCGGATGTTGGAAGAGAGTTACTCGTCGAGCTTCGCGCGAGGGACGAGATTATTAGAGAAGCGAAACGTGCCGATGGCATTTACGAAGAAGAAGAAGAAGACGGAGATGAGAATAATAATGAAGAAGACGATGGAGAAGATGCGTTGTACGATGAAAACGAAAACATCCACGGCGCGCTTCTGGAAAAGAATTCTTTCGTACCTTCCGACGCCGAAACACGATCGGTTCTGGCTACAAAAGACGGTGCGATTGCAATCCTCCTCGAAACTTTCGAGGCGAGTCTAGAAATCGTTCTCTTACACGCTAAAGCGAGCCGATTGGAGGATTCGAGCGCGTCTTCCGCCTTTGCTCGAGAAAAGAAGGACGCGAACTTCCTCTCGACGAGTCGTCGCCACCACAACGTTCTAAACAACGTCCTCGTGCGCGAATCGCACGAATACGTCCGCACGTCCGCTTTTAGCCGCCACGACATCGAACAGCTCTCCCATCTCTCCTCCGCTGCGTTAGCTTCTATCGACAAAGCCACCAAGAGAAGGCGCAAGTACATCTTCTCTTCCAACGCTCGCTCGTTTCTCCGCGCGAAACGACTCGCCGAAAACGTCAAAGTCGTCTTATCCGTCACCAGCGAAATGAGGTCCATTTTGCAGCAACAACAAAATCAACAATACCAAAGAGGTGTTCTCGGTGGTAGCACGAATACCACGCGCACGTGGTAGAGTATATAATAAACTATTGATAGATAACTCAAACCACAAACTGGTACTTTCCTGTTATTTTTCGCTTGCAAATATCCATCCTTCGGAAGATTTTTTTTTTGAAGTTTTGAGAGTTGATTAATTAATTAATCAATCAACCTCGCGCGAATATCATCGTGCGTCACTTTTGTTCCCTCCAACGCGCCAATAACAAAACGTCGCGTTCGTTTGCTCGGCACGAAAGTAACGATGTCAAAGAAAACCGGCGTTGGTACGTTGAAATCAATTTCGCATCGGTCTTTGTTTGCACATTTCGCGTCATCTCGTATTCCCTTTTTCGTTCGCTTTTTACCTTTTTCTCGACGATTTGTAACTGACGAGGACTAAAAATCCGAACGATCATTCACGTCATCCTCTTTCTCTCTTCCGTCTCTGTCTCTTTCGCGCGACTCCAAAATGAAATAAAAAACAGTCAAATGGTTCAACGCGAGTAAAGGGTTCGGGTTTATCATCCCGGACGACGGGAGCGAGGAAATCTTCGTCCACCAGTCGCACTTGAAAGCGGAAGGATTTCGCAGTTTACGAGAGGTACGAGATACGCTTTTTGGCTTCTTCCCCGAAAAAAGGGCGGGCGTTTTTTTTCCCACGCGCTTTCCCTCTTCAAAGGTCCGCGTGGAAAACAGGAGGATGACTTTTTCCTTTTCCTCGTTCCTTGTCTCGTTCTTTGTCCATCAGCAATTAGTATTCTCCTCGCGAACGGAGGGGAAAGGACGGGAGGAAACCCCCAAGAAGAGTCGTTTTATTGTTTGCTGCGGTGGCATTTTTCTTTTTTTGAGATACGAGGCACTGACACACTTTGGCGCTCCTCAAACGAATACAACTCTACAGAGCGAAAAGGTAGAATACGACGTGGACGCGACCGAAGGCGAAAAGACGAAAGCAATCAACGTGACTGGACCAGACGGGTCGAACGTGTTAGGTTCAAAACGGCTGTATCGCAAGCATAAAGGAGGAGGGAGTGGAGGGCCGGACGGCGAGGAGGCTCCGGGAGAACCGGAAGCGCATTGACGCGACGATACCGCAATAGCTACTATATATAAAAGGACGACAAGAACAACAACAACAACAACAACAACAACGAAGGAACTCCGAGAATAATGCATATATTCAAATAAGAGAAGAGGAGAGAAAGAACAGAGAGAGATTTAAATAGACGTCATCACCATGTACATCATCAAAGCGCGTGAGAGAAAATTTGCGCATATTAACTCACGCCTCAGTGTTGAAATTTAAAAATCCTTATAGTAAGAGTTGACATGAACGCACACAACAAAAGTACTCCTTTACACGCATTTACCACCATAATAATGTTCAATAATGAGTAACGACGACGATTCTTCCGTCGCTGCTTTGCAAAAGTGGAAAGAAACGTTCAAACGTGTCCGCCGCGTTTGCATCGATTCGTATCTTTCCCGAGGTGAATTGGAAAAAGTGAGAGAGGAGTACGAACGCGTTCGAGAGAGACATCGTCGTCTTCAAATCCCGGGGTGTCATGTAGGAAGGGGCGAAGAAGACGACGAGCAATGGATCGTGCGCGAGAATGGATGCGTGCTCTCTTCCTTCGTGTGTGATTGCGCTTTTTACAACAACGACGAGAGAAGAAACAGTTGTTGGACAAATACGAGAAAGAAAGAGAAGGAGAAGGCGGAGGAGGAGGAGGAGGAGAACGCGAAAAGAATCATCGCAAAAGCGGTCGCGCACGAGACGTGGAACCATCGAGAGTGCTCGAAATATACTCACTCGGGGAGCATTTTTGGGAAAGAAGTGAGCGAGTTGGCGATGACGGGGAAGATTGGACACGCGGCGGAGTTTCTGTTGAGAGCGATCGAGGAGGAGGAGGAGGAGGAAGAAGAAGAAGAAGAAGAAGAAGAAGAAGAAAGAGAAGAGAAGCGCTTGAAAGCGACGCGAAAACGAAGAAGGGTCGTTGGCGATGCGCGCAAAGAAAGCGATAGAGCGTACATGTTTAACGACCAGTACATCGTGAAACCACCGCACGTGCGCGGCGTGGAGTTTCCGTGGCACCGGGACGGGCAATACGAGACGTGGAAAACTCCCGAAACATCCGTCGCGTTGCCGTACCTTTCTGCGTGGGTGGCCTTAGACGACGTGAGCGAAGAGAATGGCGCGTTGAGGTTTAAGAAGAATGAAAAAGAAAGGTTCGGTCCCGATGTCGATGTTGCGTCGATTCGAGACGAAGAAGACGATACCATAGCGACCATGAACGCCGGCTCGGTTGTCTTTTTTATGAGCGACGTTTTACATGCGAGCGGGAAAAACATGTCGGAAGAGACGCGGCGCGCGTGGATGCCGCAATTTAGTTTAGGATTGCCGAAAGAACAGGAGGATAGCAGTAGAAATAGCGATAGCTTAAGATGTTTGCGGACAGCACTTTCTGATTTTTGATAAATACGGGTGTTGCTATGTACAATCATGCGATAAAAAAAGTTGACTGCACGCATTGTTCTCTACTCGCTCATAAGCGCTCGCCTGTACTATCTTCACGCCGCCGTATGCTGAGGTGCAGCTCCAGCACCAGCAAGCTCAGAAGCGGCCAGTTTTGCCTTACTTCTTTGCCGCTCTTTTTTACCTTTCCGTTTAAATACTTGTGGGTGTTGTTGCTGCTGTTGCTGTTGCTGCGGAGGACCTTGAATCATCCCGATTTGTTGCATGACGTTCAAGGCGTTATTCGTCGTAGGCGCGACGATACGATGGTCGTAAGCAGCGTTTGCTTGTTGGTGATGATGACGATTATGATCTTGTGCGGGTGATGGAGGGAGACTGACTGCGTTTTGAAATATCACGTGCAATGGATCTGCAACCGAGTTGTTGTTATTATTGTTGTTGTAGTTATTCGACGACGGTTCTCCTCCTTGCATCATCGTCGGCTCTTTCCGAACGATGTTCTTTTTCGAATTACGCTTCTTCTTTGGCGGTGAATCTGACCGCTGCTTTTCGTCGTCTCCGTCGTCGTCCCCCCCGGCGTTCTTTTTATTCTTGTTCGGCTTTTTCTGATGCTGAGCCGGCGGGGGAATGCTCATCGTTGGCAACGGCGGAGGAATGCTCATCGGCGCGCGCGGTAGAACCCCAGTAGTATCATTGTTGTTCGGATCCTTCTTCTTGATGTTCTTGATGTTCTTGTTGTTCTCTTTCTTCGTTTTTGCATTCTTTTGTACTCCAACATCTTCTCTCGTCAAAGTCGTCGCCGCGGTTTTCTTGTTCTTCTTATTTTCAGCGTTATTCTTATTCTTACTTTTATTCTTCGCGTTCTTCGGTACAACCTCTTCAAACATCATCGCCTCTTCCTTTTCCTTCCTTTTCTTCTCTTCCAACGCGATCCGTTCTCTCGCCAATCGCTCTCTTTCCATTTCAATCTCCCTTTGTTTTTCCATCGCAATCTTCTCTAAAATCTCTTTCCGGATTTTTTCGTTCCTCTCGCTCGGAAGTTCGTCGTACTCGTCTGGATCTCTGTTCCCTTTCGCGGCTAAAGGCCAAAACGGTCTTGGACTCGCCTCGTCGCTATTATTGCTCGGTCCGCAACCCACGAACGGGTGCGCTTTCACGTCCTCGTCGTCGTCGTGGTAATCTAAATCTACAACAACAACGGTCACGTCGTCTCGATTATCAAACTTGGCTTTTTGCGACAACTTCACCAACGCCGCGGCCGCGTTTTGACAGTTCATCTTCCTCGTCTCCGCACTGACCATCTTTGGCGTCGCCGCATCCCACAAGCCATCGCTCGCGACGACAATCCTACACGCCATGACCCCTCCCGAAGAAGAATTCGCTCCTCTTTCCAACAAAACTCTGCTCACGTCCGGAGTCGCGATGACCCCGCCTTTCTTCCCGTCCCGATCGCCGATACTTCTGGAAACCGCTAACCCGCCCGGCCAAACTCTCAGCGGCCCAACTCCTCGTCTCTCCCCATTTGGTCCATCCTCAAACTCCGTCGGTCGCACTTCACCGCCGCTCTCTACAATCCGCTTCCTCTCTCCGTCCGAACAATCCAACCGGTGTTCGTTGCTCAATCTCGACGTCCCTTTCCTATTCGGCACGTCCAAAGTTGCCAACGAATCTCCAACCGCCGCCGTCGTCACGTTCCTCCCGTTCACGATAACGACCGTCGCCGTGCACCCGGAGTGTATGTCTTTCCGTAAAAATTTTTCGTCTAGATTTTCAAACGCCAACTTCAACGCCTGCGGGAGAAGATACTCGAACACGTCTTCCGGATTCTGTTGTCAAACACACACACACACACACACACACAGAGAGAGAGAGAGAGAGAGAGAGAGAGAGAGAGAGTAAAGAGGTCAGTCACAAAACCGCGCGGATGAAACGACAAAGTCATATGGGAGAAAGAGAGAGAAAAGGAGAGATTTTATAAAGACGACTTACCTCGTTCTGCTCCACCACCTTCTGCTTCTCCTCTTTCTTCAGCTCCGCTTCTAAACTGTTCAGCGCTTTCAAGAGCGACGATAACGTTTCTTTCGCGCAAAAATCCGCGCACTCTTTACCACCGTGGCCGTCGAACACAGACAGGAAGAAAAATTCGCACGAGCTGAGGTCTTCCATTCTCGTTTCGTCTTCCTTCGCATCGTTTTGATTCATCCGATGACGACGACGGTTGAGAATGCTTTTGGAAACCCATCGCGCGTTCGGTGCGCAAAACTCAAAGTCTTCACCTTTTTGAATCTTTCTGGACTTGGCGAAACGGACGTGTGGGTAGTTTCTCAACGAATAATGGTCGTCCGAGAGGGGGCGCTGTCTGTGCGACGCCATTTTTTGTTTATTACTTCGCGCGCGAGCGCTTATTTGTGTCGCAAAAGGAGATTGATGAGAGATCGGTGTTTAAGTTCGTGTTCGCCGCGCTCGCGACATTTTTAGTTATATATACATACATAATACAGCTCTCGCACACATCTCTCTCTCTCTTTCTTTCTACTGCATATCGCTCACATCTTCCACGTCGACGTCGCAGGATAATTCGTCCTCCAACTTTTCCATCTCTCTCGTAAACTTTTCCTCCTCGAACGCGCCTTCGATGAGTCTCACCGTCGTCTCGCAAAAGTACATCTCGTCGCCGCCTACGCCTGCACCTAGATTAGTATTGTTATTGTTATTGTTATTATTATTATTATTATTACTAAAAGGCGACGATTTCGTGTCCATCCTCAACGTTTCGATGTTTAAACCGCAGTTGGATAAAGTCTCCGTGATTCGCGCGGTTATGCCCGGAAAATTCGTCGCTCGGATGATTAACTTCTTGTACCCTCGCGCTCTCGATTGCTCCTCGTTCTGCCTCGTTTCCGGAGGTACCTCGCGAACGTCGAAGGTAAAATTATCGATTCTCGTATCCAAGGCGTCTTGTAACCGCTTCTTCGTCTCGCACTCGGTTCCCGCGGATGTCGTCGCCTCTCCTTCCTCTTCCTCCTCTTCTTCTTCTAAAACGCTGCTTCTGATTTTATGATGATCCGCGTGCGTTTTCACGTTCGTTCGTTTCCTCGGTTGTTTCCGCGTTCTGTTTTCAAAGAAGGACACCAATGCGGTGATTGTAAAATCCGGACCGAGTCTCGCCAATCGACTGCTCTCCACGTCCGCGCGGATGTTCAGCATCGCGCGGGAGAATTGTCCGTAAATTCCCGGTCGGTCCAAACCGTATCCGGTGACCACGAACGAGCGTTTGTTGTTGTTCGTGTTGTCGTTCGAGGAGGAGGAAAAGGAGGAGAAGGAGAGCGGAAAATTGAACGCGACGTCCTTCTTCTTCATCTCCTTCGTCTTCGTCTTTGTCTTCTTCATCAAACTCTCGGAGGGAAAAAGAGGGATGATTGGAATAATCGATTCGTCCGCTCCGATTCGCCGCCGGGGTGGTCGTAACGGTGACGACGATGATGATTCGAGAGGAGGAAACGAAGACGAAGAAGAAACGAAGAAACCGCGCGAGAAGAACAACGACGAGAAAGAAGAACAACGAGACAAAGCAGCAGTCGCCGAAGAAGCTCTCATCGTCCTCGTCGTCATCTCTTTATACTAATCGGTCTCTTCTTGTTGCGCGTCGATGCATTTTCGTCCAGAGAGATTTTTGGCGGTTTTTTTGTTTAGGGTCTTCAACCCTAATACGTGTGCATGTCTTTCCTCCTTTCTTTTTCTCGGGAGAATATCTTTCTTTCGTTTCTCGTCAGATGTTCTATAAAGTATAGTGCGCGTACAGCAGTCACGCAAAGGGAGAGAGTTTTCAGAGAGAAACCGACACACACACACACAAACAGAGAGAGAGAGAGAGAGAGGTGTGTGTGTGTGTGTTTGTGAGAAAATAAGATGCGCGTTTTCGTCGCTTCTTTTTCTTCTCCTTCGCGGTGGTGTTCTCTGTTCAAAGGATCGACATCATCATCAAAATCATCATCTTCATCGTCCGGAAGAAGAAACGAACGAGGCGCGACGATCCAAAAGCGAGGAGGCGCGAGAACGTCCGCATCGTCTCTTTCCTCTGAGAACCACTCGCGAGGAAAACCGAACAAATCTGAACCGTATAAGTTCATGGGGCGGACGGTCAAAGAGAAGCACGTGTTTGATTCTCAAATGGCGAACGAATTAGCCTTGGAAGTCGTCAGCGAGGAAACCGGAGTGGAGAAAGAAGAGTTAAAGAAGACGTTGCAAAATTTGCAAAGTTTGTTGCCGGAACTCTCATCGTCGTCTTTATCGAGTAACGCGGACGCGTATCGAGCGTCGCTGGATATAAAATTGGTCGCCAGAAACGCGATTCAGATTAAATCCGTGTTTCGAGAGTTGCGGTCGAACGTGTCTGAGATGATCGCGAAGGATTTACGGTTGGCGTTGGATCCGAGAGCGAGCGAAAGGTGCGAAAAGGCGTTGGAGGTTTTGACCGGTAGAGGCGAGATGACGAGAGAAGAGGCGGAAAACTTGGTATTTGCGACGCACAGGTATTGCGCGGATAAGAAGAAAATGCTGGCGTTCTGCGAGGAGGAGACGGTGTTGGAGGTGTGCGAGAACGTGAGGAGAATACGTTCGGCGGTTGGTGGAGAGGCGTTCTTAGCGCACAAAGTGTGCGAAAAAGGTGACGCGGCGGCAAATATGCTCTTTGAATCCGAGAAAAACGAAGCGGCGTGCAATGCAGCGAAAGCTTTGGTCGAGAGAATGCCGAAAGATTGCAACGTGGCGTTGATGGTGTCGGACTTTCCGAATTTGTTACTCATGGATATCGATCGGTTGTTTTTCGATTTGACGAACGCGTTCAAATCGACGCCGCCGGAAGAGACGTTGCGAAGAGATCCTAGCGTTTCATTCAGGGTGCGTTCGTTTAATAATTCGTACGAGGATGATGGATTTTCCGAAGACGATCGCATCTGATTCTTCGTTTTCGTTGTCGTCGTTGTCGTCGATTCGCGTTCGGCAACTACTTGTGGTCTCAAAACTAATTTCTCTCTCCCTCACTCTCTCTCTCTCTCTGCTCTACTCTCTTCTTCTTCATGATGGATGCGTATAAAAAGTTTGAGAAGAACTCGAATCGCTTTCGGAATCTGCGCTGACGAAGAAATACAATCATCTCTTTCATTCTTAATATATACGCGTTATATATATAGTTTGAAAATAACAGCGCAAAGTCCCAAGCACTCGGGCCGGCGGCGAATACAATGCAAGCCGAGGAAGACAATTTTGGGCTGATGCGCGAGTTGCCGAACAGTCGCCGCGATATCTTGGCTGGCGCGTTCGCGGCGTTTCTTTTTGGCGGCAACTTATCGCTCACAACACCGCAACAGTTTGCGTACGCGTATTCCGAGGAATACGAAAAAGACACCTTAGATTTGCTCGCGAAGACCAAGGCGTTTATCGCCAAGCAAAACTATTACGAGGACGTGTACGAGTCGTACGCGAAGTGGAACACGAAATACAGCGTTCCTGGCGCGGTGGATACGAAGAGATTTGGCAGGAGTTTTCTTTTAACGACAAAGATTTTCAGCTTGGTGAAAGGCGGAAACATCGAGGGCTTGGAACAAAAAGCGAACGAGTGGGTGAACGTCGCCTCCGCCTTAACCGACGGAACGTTAAGCGGCAAAGAGGCGAGAGATACCTATGGAAATTTGGTCTGGGCAAATAACGATAAGTCTGATCCGAAGAACAGAATCGGTCTGTGCGCGTTTGGCGAAACCGCGGGAACGAAGTTCTTCAATATTAACTGCGATGGATTTTAGTTCGTTTGTATGTAATGTTGTACAAATAGTATTCAAAATGAAAAACGTCCGCTATCGCGAATCTGGCACCACTGCATCTCTCGGTCGAACGACTTGTCCAAACAAACCGGCGACTTCCGGTATGTTAAGCCCGCCCAAATCATCCTGCGCTCGACTCGCCAATCGCGCGCTCAATTTGCTCGCAAACTTTGAGGACATGTTTTGAATACCCGGCGCGGCTTCTGGAATCAAACTCATCAACGCCTCGATTTCGTTCGGCGCGAGCATTCTTAAATTGTTGATCTCCGCCTGCGGTAACTGTCTCGTCTCGGCGGCTCTTTCGATTGCTTTACCGAGAGACGGGACGCCAAATAACTCTAAAATAGATCTCAACAACGCCAAATTTCTCTTATCGTCCATCGTGAGCGTGATTTTTTCTTGATTATTCGCCGCTAAAACGGAGAGAAGGAACGGCAAGTTTAAGCCGGGGATTAAAATCGCTCCCGATAACAAGGACGAGGCGGCGATGACTGGCGATAACGTCGCCAACGCTCTCCACGTAGCCGTCGCGGATTGCCTCGATAACGAATCGGCAGCGCGAACGGCTTCGTCTACGACTAATTCTTGCAAATAGTTTCCATTCTCGTTGAACAAAAGTCTGACGACGTCTTTCGTCGCCGGGTCGATGTTCGCGCCAGTCATCGAGGCGTTCATTTCCGCGGTACCCATGCTATTGGTAAACTGCGAAAACCCGGACGAAATCGAACGAACTCTCGAAACCCGTAATCGGTCTGATCCCCCGTAAATGAACGATTTCAACGCTTTCCTCATTCTCGGTGAATCGTCCGATAATAATCGCCTGGCAATGTACGGAAAACACTGATCGACGATGGCGTAGTTCTCATCCGTGCTCAATCCTAAACCTTCGAGCGTCCCGAACGCTCTCAAAATCAGAACGAAATACGGGGGCAGCTGCAGCGGGTACTCTTTCGATAAAGCCTCTAACTTGTTCGATAACTCGCCGACTCTCGAGCTTTGCTGCTCTTGTAATGACGCGATTTTCGTCGTCGCGCCGCCTCCCGATCCGTATAAAGTTTCCAGCATCTCCGCGAGAACCGGGACGACGATGTTTTTGTTCTCCTCGGAATCCGCCAACGCTCGCGGGATGAAGCCTAAATTTACCAAATCATCGAGCGTTTTTGAGTACTCTTTCGCGGACAAGTGCGCTATGTACTCTACGAACGCGATGCGTTGTTCTTCGCCGATTTCTGTCATCATCCCGTAATCGAGAATGGCCAATCTTCCGTCTTCCATCAACATGAAGTTTCCGGGGTGCGGATCCGCGTGGAGAAAACCGGTTTCCAAGAACTGCACCATGTACGAGTTGAGCAAAGTTTCGACGAGTTTTTTTCGAACAGCTAACGACTTTTCCGAGTTATCCATTGCAATTTCCGTCAATTTCTGCCCTACCACCCACTCTTGACAGATTACTTGTCTATCGCTAATTTCGCGGAAGACGTGCGGGACTTTAATAGCGCCTCGAACGACGGAGATTGAGTTCATATCCTTTTCAAATCGAGACGCGTTTCGTCCTTCAATTTCGTAATCTAATTCTTCCAAAAACCGTTCCGCGGCGACGTCGAGAACTGGGATGAATCCCTCGCACCCGTTGACTAAATCAAAAGTTTGTTCCGTTTTCGGGATTGAGGAGAAAATGTCCAGGAAGGATCGAATGACGAACAAATCAATGCTCACGGCTTCTAATATGTCCGGTCGTTGCACTTTAACCGCCACAGTTCGTCCGTATTCCTCGGTTTCCTCTCCTGATTTTTTCAACGCGCCTTTTTTCAGCGTCGCTTTATACACTTGCCCAATGCTCGCCGCGGCGACGGGTTTATCGAAGCACGAGACATCCTCGAAAACGTCTTCCAACCGAACGTTTTCGCCAATCGTCTTCTGAATCAATTTTCTCGCATCTTCCGAAGGAAACGCTTCCACTTGATCTAACAACGTCTGGAATTCTTCCAAATACGCCGGCGGCAACAAATCTGGTCGAATCGCCACCGCTTGGCCAACCTTGACGAACGCCGCGCCTTGCCTCGCGATCAACTCTTTCAACGCTTTCGCCCGAATAGGCGCGTTCTGTTCCACCGTATTCGACGTCACGTCCCCAACCAACGCAGTCGCCCACGTCAACACTTCCGTCAACAACCCCGCCGACCGCTTCATCACCGCAATCGGCCGTCTCGCCCAATATTTTGCAATCTTCTCGCTGTCGTACGCTTTCGGCAAATCGTCTTCGTCCAACGCCCCTCGCTTAAACACCCACCGCGCGACGGCGACGGAGAACGATCCCGACGCGAACGCGGCAAACGCGCCGGCTAAAACTGGGTGCCTCTCTGCGATTGTTTCCATCGAATGCATCATCAAAGGGTCCAGGGATTGTTCAAAATTTTCCAAAGCTTTTACAGCGGAGGCGAGTTGATTGTGAACAAAAATCGACGTGTCCTCGACCGAAGACGAAGGAAACGTCAAGTTCTTCTCCGTGACGCCGCTCATCTCCGCGACTTTCCCAGAGATGCGTTCAATCGTTTCTCTGATCTCACTTTTCACCTTTTCCACGTCAAAATCATCGATAGTCATCGTCCCGTTCGTCGTCGTCGTCGCTTTTCGCGACTTTGACATCTTTTCCTCGCGACGTCGACAGCCAGAACGACTAATCATCTTTCCCCGCATCATCGTCGAGAGGTTGCCGACGCTTTGTTTTTGCGTCGCCGTCGTCATCACGGAAGAAGCAGAAGAAGACAAAGAAGAAGAAGATAACATCGCACCGTATTCGTTCGGAGTATTCTTATCTTGGGAATAACAGACAGAGTTCTGTGTTTCGAACAGTTTTTGTGTCGCACTCTCCTTATATCTCTCGAATGTCGTTCTCGTGCGCTTTTTTTACTGACTTTTCGTGGTCAGACGAGAGTGGTTGCTCTTTTTTTTTGTTTTTTTTGTTTTTTTTTGGCGGGAGGGAATCTATGGCAGTCAATTAAAATCCCTTTTTATTAAATTCTTTGGAGAAAAAAACAAAAAAAGACAGACCTTTTTACCTTTTTTCTCATCAGACGAGACAAAAAAAGACATTACCTACTTGATGAACTGAAGCGCATAAATGCGCGTAAATAATGTCTCTTCTCTGTTAAAACGAACTACGAGAGATGAAGGTTCTCGCTTTTCATCCTCATCTTTTTTGTCCTCCTTTCGGCGAAGTTTTGGCGTCGTCGCTTCTTTAGCGGGGCGAAATTGGTCCTCTTCTTCCCGTGGGAAAATTAATGGTGGCGCTGCGAAGTCTTGGAGAACGAGCGATGGAAGAAGAACGACCGCCGCGAGGACTGCTGCTTCGAGTTCTTCTCACTCGACGAACGCGTCGTCGTCGTTCACATCGTCGTCGTCGTCCCAGTCGTCGTGGCTTTTACCGATCGTTGGAACAGTCGGGTTAACCTTTGGGTGCGTGACGCTCGGCGTGGAGTATCAAAAAAGGACCGAGAAAGCATCGAGAGAAGCCTTGGGAGAAGGAGGAGGAGAGACGCCAATCGAGGCCGCGCCGACATCGACGACGACGACACCGGCGAAAAATAAAGAAAAGAAGAAAGAGAAGAAAGAAGGCAGCTCTTCGTCGTCCTCGAACGGAGGGGTGAAATCCGAAGCTGATTTATTGTTTAATTTACACAACAAAGCGAGAACCGTGTTCGTAACCGGGACCATAGACGACCGGTTGTCGCACCGAGTGGTGGCGCAGCTCGTGCATTTGAACAACGAGAATGCAAAGTTACCGATCGTGATGGTGATTAATTCAGGTGGGGGTGTCGTGACGAGCGGGTACGCGATATTAGATACCATGAAAGCGCTGGATGCGCCGGTAGTAACGTACGCGGTTGGGCACGCGGAGTCGATGGCGGCGATACTGCTAGCGGCTGGGGAAAAAGGAAGAAGATTTTGTGCCCCAAACGCTCGGATTATGATTCATCAGCCGCATCATTCGATGAGCGGAATGACGAGTGACATATTAATTAAAGCGACAAAAGCGGAGGAGACGAGAAATGCTTTGACCATGTCGTTGGTGGAGACGACGGGGCGCACGTTTGAGGAGGTAGAGAAGGCTTTAGATAGGAACACGTATCTGTTCGCGGAGAGCGCGAAACAGTTCGGCATCGTAGATCGAGTGTGCGTGAATTGGAAAGATTTGACGACTGAGGAAGAGAAGGAAGCGACAACAGTTAAAAAAAACGGAGAAGAAGAGAAAGAGAAGAGTGTAGCAACCGTTACTTCCTCGCGCGTGAGCGGAGGGAGAGGAATAGGACAACAACAAGAACAACAAAAGAAAGTAGACGAGACGAAGAAGAAGACAGACGCGACGACGACGGAGACAAAAAAAAAATAGAAATTGTTATAGTGAATAGGGGTGTTTTTAACTATGTATTACCTACTGTAGGTACACGGGCTACTTACTACTTAGTATGCATCGCCATCCATTGCTCTTTGGACATTTCGCGCAACATCCCGCTCGAACACTCTCTTCCGATGGTGGAGAAATTTCCATTATAAGCGTGTCCTGGGTACACGACGCAATTCTTATCTAATAATTGTCTACACTTCTTCATGCTCTCGTACATTTTCTCCGCGCTCCCATCTGGCATGTCCAACCTACCGCACGACCCGGGAAATATCGTGTCTCCGCTCAACACGATTCCTTGACCTTTCCCCGTCCCGGACGCCACGTCCCCGCTAAATACCAAAACTGCACTTCCCGGAGAATGACCCGGCGTGTGCATCCACCGCATCTTCTTCCTCCCAATCATCTGCGTTGAGTTATCTTCGTACATCTGCACCCTCGTATCTTTAATCGTCGGATTATCGCTCAGAATCCTTTCGGCGTCGTGGACCGGCACGTGCGCCAAAAAGTTCGCCTCCTTCTCAAACTTTTCCAATATCGTCGCTAATCCGGGTACTTTAATCCCCAACGCGTTGAACGGGCTCGGCGGCGTCCCGCCAACGTGATCGAAGTGATAATGCGTCGCCACCGCCCCGATGAGTTTCATCTTCTCGTTCTCTACGTACTCTACGATGCCTTCTACGTCCCAGCACGCGTCCACCACCACGCACTCTCTCGTCTTCGCGTCGCCGACTAAATATATAAAGTTCTGCATCTGTTTCGCCGCTTGAAACACTTGCATCTCCACCATCGCGCTCATCTTCCCGCTCGCTTTCACGCACACGTCTTTCCCCGGCGTTAACTGTCGAAAGTAAAACCCGTTCTCCGACAACGCCTCTTCCACCAGCTCTATGCGTTCCAGCAAACGGTGCAACGTCGCTTTCTCGTTCGTTTTCGTCCTCGCGATTTCGTATTGCACCTTCGCCTCCACGAACGATTTCTCCTCGAACAAACACTCCGCGAGGCGAAAATAACCTTTCTCCCACTCTGGTCTCAGGTGAATCGCGTTTTTCGCGCGGAGCTTTGCCATCGGCATTTTCGCGAGTTTCAACTCCACGAGGGAAAGATTCGATTCGATGGCACCTTTCTCCGCGTTCGTATTCGCGAACGCTAACGCGCACTGGTACTTTTCCAAGGCTAAGGAGAGGTTGTGAGACGCGAGCGCCGCCGCGCCTTCGGCTTTGAGCGCGTCCATCTTTTTTTCTTATTTAAGTGTAAGTGCGTGGGAACAATGAAGAGACAGGGTGAGTTTAATTGAAACGCTTTTCCTTCCGATACAATATACAACTACGCGCTCTACTACGTACGCGCGATCTAAAAATGCTGGCTTATATTTCCTAAAACAACTGTTATATCATCATTTCTTCTTCTTGTTGGAGCTGCGAGTGGTCACCGCCGACGCCAGTGTGAGCTTTTTCGGGCTCTTTTGTTGAAACGATTTCTTCGTCGTCGTCGGCGGCGTCTTCTTCTTCTTCTTCTCGGCGGTTGGAGAAGAGGAGGCGTTGGCCGCTTTCTTTTTCGTCTGGTGGTTCTTTTTTGATTTGATGACAAGTGCTGTTATGACTTGTTTCATCTTTTTCTGTTTCTTGCGCTCCGCTTTGTCTTTCTTCGCTTGCATCTTCTCTCGCTTGGTCTTCTTGAACTCGCTTCGTTTG
>Ga0255763_1001628_pt1 | contig 22893 bp, 25 predicted proteins | sample 041ome_2_FD_179963 | JGI IMG/M metagenome (GOLD analysis project Ga0255763, IMG submission 179963) | Coastal salt marsh microbial communities from the Groves Creek Marsh, Skidaway Island, Georgia - 041406US metaG (version 2) | ecosystem: Environmental > Aquatic > Marine > Intertidal zone > Salt...
ATTAAACTATATTTGAAGAAACTTAAAAAGGAATTCCCAAATAAATTGTATTTACTTAACAGATTCATCATTTACATCTAATGCTTTTTTCTCTATTTTACTAGGAGCTGGCATATCAACGTAGTTGATTATGGCCAATGCAGCTAAAATAATTGTACTCAAGACAATCAGGAAAACTTTATAATTTTTCATCTTAATCCTCAACTTAACAATGGACTATAAATATTAATTATGGCGAGTTTTTGTCTAATAACTTTTGTACCTAATAAGATTTAAAATGTGAATATAAACATAATTTAATTAATTCTATCAACTTAATATATATAAAAAAATGAAACAAAAGGATCTGAGGCTAAATAATAAAAAAATAATTACTCTTATCGGCATGATGGGTACTGGAAAATCTAAGTTTGGTCGTTTAGTCGCAGAAAAACTTAATTATGAATTCTATGATACTGATACATTAATTGAAAATAGCCAGAAAAATACAATCAGAACAATTTTTAATGAAAATGGAGAGGACTATTTTAGAAAAATTGAAAAAAATACAATCAAAAAATTAATTATAAATACAATTAAACATGAAGAGAAAGCTGTTTTAAGCCTGGGCGGTGGAGCCTTTGATAATGAAGACACAAGAGGAATATTGCTCAGCTGCACTCATGTTATTTGGCTAAACACCCCCATTGATACATTAATAAAAAGAGTAGGTGACGGATCAAAAAGACCAATGATTAAAGGCGATATAAAAACATCTATTAATAACCTCCTATCTAAAAGAATTAAATTTTACTCTCTTTGTCATAATCAAATAGATACTGATGGTCTCAATCAAAATCAAATTCTTGATAAAATTATAATGACGATATCATGTTAACAGTTTAAGAATTAGAATCATGAAACCAACAACTTTAAATATTTCATTTAGTAAAGATATAAACAAAAGGTCATATGATATCCAAATTGGTACAAATTTGCTGGCTAATGCTGGACTTATCTTAAGAAAGTTTATTGAAAACAGAAAAGTTATTGTTATTCATGATAATTATTTTTCATTAAACGAAAATGATAGTGAATATTTTTATAAATTTGCAAAATCAATAGAAGGAAACTGTAAAAACATTTTTTTTATTAGCGTTAGAGGGGGAGATAAAACTAAAAATATTATTGAGTTTAATGAAATAATAGAAAAAATGTTATCTTTTGAAATAGATAGAGAAAGTTTAGTAATTGCGTTTGGTGGTGGCGTTGTTGGAGACATAGCTGGATTTGCTTCATCAGTTGTATTAAGAGGTATTAATTTTATACAAGTTCCAACTACCCTTTTGTCACAAGTTGACAGCTCCGTTGGGGGGAAAACTGGTATAAATTCTAAAATGGGTAAAAATTTAATAGGCGCTTTTCATCAACCACTCGTAGTTATTTCAGATATAAATATTCTTGAATCGTTACCAAAAAGAGAATTTTATGCAGGATTAGCAGAGGTAATAAAATATGGGTTAATTAATGACATTGATTTTTTTGAATGGTTAGAAAAAGAATGTGAACAAATTTTAAGTTACAACCCATCAAAATTACAAACAATTATAACAAAATCTTGTGAAATTAAGGCTGAAATTGTTAAAAATGATGAAAAAGAAATTGGCCAAAGAGCTTTGCTTAACCTTGGTCACACTTTTGCCCATGCCATAGAATATTTTGGCAATTACGACGGAAGAATTATTCATGGAGAGGCGGTTTCAATAGGAATATGCTTAGCTTTTAAATTTTCAAGTTTTTTAGGACTTTGCGATGATACGGACACAAAAAGAGTAATTACTCTATTTAATAGATTCAAACTACCAACTTCTGTCAAAGATTTTAAAAAATTGCATTTATCATCTACAGAAATGATGGAAAGGTTTAAATTTGATAAAAAAAACAAAAGAAACCAACTAACTTTTATTTTAAATAATAGCATTGGCAAATCTTTTATACATAATAATGTAGATGTAGAGAATTTAACCCAATTTTTAGATAAAGAAATTAATGCCTGATTTATTTCTTTTTATATTTAATATTTTTTTATTAATTTTACTCTCAGCTTTTTTTTCGAGCTCAGAAACAGCATTAACAGCTGTCTCAGAGGCTAGAATACATGAATTATCTCTTCAAGGTAATAAAAGAGCAAGAATAATTGAACAAATTCTATTAAAAAAAGAAAAAATGATTAGCACAATTTTAATAGGGAATAATCTTGTAAATATTGTCGTTTCTGTCTACGCAACTAGCTTTGCAATTAGTTTTTTTGGTGAATTTGATCTTATATTTGTAACAATTTTATTAACAGTATTCCTTGTTATTTTTGCAGAAGTAATACCTAAAACATATGCATTTAGTAATTCAGATAAATTAGCCCTTAACGTAGCACCAGTAATAAATTTTTTTATATTTGTATTAACTCCAGCTACTTTTATTACGGAACGGTTTGCCAAACTAGTTTCAGGACCTGCTATTAAAGATGAAGAAGCAAAAACAGAAGAACTCAGGGGAATGATTAGGCTTCATGCAGGTGATGAAATTCGAGGAAAAGAACGAGGAAAAATGATGTCAAGCATGCTTGATATGGACGATGTGACTATAGAAGCTGTTATGACACACAGAGGCGCTGTAACGATGATTGATATAGAAGAAGACCTTGAAATTGCTTTTAAAATTATAGGTGAAAGTCCATATACTAGAATACCTATTTATTCAGGCACACCAGATAATATTATAGGTATTCTGCATGCAAAAGAATTATTTAGGACCTTGAGAAGAAGAAATTTTAAAGATGTAAATGCTATAAAGTTGTCTGAATTAATGATACAGCCGTATTTTGCTCCAGAAACAACCCTTCTTTTAGATCAGTTAGAGGTTTTTAAAACAAGAAGAGAGCATTTTGCCGTAGTTGTCGATGAATATGGTGATTTCAGAGGTATTATAACGCTTGAAGATATTATAGAAGAAATTGTAGGTGAAATTGATGACGAAACTGATATAAAAGTTAAAGGTGTTAAACCACAGCCAGATGGTTCATTTATAATTGATGGTTCAGTCACGATAAGAGATTTAAATAGATCTCTAGGATGGTATTTACCAGACCAAAACGCTAACACAATTGCAGGACTTGTATTACACGAATCAAAAACTATTCCTGAACCTGGACAAGAATTTAGATTTTATGATATTCGTTTTAGAATTCTCCAAAAGAAGGGTAATTTTATTTCCCAATTAAGGCTATGGAATGAGTTAGGTGTTAAATCACCTAACAACTAATTACATTTATAAATATTCTTCAATTGTCATAGCCTTGATTTTTACCGAATGCAAATCTAGTAAATACTCCTCTTTTAAAGAATTATTTATCATCCTATGTCTCTCTATTTTACTCTTATTTTGAAATGTTTTTGAAACTATTACTATTTCAAAATGACTTTCTACATTCTCTAAAAAACTCTGATGACCTCTATGCTGCTCTGAAACATCGAGAACAGAAAAATAATAAGGCTTAAAAAGCTCTTTAATTATGTTTTCAATCTTATTTTTTCTTTTCATTTTAAAACCAAACCAAGAGATACTAAATTAAAAAAATAAATTCCAAACTTGCACGTATTACTACATAATTCTATAACAATATTAAAGAAATAATGAATTATGCTACAGACAAAACACAAAGAAAATATTCAGAGAAATTGTTTTAACCCAGATTGTAATGAGGTTGGGATTTACCCCGCCCCTAAATCCAGAGAAAACTTAAGAGAATATCTATACTTTTGTATTGATTGTATTAGAGAATTTAATAAATCATGGAATTATTTTGCTGGATTAAGTGAACAAGAATTGGAAATGGAAATTCGTAAGTCAACAACATGGGATAGACCAAGTTGGAAGTTTGGGACTAAGTTTTTTAATGATGAATTTGAAAAAGCTTTTAAATCTTTTGAAGAACAAAAAAAATCTAATGAACAAAATAAGGCTGATAAAAAATTAGAAGACGCTCTCAAATTACTTGATCTTAAGATTGATAGTTCATTAAATGAAGTAAAAGCAAAATATAAATTTTTAGCAAAAAAATGGCATCCTGATGTACAAAAAAAAGAAGAAACAAACTTTAATAAGAATAAATTCATTGATATAACTAATGCTTACAAAACTATTTTAAAATCATTCACAGAAAAAAAATAAGATAAACTTGGAGAACAATAATGAACGAAGTTAGTTTAACTAACAATATGGACTTTAATGCCGAAACATTCCCAACATCGCTAACTTCAGTTATTAATCCTGAAAAAGTTTTTGGTTTTAAAACTAATATGAAAATTTTTGGTTTTAAGGAAAAAACAAAATTTGTACCTGAAGTTGATGAATCCTATTTATTTGATGAAGTTACAACAAAAGCGATCCTTGCAGGATTTTGCTATAATAGAAGAGTAATGATACAAGGCTATCACGGCACAGGAAAATCAACGCACATAGAACAAGTGGCAGCAAGGTTAAATTGGCCTTGTGTAAGAGTAAATCTTGATAGTCATATAAGTCGTTTAGATCTTGTAGGAAAAGATGCTATCGTTTTAAAGGACGGCAAGCAAGTAACTGAGTTTAGAGAAGGTGTATTACCATGGGCTCTTCAAAACCCAGTAGCCATTGTTTTTGACGAATACGATGCAGGTAGAGCAGATGTGATGTTTGTGATCCAAAGAGTTCTAGAAGTCTCCGGGAAACTAACACTTCTTGATAATAATAGAGTAATTAACCCACATCAAAACTTTCGATTATTTGCTACAGCAAACACAGTTGGTTTAGGAGATACTACTGGTTTATATCATGGAACTCAGCAAATTAATCAAGGCCAAATGGATAGATGGTCTATAGTTTCAACACTTAACTATTTGCCTTCAAATGCGGAAGAAGAAATTGTAATTTCTAAAGTCCCTAACTTTAATACTAAAGAAAAAAGAGAAATTATTAAGTCAATGGTATCAATTGCTGAGCTAACACGAAATGGATTTATATCTGGTGACCTATCGACGGTTATGTCACCCAGAACAGTAATTACATGGGCAGAAAATACAAATATATTAGAAGATATTGATTTAGCTTTTAAACTCACTTTTTTTAACAAATGTGATGAAATGGAACGTCCAATTGTTTCTGAGTATTATCAAAGATGTTTTGGAAGAGATTTAATAAATTTAGATGATAGTGTAGTTACTTAAATCGTAAAATGACCAAAAAATTAGATAATACACAATTTCAAAATGCTACTGCTTCGACTTTAAAAGCAATATCTGGAAATTTTGAAAATGAGAGAGAAATAAAGTTTTCAGGTAATTCTAGTTATTTATCTACAAAAGAAATTCGTTTACCTCAAATTTTAAAAGAGTTAGATAGTCAACAGTTATCTAAATTGCGTGGAGAGGCTGATAAAATTGCACTAAAAATTAAGTATCACGACTCTGCATTGTTTAATAAACAAGTACCTTCGTCTGAATTGTCTTCGCAAATTTTTAAATTGGCAGAAGACGCACGTATTGAGGCAGTAGGATCTAAAAATTTTACAGGAATAAGGAATAATCTTCAAAACTTAATAAATGAGCAATATAAACAAACTATTTTGCCTATCCCAGGTGGTGACGACAAGGAAGCTCTTGTAAACGCATTACACCTTGTTATAAGAGAAAAGATAACTGGCTCTAACTCACCTCAAAATACCTCTATTTCTTTAGAAAAATGGCGTCCTTGGATTAATAGTAAAATTGGTAACTTACTAAATCAACTTCAAGAAAATACTTATAACCAAGAAAAATTTGCAGCAAAAACTAAAGAACTACTATCTGCACTCCAGGCTGAAATTGGAGAAACTGACACTAATAATAATGGTGAAAATGAAGAAGATAGCGAAAACATAAACCCTGAAGAAAATGAAAACGATAATTCTTCATCTCAAAATGACGGTGATGATGAAGAAGCCGGTTTAGATGGAGGTGCTGAATCTCAAGAAGATGAAGGACAAATTGAAGGTGATGCACAGGATAGTGACTCTGAAGATCAGGAAGGTGATAGCGAAGGCGAAATAGCCGCCAATCCTCTTCCAGGTCACAATCTAGGTAAAAATAGCCTAGATAATAATTATAAGGTTTTTTCTACAAAATACGATGAAATAGTAAATGCAACTGACTTGTGTGAAGAGGATGAATTAAGTAGACTTAGAGGTACACTTGATAAACAACTAGAAGTACTTCAAGGAGCCATAGCTAGGTTAGCAAACAAACTGCAGAGAAAACTTCAAGCTAAACAAAATAGATCTTGGAATTTTGATCTTGAAGAGGGAATGCTAGATGCTTCTAAGCTATCGAGAATCATTACACAACCGTTGTTTCCCCTCTCATACAAACAAGAAAAAGATATGAAGTTTAGAGACACAATAGTGACTTTACTTATAGATAATTCCGGATCAATGAGGGGACGTCCAATTACAATTGCAGCTATTTGCGCAGATATAATGGCAAGGACCTTGGAAAGGTGTGGAGTAAAAGTTGAAATATTAGGTTTTACAACAAAAGCATGGAAAGGTGGACAGTCCAGAGAACAGTGGATTAATGAAGGAAAACCAACGTATCCTGGTCGATTAAATGATTTAAGACACATTATTTATAAGCCAGCAGATGCACCATGGAGAAGGTCAAAAAATTCTCTTGGCTTAATGCTTCGTGAGGGAATTTTGAAAGAAAACATTGATGGAGAAGCATTGATTTGGGCACATGAAAGATTATTAGGAAGATTAGAAGATAGAAAAATTCTTATGGTAATAAGTGACGGTGCTCCCGTAGATGACACAACGTTATCTTCTAATAGTGGCAATTACCTTGAACTACATCTAAAGCAAGTAATTTCATTTATAGAAAATAAATCGCCTGTAGAGCTAGTGGCTATTGGTATAGGCCATGATGTTACAAGATATTATAACAAAGCTGTTACTTTGACTGATGCAGAACAACTTGGGGGCGCTTTAACAGAACAATTAGCTGATTTGTTTAATGAGGAGTAAATTAGTTATTATTAACTTCTTTATTTAAAACTTTCAAAATTGACTTTTTAACAGCCAAGGCTTCTGGAGCTAAGACTCTATTACTCGTCTTCTTAAGATAATCATCTAATCCACCATTTTTTTCAACAGATTTAAGGGCATGAACACTTACTTTCATGTTAATGGATTTATCTAATGTTTTACTAAAAAATTTAACATTCTGAAGGTTTGGTAAAAATTTTCGTTTAGTTTTATTTTTGGCATGGCTAACATTATTACCACTCATAACATTCTTACCAGAAATCTCACATACTCTAGACATTATTAACCTCATAATTAGATGACGTTTTATATGTTAGCGTTTGAAAAAGGTCAAGTAAAATGACATTCGCTATTACTTTTTATTGCCTATTGAAAAATTTAATCCCTTTGATGCTATCTGCATAGCTTCTTCAGGATTATGTGATATTCCTCTAACATCTTCTATAGCTTTTACTTTATCTCTTTTCATTAATTCTAATAATCCTCTGATAATATTGTCAGCTATTAAAGGTCCTTTAAATGTCATTGAGGAGTATAATTGAACTAAATCTGCTCCACATAATATTTTAGCGTAAGTAGTTTTTGCATCAGATACCCCGCCTGCCGCTATCAAATATAATTTATAATTGTTTTGTTTAATGATTTTATTAGCTAAACATAAAATAGTTGTAGATTTGTAAAAAAGTGGTTTGCCAGAAAGACCGCCTATCTCTATGGAGTTTTTAGATTTAAGGGTCTCATTTCTATCTATAGTCGTATTAGAAATTATGAGACCAGTAATCTTTAATTTATTTGCAGTATGAACAATTGTTTCTAAATTTTCATTAGAAATATCTGGAGCAATTTTTAGGAATATAGGAAGTTGCATGAGTGAAGATTCTGAATTAGATATCCCTTTTTTTACAGATTTTATAACTTTTCCTAAGAGCTCCTTATTATGGAATTCTCTTAGGTTAGGTGTATTAGGAGAAGAAATATTAATAGTTATGTAATCGGCAAATTTTGCTAAATTTTCAGATAAAACTTCGTAATCACGAAATCTATCAGGGCTATCTTTGTTAGGGCCAATATTAATGCCCATAATAAAATCACCCCCAACAGGAAATTCTTTTCTATATTTTTCTAATTTTATTTTTGCTTGATTCATACCTAGGTTGTTAAAACCATTACGATTAATAATAGCTTCATCATCTTCTAATCTAAAAACCCTAGGTTTTGCGTTTCCATATTGTGGTAGAGGTGTAATTGTTCCAACCTCGGTAAAACCAAAATTTAAAAAATGAATATTTTTAATTACTTCTGCATTTTTATCAAAACCCGCAGCAACACCCAAAATGTTTTTGAATATTAAATTATTTATCCTAGTAGGAATTTTTATAAACTTTAACCTAGGATGAATACCAAACTTCAAAGCGTTTAATGATATTTGATGAGCGGTTTCTGGATCAAACTTCCTTACAATAAAAGTAATAAAACTCCAAATCATACTTATCCTTATTATTTAATGAGATTACCTTTAAGAACATTTTCTAAAAGTAGTTTGGAAGGTTTGATTCCATAAAGTTTAATAAAACTACCCATTCTAGGGCCCTCTGACTGGCCCAAAACAGTTTCATATAAACCCTTAAACCAGTCACGTAAATTATCATATTCTAGTTTTTTTCCTATTGAGAAAACAATAGACTGTATATCATCAGATGAACTTTCTTCATTCAAAAGTGACAAAGCTTCAACCAGTTCAATAATGCCTTGCTTTTCTTTTTCGTTCGGTAATCGATAATTTTTATATGGCTCAATTTTTTCTTTATAGTAATTAACGGCTAACTTCATTAATAAGTTAAGCTCTGGAGACCTTTCTACTTCTGGAGAATAGGATGACACATATCCCCATATAATTTCTGGATCATTAGCATGACAAACTGATGCTAAATTTAATAATAAAGTATACGTAACTGGTAAATCGTTTTTCTTAGGGTTTCCTCGGTGCAAATGCCAAACTGGATTATCAATTTTTTGTTCTTGAGTTTGATCGTTATATTTTTTTAAGTAAGAAAAATACTCATCAGTTGCCTTTGGAATTACATCAAAAAAAAGTCTCTTTGCTCTTTTGGGATTACTAAACATAAACAAACTTAAAGACTCTGAAGAACCATATCTTAACCATTCTTCAATTGAAAGCCCATTACCCTTGGATTTGGAAATTTTTTCTCCATTTTCGTCAAGAAACAACTCATATGAAAACCCTGTTGGTGGATGCCCGCCTAATACTCTTAAGATTTTACTAGATAAAATAACACTTTCAGATAAATCTTTGCCTGCCATTTCATAATCAACTCCTAGAGCAAACCAGCGCATAGCCCAGTCACATTTCCATTGTAACTTACAAGACCCCCCTAAAACTGAAACAGTTGTTAGCTCCCTGGTTTTTTCATCTATATAACTGACAGTGTTGTTTTCCGTATCTATAGATGTAATATTAACTTGTAAAACCTTACCTGATCTCGGACAAACTGGTAAAAAGGGACTATATGTTTTTTGACGATCTTTTCCTAAGGTTGGTAAAATTATATTTTTAATTTTATCGTAATTTAACAATATAGCTTTTAATGCATTATCAAATTTACCATTTTTGTAACAATCAGTTGCTGAAACAAACTCGTATTCAAAACTATAATGATCAAGAAAGCTTTGTAATTTGGCATTATTGTGAGCACCAAAACTATCAAACTCTTCATAAGGATCTGGTACTGAGGTAAGAGGATGATCGATATATTTTTCTAACAAGGTTTGTTGCGGAACATTTTCAGGCACTTTTCGGAGTCCATCCATATCATCTGAAAAACAAATTAATTTAGTTTGTCTGCCAGTTAAAACCTGAAATGCATGTTGAACAACACTAGTTCTAGCAACTTCACCAAAAGTTCCAATATGAGGAAGTCCTGAAGGCCCATAACCAGTTTCAAACAAGACAACTTTTTGATCATCAATATTTGATTTAACTAATCTATCTCTAAGATTTCTTGCCTCAACAAACGGCCATGAATTTGATTTTTCTGCTATTTTTTTTAAATCTGAATTATCCATTACTCAACATCTGATTTTTACACCATAGCTATATTAATTATGATTAGTTCGCAACATTTTATAATAAGATTAAAACAAAAAAAAACACCCCTGTTTTTAACACAGAGGTGTTTTTAAATAAATTATTTAGGCTTATTACATCATGCCTGGCATACCGCCCATGCCGCCCATGCCGCCCATGCCGCCCATATCAGGCATACCACCGCCAGAACCAGCTGGCTCAGGTTTGTCAGCAACCATTGCCTCTGTTGTTATCAACAGACCAGCTACGGACGCAGCGTTTTGCAGAGCTGATCTAACCACTTTGGTTGGATCAATAACACCCGCTTTAACAAGATCAGTAAATTCATTTGTCTGTGCATTGAAACCAAAATTAGGATCTGTGGATTCTAAAAGTTTTCCAACTATTACAGCTCCATCCTGTCCTGCATTATCAGCAATTTGCTTAGCAGGGGCTTTCAACGCTCTTCTGACAATATCAATACCCATTTTTTGGTCTGAATTTTCAAATTTAACTTTGTCTAAAGCCGCTATTGCCTTAACAAAAACAACTCCACCACCAGGAACAATTCCTTCTTCAACAGCAGCTCTTGTTGCATGCATTGCATCGTCAACACGATCTTTTCGTTCTTTAACTTCAACCTCAGTTGCTCCACCAACTTTTATGACAGCTACACCGCCAGCTAATTTAGCTAATCTCTCTTGAAGTTTTTCTTTATCATAGTCAGAAGTGGTCTCTTCAATTTGTGCTCTAATTTGGTTACATCTTGCACCAATGTCGTCCTTAGATCCAGCGCCGTCTATGATAGTTGTTTCTTCTTTTGTAACCTCAACTCTCTTGGCAGTACCAAGCATTTCAAGAGTTACATTATCAAGTTTAATGCCTAAATCTTCAGAAATTAGATCGCCTTTGGTTAATATGGCAATGTCTTCAAGCATAGCTTTTCTTCTGTCACCGAAACCAGGTGCTTTAACTGCAGCTATCTTTAAACCACCTCTTAGTTTATTAACTACAAGTGTTGCAAGAGCTTCACCCTCAACATCTTCAGCAATAATTAGAAGAGGCTTACCTGATTGAACTACTTTTTCTAAAATAGGTAACATTTCCTGTAGATTAGCTAATTTTTTTTCAAACAATAAAATGTAAGGATCATCCATTACAACTTTCATTTTGTCAGCATCAGTTATGAAGTATGGAGATAAATAACCTCTGTCGAACTGCATTCCTTCAACTACTTCTAACTCAGTTGCAAGAGTTTTAGCTTCTTCAACAGTTATAACACCTTCGTTACCCACCTTGTCCATTGCTTTTGCAATCATATCACCAATTTCAGACTCACCGTTAGCTGATAAAGTACCTACTTGAGCAACTTCTTCGTTAGTTGAAATTTTTCTAGTTCTACTTTCTAAATCAGCTACAACTGCTTCAACTGCTAAATCAATACCTCTTTTCAAATCCATAGGGTTAAGACCTGCAGCAACAGCTTTTGAACCTTCTTTAACAATAGCTTGGGCTAAAACGGTAGCTGTAGTAGTTCCATCACCAGCAACATCATTAGCTTTAGATGCAACTTCTCTAACCATTTGCGCTCCCATGTTTTGAAACTTATCTTTAAGTTCAATTTCTTTAGCAACAGTTACACCATCTTTAGTGATTCTTGGAGCACCGAAAGATTTATCTATAACAACATTTCTTCCTTTTGGACCTAAAGTAACTTTTACGGCCTCAGCAAGTATGTCTACACCTTCTAACATTTGTGCTCTTGCATTAGCACCAAATTTGACTTCTTTAGCAGCCATTTTTATTTCCTTTCAATTATTAAAGTAATTATTATTTAATTGGGGGTTAAAATTATCCCATTATTCCCATGATATCGCTCTCTTTCATGATCAATAGATCTTTTCCATCAAGCTTTACTTCTGTGCCGGACCATTTTCCAAAAAGCACAACATCACCTTCTTTAACATCTAAAGGTTGAACTTTACCAGTTTCGTCTCGAGCTCCAGAACCTGCTGCAATAATTTTACCCTGCATTGGTTTTTCCTGTGCTGAATCTGGTATAATAATTCCACTAGCTGTTTTTTCTTCAGCTTCAAGACGCTCGACTACAACTCTGTCGTGAAGTGGTCTAAACTTCATGCCTTATCTCCCTATATAAAAAGTTAAATTTAAACAATAAGTACGTTATTGATGGAGCTTAAATAATGAGAGCATCATAAACTTTCAAGATTAAATAAAAAAAAAAATTAAAATATTGAAATTTTTACATTTTATGTCACTTAAGTATTAAAAGCTAAGCATAGAGTATATGACAACTAATATTATTTACAAATCAGACAAATCGATCTCAATATGGCTTTTAAGTATCATTATTATGGTCTTACTGATGATCATAATCGGTGGAATTACAAGATTGACTGAGTCTGGATTATCTATGGTTGAGTGGAGACCAATTTGGGGTTTCCTGCCACCAATGTCTGATAGTGAATGGAATAGAGTATTTCTATTGTACACAAATTCTCCTGAGTATCTAAAAATAAACATAGGTATGAATTTAGAAGAATTTAAAAAAATATTCTTTTGGGAATATTTTCATAGATTATGGGGAAGGTTAATTGGTATTGTTTTTTTTATTCCTTTAATTTTTTTTACAGTTTTAAAAAAAATACCAAAACAAATTTTACCTAAACTTTTTATTATTTTGATTTTAGGTGGACTTCAATCAATTATTGGTTGGTGGATGGTCAAATCAGGATTAGTAAATGATCCTACTGTTTCACAATACCGCCTAGCTGTTCATTTATCTAACGCACTATTAATATTATTTTTTTTAGTTTGGGTATACCTAGAAATACAAGAGGGGATTTCTAAAATAAAACTAGATTTTTCTTTCTTTGTTTTTTCCCTAATATCAATTACCATAATTGCTGGTGCATTCGTTGCAGGAATGGATGCTGGTTTGATGTATAACGAATACCCAATGATGGGAGAAGGACTACTACCGGAAAATTATGGTGAATACAAATTATTAGATCCGTTTGAAAACCCTGCATCCGCACAATTTCATCATAGGCATCTTGCCTTATTAACTACAATTATCACTTTGATTTACAGCTTCAAACTTTATAAAAATACAATAGATAAAAAAATAAAAAATATTGCTTTAGTTATAGCTGTGATTGTCTCTCTTCAATTTTCATTAGGCATCATTACATTGGTAAATATGGTACCTGTATATTTAGGAGCACTTCATCAAACTGGTGCAGTTATTTTATTTTTGGCAGTTATAAAGTTAATACACAGACTTAACTTAAAAAATAGTTAGCGTTAATTATTTTTTCTTTTCTCTAATGTAATACCTAATTCTCTAAGTTGAATTGGATTAACCTCATTAGGTGCATTCATCATTAAGTCTTCTGCCTTACCATTCATAGGAAATAAAATTACCTCTCTAATATTTGGTTCATCTGCAAGTAACATTACAATTCTATCAATGCCTGGCGCTATGCCTCCATGGGGAGGGGCACCAAATTTAAATGCGTTAATCAAACCAGGAAACTTATTGTCAACCACATCAGGCTTGTGACCTGCAATTTCGAAAGCTTTATACATTATTTCTGGAACATGGTTTCTGATTGCACCAGAAGATAACTCAATACCATTACAAACCAAATCATATTGGAAGGCTAAAATATCAAGTGGATCTTTATTTTCAAGGGCTTCCATACCACCTTGAGGCATTGAAAACGGATTATGAGAAAACTCTATATTACCTGTTTTATCATCTTTTTCATACATTGGATAATCGACAACCCAACAAAATTTAAACGTATTTTTTTCAATTAAATCTCTATCCACTGCTATTTTTGTTCTAGCTTTTCCAGCTAGTTGGGCAGCCTCATTTTCTTTTGAGCAAGAGAAAAATAAAGCATCACCATTATTTAAATTAAATAATTTTTTCAAAGTTAAAGCTTTTTTTTCACCAATAGCATTAGCGATTGGACCTTTGCCTCCTTCATCATTAAATATAATATAGCCCATTCCTGGAGCACCCTCTCCTTGAGCCCAACTATTCATTTTATCTGCAACTGATCTAGATCCACAGCCAGGCCCTGGTATTCCCCTTACAACAGAACCATTATCAATTGACTTTGCAAAAATACTAAAACCAGAGTCAGCAAAGATTTCAGTAACATCTTGTATTTCAAGATTAAACCTCAAGTCAGGTTTGTCATTACCATATTTTAACATGGAATCTTTGTATGTAATTTTTGGAAAAACATCATCTATTTTTTTATTTGAAAATTTATTGAAGACTTCTTTTATAACTGGTTCTACAGCTTGAAAAACATCTTCTTGCTCAACATATGACATTTCCAAGTCTAATTGATAAAACTCTCCAGGAGACCTGTCAGCTCTACTATCCTCATCTCTAAAACAGGGTGCAATTTGGAAATATTTGTCAAAACCAGAAACCATTATTAATTGCTTAAACTGTTGAGGTGCTTGGGGCAAAGCATAAAACTTCCCCTTATTTAATCTAGATGGAACCAAAAAATCTCTAGCACCTTCTGGGCTTGAAGCTGTTAAAATAGGGGTTTGAAATTCAATAAAACCTAATTCTATCATTTTGTTTCTTATAGTTTGAATAACATTTGATCTTAAAATTATATTAGAATGAGGCCTGCTTCTTCTGAGGTCTAAATACCTAAATTTTAACCTAGTTTCTTCACCATAATCTTCATCAGAATTAACTTGTAAAGGTAAAGTACTAGATTTAGATATTATTTCCAATTCTGATAGGTTTACTTCTATGTATCCAGAAGGCAATTTTTTATTGATTGTATCCTCAGACCTTTCAACAACCATTCCAGTAATAGTTATAACACTTTCAAGAGATAATGACTCAGCAACTGAAAAATTTTTATTTGAGGAGTCTATAACTACCTGTGTCAATCCATAATGATCTCTTAAATCTAAAAAAATTAATTGTCCATGATCTCTTTTTCTGTGTATCCATCCAGATAACCTAACAGTTTCATTAACATTTTTAAGACTAAGCTCATGACACTTATGTGTTCTGTATTTATGCATTTTTTATAATCCCATCATCTTTTTGATATAGATCTATGAACAATCTCATTAATTATTTCCAAGGCTTTTTCATTATTAATTTGTGGCCACATTGCAATTTCATCTTCTGATCTTAAACAACCAATGCACAATTTACTTTTGTCATCAATTTTACATATACCCACACATGGACTAATCATTTTTTGATTGCTCACTTATTGACCTGTTTTAATTTTTATTTTCTTTAATAGCCAGAGCCAACATTTCTAAAAGATCTGATATACCTGCTTCACCACTAGTTGCACTAATTAAATTTCTATCTTTAACTGTTGGTTTATCTATAATTTCAGCTCCAGCAGCTATTAATAAAGCACTATCAGCATCAGAAGCCGCCACTTTCCTATCCTTTGCCGCATCAATTGTGGTCAACAACATTGTTGAAACTCCAGCTAAAGCAACAGGCTCATTTTCTCTAAGAAAAGCTCTAAGTATTCTTCTTACATGAAGATCATTACTAAGGGTTTCAATTTGATTGGCTCCACCGGGAACTATAAGAGCATCATAGTCTATTGCTAGAGTTTCAGAAACAGGTTGATCAACTGGATATGATAAACCCCATTTTTCTGATGCCCATCCATTAGTAGTTCCAATATCCCTTGAAATTATTGTGTATGAGCCTTCTGCAGCTAATATTGTTTTTTGAATAATTAAAAACTGTTCCTCATTAAAACCACTAGCTACCATAATAGCAATTTTTTTACCCTTAAAGGCCGAAAGATCAGACAAAACATTCTCCTGTATTATTAAACTAAGTTCTATAAAAGATTTAATTGAGCTTATCAAGTAAACTAAATAAATTTAAAATTTCCACTTTAAAAAATTGTTGTTATACCAACCCACAATTAGTAGTATTATAATTGGAATAATAACCTGAAAAAACGTTGCAACACCTAGATCCTGCTTTGATCCACTTAAAGCTAAATTTAATGCTTCTACTGTTAAAGTTGTTACTCTTCCTGCACCAATAAAATACACTGGTGTGTACAGAGCAAAAGAAACAAGCATACCTATTGCAATAGATAATAAAAAAGTGGGCATTATCATCGGGATTTTTATAAATATTAGTATTTCAAATTTGTTTTTACCAAGACTTGCAGCAACTTTTAAAAAATCTTTACTAATTTCTCTCAAAGATGGCACTAGAATGATAAAACAATAAGGTATGACGTATAATAACTCTACAAAGATCAATGGCACTAAAAAATCACTGAAATTTAATGGTATCAGAAAACTTTGTATTCCAATTAGAAATGAAATTTGTGGTATAAATAAAGGTAGAAAGATAAACCACTCAATGTATTGTCTCTTTTTCTTCAAACCATCTGTTAGTTCAACCCATAGTATTACAAACAAACATGCTAAAAGTGAAACTATTAAAGAAATAACAATAGAGCTAAATATGATTTTTTTATTTTCATTAAAAAACTCTACAAGATTTTGAATATCTAAAGTTTTAGGAAGAAAATTTGGGAAGTACCAATCACCTGCTAAACTCCAGAGAAAAGAGCTTATTAAGACTAGTAATGATAAAAAAAATAAAATTGACACTATTATAAAAGTTAAATTTTTTATCAAATTGTTTTTGAATGTTAAGCAATTAACAAAAATTGTAAAAAATAATTTATGACTAACTATTTTCTCTATTAGAACCCAAAACAATATTAAAATGATTATAACAAGAAGTTGTATTAACGCCAGATTAGAAGCAATAAATAAAGAATTAGTCTCAGAGGCTTGATATTTTTGTAAAATCTGTATTGCCAATGTTGATGGTGTAGAAGGAGCTAAAAGTAGTGACATGTCTACAACTGATGCTGTAAAAGCTATCACAATAAAAACAATTAATCTAATTCTCCGATATATCAGTGGGAATAATAAAAAACACCAAACTGAAAAAACTGAATGTTGAAGAGATTTACCCACATTAAAAATTTTCTTAGCAGAAAACTGCTCAATGGCTGATATTGAAACTAAAATAAAAAAAGGAATTTCCTTTAAAACTAAACCTAATATTAAAAAAAAACCATAATCATCAGGTATTATAAAAAAATTAGGAGGCCTTTCAAAACCAGTTAACCAAGGAGAAAAAATTCTAAAAAATAATCCACTAGGGGTAAATATGAAAACTAAACCAATTGCCATTGTTACATGAGGCATTGCAAGTAACGGCGCTATTATTTTTTTTATGAGTTTATAAAGTTTAGTTTCGAAAGTATTTAAAATAATCACTTGAGACAAGATTAAAGCTAATAAAGTAGATACAAAACCTGTAAAAAAAGATAAAAAAATAGACTTTGAAACTCCTGGAATATTAGAAGAAATAACAAAATAATTTAAACTAAACTCGTATTTACCTAAAATTGGAAAATAACCAAAAGATGGTAATAAGAAACCTAAAATACCAAAAAAGATTGGGGTTACTATAATAGCAATGAGAAGAACGAGTAAAAACTTGTTTAAGTAGCTATACATATAAAATAACTAAAAGTTAATTCTTTGAGCCATACCTTCTTATCCATTCTTCTTCTATGACTTTAACCCAAGAAGGATGTGGTTCTTGAAGTTTCATTTTCAAATCTTCATTAGATAAAGTTGCAACACCCCTTGGAATTTGATTAAATTTATTCTTCCACTGATTGTTTAATTTATCCATCGATAATACACTTGGATCTCCCCAAAAGTTTTTATCCTGTTTTCTTAATTGAGCAATAGGAGAGATTAAAAAATTTATAAAAATTTTTGCTGCTTCTATGTTTGATGAATTATAAGGGATTGTTAAAAAATGAGTGTTAGCTAGAGTTCCTTTTTCATGTATGTAACTCCTTACAGTTTTAGGCAAACGATTAGCCAAAATAGCATTTGAAGCGTGAGATATATTAAAGGCCATTCCTATATCTATTTCTCTATCTGCTACCAACTCGGTTAGAGCCAAATAATTACTGGGATAACTTTTACCATTCCTCCACAAATAGGGGGTAACTTCATCTAACCAATCCCAAAGGGGTTGAAGGGCTATTTGATGTTTTGCCTTTTCATAATTTGATTGTAATAAATTTTTATCAGATATTAATTCTATTAATACTTGCTTTAAAAAACTAGTACCAACAAAGTCAGGCGGCTGAGGAAAAGTGAATCTACCTTTATTACTTAAAATATAATCCTTTAACTCTATAGAGGATCTAGGTGGAATTTTTATATAACTACTATCAAAATAAAAGGTAAGTTGAGACAAACCCCATGGCATTTCCATACCTTCAGTATCAACACCAAAGTCATTAAGAAGATTAGGATTATTTTCAAAATCTAAAAATTTTGAATTGGGGATTTTAAATATCCAGTTTTGGTTAAGAAGTAATCCATTATTTTTCATCATAGAAAAATTTTCTCCATTAATCCAAACTAAATCTACAGCCCCATTGGTATTTTTTCTTGCATTCTTTTCAGATAATATTCTAGCTACAACATTTGAAGTGTCTGATACTTTTACATGCTTTACACTTATATTATATTTTTTTTTAATTTCATCGGATGCCCACTTTATATAACTGTTTATATTTTTATCACCTCCCCATGCATGAAAAAAAACAGTGTCCCCAGATGATTTATTTAAAATTACTTCCCATGAATTTTCATTTTCTGAGGCATAAGAGGTTAAAGAGAAAAAAATCAGGCCAAAAACAAAAATAAATAAATAAAAATCTAGTAAAAAGTTTTTGCTCGTTTTGAATAATTGAAATCCCATTTTAAAACTTCCTTAAAGTTAGACAATTTTTTCTTTTAAACTATAGTAATTTAGTTTTTAAATATTATTTGAAAGAAATATCATCAATTCACCATAGTTAATATGAACGCTTTATTAATACTCATCAATGAAATCATAACTTTATATCTATACACACTATTTGTGTATGTGATTATGAGCCTTCTTATTCAATTTCAAATGATAAATAGTTATAACAAAATAATAAATACTATTTTTAGAGCCCTTATTTCCATTCATGAACCTTTGTTAGGTAAAATAAGACAATTTATACCTTCACTTTCAGGAATCGATTTGTCTCCAGTAATTGTTATTTTATTATTAAGTTTTTTAAAAAATTTAATCCAAGATTTTAGAATGGGATTATAAATTAGGCTTATGAAAAATTTAGATAAGATTATTGATGGTAAGTACTATGCAGATAAATTACTCAAAAAAGTCCACCCTCTTTGTGAAAATTTCTTCCTTAAATTTAATCGTAAGATTTGCCTTGCCGTCATTCTAGTAGGTGAAGACCCAGCAAGTAGAGTTTATGTTAAAAACAAGCTTCTCACAGCCGAAAAAAATAATATTAAATCTATTGAAATTATTCTGCCAACTGAAACGTCTGAAGATGAACTGCATAAAGAAATTGTTTCACTTAATGAAGATATGACAGTAGATGGGATATTAGTTCAACTTCCTCTTCCAAAACATATTTCTGAGAAAAACGTTATAAATAGTATTGATCCAAACAAAGATGTAGATGGTTTCCACCCTATAAACTTTGGGAAACTTTACATGGGCAATCCTAACTTCATTCCCTGCACACCCTTAGGATGTTTATATGTAATTAAAAATGAGCTAAAACAAATAACAGGTAAACATGCTGTAATAATAGGAAGATCCAATATTGTTGGGAAGCCTATGGCATCACTTTTATTGTCGTCTAACTGCACTGTTACTATAGCTCATTCAAAAACTAAAAATCTTAAAGAACATTGCATGAGAGCGGATATTTTGATTGCTGCTGTTGGCTGCCCAGAAATGATAGACGATACATACGTAAAAAAAGACGCAATTGTTATAGATGTAGGAATTAATAGATTAGAACCTTGTGAAGAAAACAAAAAATCAAAACTTGTTGGTGATGTGAACTTCACAAAGGTCATAAACAAGGTTAAAAAGATTACTCCTGTACCTGGTGGAGTTGGTCCAATGACAATAGCATGCCTTATGCATAACACGGTAAAGGCAGCATACAAAAATGAAGGTCAAAATTTTATTGATATACTAGAAGGATATCTATAATGGAATGGTATAACACTATACTTTACATTTCTATGATAATGGTTGTTCTTATTCTTGCTTGGGGATTAATAACTATGGCTAGAGGTGGAGAATACAATAAATCAAAAAGTAATCTTTTGATGAGGTATAGAATCGTTTTTCAAGCTTTTGCTATCTTAGTTTTTGTATCCATACTAATGTATAAGAAATATTCTAATGGTTAAATTAAATAAAATTTATACTCGTACCGGCGATGATGGAACAACCGGTTTGACTGATGGTAGTAGAGTATCAAAACACTCGTCAAGACCTCAAGCATATGGAACCGTTGATGAATTAAATTCGTCTTTGGGTTTAGTTTTTCTGTCTTTAGATAAAAAGAATACTAAAAAAGAAATTGAAATTAAGAGCTTAGTTAGAAACATTCAAAATGACTTGTTTGATCTTGGAGCTGACTTGTCAACACCTATATCAGATGAAACACCAAAATATAAACCTCTAAGAATTAGCAAAAACCAAGTTGAAAAAATTGAAAAAAAAATTGATAAATACAATAACCAGTTAAAACCACTAAATTCATTTATTCTTCCTGGTGGTTCAGAAGCTTCTTCTTTATTTCATATCTCAAGAACCATTGCTCGAAGAGCTGAGAGAGACGTGTCATTATTATCTAGTAAAGAAAAAATCAATAAATATTCACTGGTTTATTTAAATAGATTATCAGATTTACTATTTGTTTTAAGTAGAGTTTTAAATGAAAATGGATTAAACGATGTATTATGGGTACCTGGTTTAAATCAAGAATAGTGATAATTTTTAAAAATGGAGTTTAATTTGAAAGTTTTAGTGCCTGTAAAAAGAGTTGTTGACTATAACGTCAAAGTTAGAGTTAAAAATGATAACTCAGGAGTTGAATTAGACAATGTTAAAATGTCGATGAATCCTTTTGATGAAATTGCAGTAGAGGAAGCTTTAAGACTAAAAGAAAAAGGTATAGCTACAGATGTTATAGCTATTTCTATTGGATCCTCACAAGTACAAGAAACTATAAGAAATGCCCTTGCTATGGGCGCTGACTCAGGAATTTTTGTTGAAACGACTGAAGTTTTAGAACCACTTAATATTGCTAAAATTATTTCATCTATTGCTATAAAGGAGAAATTTGATCTTTTGATTTTAGGCAAACAAGCTATTGATGATGATATGAATGCCACAGGACAGATGATAGCTGCTTTATTAGATTGGCCACAAGCAACCTTTGCTAGCAAAATTGAAATTAAAGAAAAAAAAGCTATCGTTAGCAGAGAGGTTGATGGCGGTATTGAAAACATTGAAATCAGATTACCAGCAGTCATTAGTACAGACCTAAGATTAAATGAGCCTAGGTATGCAAGTCTACCAAACATAATGAAGGCAAAGAAAAAACCAATCAATCAAATTACAATAGAAGATCTCAATATTAATATTAAAAACAGATTAGATATTCTAAAAGTTGAGGAACCAGCCAAACGTCAATCTGGAATAATGGTCCAAAACGTAGAAGAATTGGTAGATAAATTAAAAAATGAAGCTAAAGTGATATAAGCTAAGAAGGGTTTTAAAATGAAAATACTTGTTGTAGCCGAACATAATAACTTAGAATTATTACCATCTACTTTACATACGGTTAGCGCTGCTAATATTATTGGTTCATCAGATTTGCTAGTGGTAGGTAGCAATTGCCAAAACGTCATAAATTCATGCAGTAAGATAAATGGTATTAATAATGTTTTATTTTGTGATAATGAAATCTACAAAAACCCATTAGCGGAGAATGTCTCTACCCTTATAAAATCTATTGCAAAAGAATATTCTCATATCTTGTTTCCTAATACAGCCAATGGTAAAAATATTGCGCCTAGACTAGCCGCTCTTTTAGACGTAATGGTAATACCAGACATAATTGAAATTATTGATGATTCTACATTTAAGAGACCTATTTATGCAGGTAATGCTATTGCAACATACAAAAGTAATGATAATTGTAAAGTAATTACTGTTAGAACCACAGCTTTTGAAAAAGCAGAGTTAAAAAGTGAAGAAAGTGAAATTCTACCATTAGAACCCGCTACTAATTCTGAGTTATCAAAATATATTAGTTCAGAACTTTCTAAATCTGAAAGACCAGAATTAACTGCAGCTGATATTGTTGTTTCTGGCGGTAGAGGCCTAGGATCGAGTGAAAATTTTAAAGTTCTTGAAAAATTAGCTGACAAGCTTGGAGCTGCCATGGGTGCAAGTAGAGCCGCTGTAGATGCAGGTTATGTTCCAAATGATTGGCAGGTTGGCCAAACTGGTAAAGTTGTTGCACCAAATTTATACATTGCAGCTGGTATCTCTGGAGCAATACAACACTTAGCTGGAATGAAAGATAGCAAAGTTATAGTTGCTATTAATAAAGATGAAGAAGCACCTATATTCACAGTTTCAGATTATGGTCTATCTGATGATTTATTTAAAGCAGTTCCAGAAATGGAAAAATTAATAGAATAAATCTTTTACTTGTCTAACGATTAT
>Ga0255763_1001646_pt1 | contig 22785 bp, 13 predicted proteins | sample 041ome_2_FD_179963 | JGI IMG/M metagenome (GOLD analysis project Ga0255763, IMG submission 179963) | Coastal salt marsh microbial communities from the Groves Creek Marsh, Skidaway Island, Georgia - 041406US metaG (version 2) | ecosystem: Environmental > Aquatic > Marine > Intertidal zone > Salt...
GAGCGATATGAAAGATTTCTCTCGAGTCTCAAAGAAGAGGAAGAACCTTTTTTGTTTAGGGTTTTGGTCGGAGCGGAGTCTCTTCGACAGTTTTCGGAACAAACGCACGAGAAAAGAAAGCGCATCAGAGTAGTAAAGCTAAAGCTTTCTGCGTAAAACAACCCGCGAGTATATAATAAAAGTCTTCTCACGAAATCAGAGAGAAAGAAGAAGAGAGATCGAGAGGGCGGTTTTAGCCTCTCGCGTCGTGAAAAGGAGTAAAGAAGGTTTTGGTCTCTCGCATCATCATCATCTCGTTGAGAATTTGAGCGAAGCGTCTCCAATTCAATTAAAAGAGCAGAGAAAAGAGAAGAACACACGTTTAAGAAGAAGAAGAGTGTATTAAGAAGATGTTGCAAAAAGCAAAATCGATCAAAAAAACGCTCAAAACCGAGGCGAAAGCAATCGCATACGGGACAGAACGCGTCGATAAACGAGGGAAACCGGTCACCTCGATCGCGGATAGGACGAATGTACGTTTTTGCGTGATTTTGATTTGATTTTTGCGCTGGGTTTTGAGATGCCTCTCGCTTTGATGGGGTGACAAGACTTTTCGAAGCGCTTTCGCGCTCGGGTCGTTTTTAATGCCATTTTTTCTTTTCTTTCACGCCGCTGACACTGTTCAATTCTTTCTTTCTTTAACGCGCTCTCTCAAATACGAATAATAACAACAGGCGTTCGTGTCGAAATCGATGGCGCCGAAAGAATACTTGGAGCTCGAAAACGCGTGCGTGAAAGCGTGCAACAACGACCTCTCCGCGCCGAAGGAGAAACACGTAAGGACGTTACTGTTAGCGTGCGGAGGCGGGCAAGGGAATTCGCCAGATCGAGTCTCCGTGGCGGATATTAACTACGTCTTGAATTCAATCACGAAAGTTATCGGGAAAGCGACCGGGTGGATATCTATGCTTAAATCGCACGTGGTGTTACACCGCTTGTTTCAAGAGTGCGGAGGGAAGTTTCAGAGGGAATTTTTTCACCACGCGGAAGCTTTGAGAAACGCGCGATCGGGTGGGAAAGAACAAGATTTGTTTTCGTTGAGATATTGGAAAGATGACTCGAGTCAAACCGCGTTCGAGTTGTCCGGTTGGGTGAGGGCGTACGCGTTGTATTTTGAAGAGTTTACGTGTTGCGCAAAGTTTTGGCCGTTTTTGTGTTCGCAAGGAAGCGGATCGACGCCGATGCAAGCGTATAACTTCGATCAATTGTTGCAACACGTTCCAGTGGCACAAACGCTGATGCGACGATTGACGGATTGCGATCCAACTGGAGAGGTTTTACGGAGAAACGACGTTCCCGTGAGAGCCGCGACGGCGTTGATGTTCAAAGATTCTTTGAAAGTGTTCAAATTAGCCAACGAAGGCGTGTGCGCTTTGGTCGGTTTGTTCTTCGAACAAGATAAGTCGAAAGCGAGGAAAGGGTTGGAGATTTATAAGCGGTCGGTGATTCAACACGAAGATTTGCAGCGGTTATACGCGACGTGCCAAAAGATGCAAATCGTCAACCAAGCGCCGGCGTTGGAGGCGCCGCCGGAGTCGTTTTTAGGCACGATGCAAGAGTACGTGGATACGGCGAAAGCGGGGGAAATGCCAGCCGGAGTTGGCGCGAGACGTTCGAACAGAGGGACGAGTGGTGGTACTGCGCCTCCTTCTGAATCGTCGCCGGGAGCGGCAGCGGCGGCGGCCACGTCGCCGAGTGGCGGAACGGCGTCGCCGCAACAAAACGCAAACGCAACCTTGGACGCGTTGTTTGGAGAGATGAACATTCAAACGCCTCCGCAGAATGCGCGAGAAGCGCCGAGTAGCGTAGTAGCTGGGAGGAATTTTCTTCCCGCGGGTACAACCGCATCGGCCCCAAACGACGATCCGTTCGGTTTAGCGACGATTACTCACACGAATGGCACCGGAGGAAACTCTAATCGAGGTCATCAACCCGCCGCGTCCACGAGCGCGAATCTTCCGCCGGCGCCAGTTCGAGCCCCAAATCAGCAACAGCAACAACACGTGCGAAACGGCAGCAATAATCCGTTCGGCGACGATCTCTTTGGTACGCCTAAGAAAGCAGTCGCGGCTCCGGTTGATTTGAACTCGTTATACGAACAAGCCAACACGCGACAACAACAACAACACCAACAACCGCAGCAGCAGCAGTACGGAGGAGGAATGATGCCGCCGCCGATGGGCGGAGGTATGCCGCAACAGATGATGATGGGTGGTAACCACCCTGGATATTATCAACAACAGCAAACACAGCATCATCATCATTCTTTACAGCAACAACAACAACAAACGTCTCCGCCACAATACGGAGGCATGGGAGGAGGGTATCCCCCGCAAGCGGCGGCGGCGCAGAACATGGGGTACCCCACAATGATGGCGGCTGGCGGGCAATATCATTCGCCGCCGGGGCAAAACTTTCATCCTCAACAACAACAACACTTTAATCCTCCTCTTCAACAACAACAACAACAACACTCTAGCAACAATAACAACAACAACAACAACAACAACTTTTTGATATAAATTATATATACTACCATCACATACAGTACTCGTTCTAAACATCATCGTCTTTCGTTCGCGGCGCGAACAAAAGTAAAAATTCTTCACACGAAAAGCGTCCCTTGGGGAGAGCAGACGCATCATCATCATCATCATCAGTCGCGCAGACAGACCCCACCAAGAGATCATCACGCGGCAAGGAGGAGGACAACTGCTCCCGTCATCAAAACGCTCACACTCTCCCTTAAACAAAGTTCGATCATCATCATTTAGCAGATCTGAGATGAAAAGTCTGCGTTCTCGTCCAAGCGGCGTAACTGTCGTCTCGGGATGTGTTCGTAACTGTCGTCGTAATCATCATCATCATCCTCGGCGGAGGAGGAAAAGAGAAGACTTTCAAGAAGATACGCAAAGAAAACAGACGAGAACGATGCGTTTTTTTACATTCGGAGGTGGGAGGAGGTCCTCTGCATCATTAAACTCCGCAGTAAACTCTTTCGACGCAAAATCATCAGACGAGGAGGACGAAGACTTTGACAAAAATGTTGCAAAGAACGAGACAATCATGGGGATTGAATGTGAATCCGGGATATCGTACGACGAAAACTTGGTCGGTTTAACCAAACCGATAGCGTTTGCGTTGTTCAAACACAAGACGCAAGCGGTGATTACGCTCGGTATCGTGTTACTTTTTAGCACCGCGGATCGGACGATTTTCACGCTGACGGCGTTACCCATCGCCAACGAGTTGGGTTTGTCCATCGCGCAAATCGGGTGGATACAGAACGTTTTTTTGATCGGGTACATGAGCACGAACGTTATAGGTGGGCAACTGGCGACGAGTAAGAAGAGCGGGAGCATAAGTCCTTCGAGTTTGTTATTTTTGGCGCTGTTTTTTTGGTCGTTGGCCGTCGCGGTGTTGCCGACGTTGTTGTGGTTGAAACGCGGAGGCGGTTTGCTTTTCGGATTGGAGACGATTTTGACGCCGTTTGCGATATTACTCATCAGTAGATTATTGTTTGGGTTAGCGTCTGGGGTCGCGTTACCCGCCGCGGCTGGGTTTTGTGGCACGTCCGCGTACTTTCTCGACGCGGAAAGAGGAGAAACTTTTACGACTTTATTGAGCATGTTCAACGTCGGCTCTGGGTTCGGGATGTTGTTCGGAGGATTTTTAGTTCCCGTGATTGGTTGGAAAGGCGCGTTTTTCGTGTTTGGTTTGAGTGGGATGGTGTACGCCGTCATCGCGTTTATGCGTTTGAGAAGGTTAGATCGTTTCATAGAAAAAGTAGAGGAGCGGCATAATCCGTTTTCTTCGTCCATGGTTGGCGATATCCCCATGCTCTCCGAAGACGAGTGCGTCGCGTTAGACTCTTCTTTGACCGAGGAGACGAACTCGAACGAGGAACAAGCGCGTTTTGACATCGCCTGCGAAGACTATAGCAATCGAACGTGGCTGAAGAATTCCCCGCTCTCCGTCAAATTCCAACTTTTAGTGGTCACGCTCGCCCACATCATGACGAACATCGGCTTCTTCACCTTTCAAAACTGGCTCGGAATTTACATGCAAGGCAGTTTAGGCTTTTCCGTGTCAGATACCGGCGCGTATTTGTTCCTCCCTTGGTTCATGACCGCTTTAGTCGCGTATTTCGGCGGGAAATTCTGCCAAAAAGCCATTCGAGACTTCCAAACGCCTCCTTGGAAAACGCGACAAATCGCCATGACCGTCGCGACCATGATCCCCGCATTCGGCTGCCTCCTCTTGGCGTACTTCTCCCTCGCGCTCTCCTCCACGCCTCTCTTCGTCAGCGAAAACATCCAAATCCTCTCCGTCTCCATCATCGCAATAATCGTCGGTGCTCAAGCCGCTAGCGTCGCCGGCGTCCACGCGTACTTACAAGACTACGCCTCCGACCGCGCCGGAAGCATCCTAGGCGTCACCAACACCGCCGGCGTCTTCAGCTGTCTCGTCGCTAACAAAGTCATCGCCAAATGGGTCGGCCAAAGCGCGACACTAGGGTTCGCCAAAGTCTTTCTCGGATTGGCAGGCATGTACGTCTTTTGCGGATGCGTTTGGATACGGAACATGAAAGGAGATAGATTGGACGGTAAGATAAAAATCTAAGAGAGTATTTTTGAATGCATTACGAGTACTCACCACAAGTTTTGGATAAACTTCGCTACAAATTTCGCACGCGTTTGCTTTTCTATTTATTAGTATTTAAAGAAGATGATGAGAACGAGGACGGTACCATCATCATCGCAATCGTTGTTTTTTAGGAGGAGGAAGTTGTCTCCTAAAGTTCTGCGTCGCACACAGGCTGCGAAAGCTTCTTTAACTTCTTTAAAAACAACTGAATCTTCACTCTTTCTCGCGTTGGACGAATTCAACGCGGAATGCATCGCGGGCGAAACAAACGCGGTACACGGGCGCCTGTACGCACACGCGGATATATTTCGACGGGCACAAACGAAAACGAACGAAATGAAAGAAGATTTAGCGCGAGAAATCGAAAACGAGATACGCGCGAGCACGAAGAGAGAACACATCGAAGCGGCGAGAGCGAGGAAAAAAATAGACCAAATGCAAGAGGCGTTTCAACGGTATCGGGAGGACGTGGCAGCGCTGACGAGGATTCAGACGATTCAGACGACAAAAAGGAAGTGCGATGATGATAACGATGATGTAAATGGAAGCGAGGACAAAACTGATGCAGAGAATAGATATAATACGATAGACGTGATGCAGACGATGCAGACGAAAACATCCGGTAACATTCAGACCAACTTTTTCATTCGCAAAGACGACTGCGACGAGTATGGCCGAGCGGTTCGGCTCGTCGGAAGCTGCAAAGAACTCGGCCAATGGGATGTGCAGAAGAGCACGGAGTTGAAGAAAGTGGACGAAAAAGATAACTTATACGCGTGTTCGTTGGATATGAGCGCGAAATCCATAGACGACGGGTTCAAGTTTAAGTTTTTTACGTGCTGCGCGAAGAAAGAGAACAACAACGTCGAAGACGTCGATTGGCAAACGTGCGAAGACGGTTCTTTCCGGAACGCCATCGACGGAAGCGGCGAAACGATTGCGTTGAACTTTACCGTAGATTGGATGGGAAACAAAGAGGAAGAACGGGTATGGGTGTGTCAATCGTTAGAACGATGACGACAGGCGCTGCGGTGTATGTATTGTATAACGTTATTAGGTAGAAGATGATATTTATTATTAGTCCCGCTCGCGGTGTTCGATTACAAAACAATTCTCTCTTTTGTTTGCTTCATAAATAACTGTGCGTCGTATTTTTCTCCGCCTGACTTACAGCGAACGCGAAAACCATCGATTCGATTGGATTCTTTCGCGCTCTAATCGCCAGATTGAAAATTCAAACACTCGCTCTACTACTCTCTCCTTTTGACTTATACTTTTGATGATGAATAAATAATTAATGTTCTGCGTCGTCGTGCAGATTTTTGTGCGAACTCATCACGCAATGGCGAATAACACACTAAGTGCCGTCGCGATAGATACGCCGAACGTCGCAACGATCGCGTCTCTCGTCGTGATTGCGCTGGAATCCGCGAATAAAGCAGAAGGCGTCTTTCTCTCCGCCTCTTCTTTCAAATCGGTCACGCACTTCTTCTCGTTATCGGCATTCTCCAACGCCGCGCAGTTTTCGTGCGTCACGTAAATCGCACTCTCGTCCGCATTTCGAAAGTATTTCGGACACGCGTCGTCGTTGGACAACGTTCCACCGTACACGTTGGTCACGAGATCGTTCAACAACAGCGCCGGTCGAACTTCGCCGGATTCTTTGAGATCGTCCGTCATGCCGTTGCCTCGCGAAGCGTCCACCCGTAAGAGCAAACCGCCGTTGCCATCTTTCGCTTTGACCGTTTGGCCAGAGAGTTGGTCGAACGCCAAGTTGCTTTCGTAAGCAGAGCGATTTAACGAGGAAACGTCGTAAAAGTAGCTCTCGTCCACGACCACGTCGTAATCGCGAATGGCTGAATGAAACGCTTCCTGTTGCGTGTCGATGGCAAACGCCTTTTTCAAAAAACCCGCTTCGCCTTGGTACGCAAGCATCCCTGCATCCACACACAACGAAGTGCGAAAGGTGTCGTGTAAGATTTCGTAATACGAGCCCATCTTTTGCACCCAAACGCATGTCTTTTTCTCGGACAAACTCGCCACGATGCCCTTCTCCACGTACGTCTTAATAGCCTCCACGGCGTCGCTTTCCAAGGCGAAATACTCGTTCGCAAACTGTTCCTTATCGAAGAACAAGCTCACAAACTTCACCCATTCGGCGCGTAAAATCGCGGTGTCGTCCGCGTTCCCGTGAAACAAGACGTTCACTTCTTCTCGGTTCCCGCACTTACCGGTGCCGTACTCATCCGTGAACGTCAAATCGACGTTCAACTCGTCGCACTTCGCCGACCACGCCGTCGTATCCACACTCCAATCCGCTCCGTATACAGCATATGCATGATCGATAATCTCTCCATTTTGCACCGCCAACTGCATGCACGGCGAGTGCATGTACTGCGAGTCGATCAACTTCAAAGTCTCCGCGTCCACATCCAACGCTTCCAAATACGCCAACGCGAACGTCCCACCGACTGCAATCGACGTCGCTGGAATTTCAAAATGTCTCGTTTCTGTGCCATCGTCGCTCACGAGTTCAATCATTTCGTTCGTGTTCGGATCGATCGTCGGTACGTCCGTCCCTCGTTTCCTCAACACGTACGTGTTTTTCGTGCATTTCCCTGGATTTTTCCTCGCGTGGTCAAACCCGCACTTCATGCGTACGATTTTGAAATACGTCCCGTACGTGACTTCGTAATCGTTCTCGATTAAGATTTTGCGTTCGTTCGAGCCGATGTTGGTGGTATCGGAGGATAAGCGAACCGAGCGGGACGAGTAATGGTCCGTCGTCTCATCCGTCATCGTTTGTTTTTCCCCGTCGTTTTGTTGCGCGCTCGTTGCTCTTAAACGCGTTGAAGCCGCCAAAATCATCATCAAGAAGAACCTCATCGTCGTCGTTCTTTTCGATGATGGATTCATCGTCGTCGTACTCGTCGTTTACGGATGCAAAACAAGAGATGATGATGAATGTCTCTCTAGGGTAAAAATGAGGAAAATTAGGTTTTACTTCAAATCTTAAACACAGGTGTGGTGGTGTTCTGGCGGTAAACGCTCTACTCTCGCTCAACACAACATCGATTCATTACTCTTAATAAATAATCGAAAATTAATGAGTTCTGGGTTTAAACCCTTTTTATTTCTCTCTCTCGCGAGGAGGAGGAGTCGTTTGTGCGCGTAAGTTAAGTGGTGCTCTTTGTTGTAACGAGTCCCGCTTTGGCGGTCGTTCAGACTGGCGCTTTCTCTGCGCGCGCTTCCTCGAAAGTCTCGTCATCGAGCGATGAGGATGGATCTCTCTAACGATGCCAAGGCGTCTTTAATCGCGCTTAGTTCTCTTCTAAAAGTCGTAGTTTCTTCTTCGGCGTTTGTTTTCCTCCTCTCTCTCGTATTGTTCTCGTTGTCGTCTTCGTCTTCGATGTGATGAATACTATTTTCGTGTCGTCTCTTTTCGCTTTCGATTTCCGCGAAGGCTTTCTGCATGATAGACACGAACGTAGAAATGATGGTGTACACGAAGATGACGACGAAGATGATGATGTAGACGTGACCGATAATGCCTCGTTTCATGTCTCGAGCGCTTTCGAAGATGATATCGCCATTCATCACGGAGAATAACGTCAGAAATCCATTCTCCAAGTTTTTAAATTTTTCCGTCTCCTCGGCGAAGAGCGCGACGCCTAACGTCGTAAATCCCATCAAAAGCGGCGCTGAACCTACGGCAAATTGTAAAACAACCGGTAAGCCTCGACTTATGGCACGAAATGCGACGTCGTACGGAGGAAGATTTGTCATGTGTCTGCCTAAAGACGCCCATATTAAAAAACATCCAAACCCGTTTAATCCTCTCGCGAAGTTGCGTCCTAACCCAAAGCCTTCTTGCGGAAGCACTTGCCACGATATCGACGCCAAGCACCCGACGAACAAAACTAAATTCGCGCACGTTTCTAAAGCTATCGAACGGTTGAACAAAGATTGCGAAACGAGACTCCTCATCCGCCGAGGAAATCGAACCCTCGCGTACCCACCATCGCCGTCCGTCTTCTTCTTCGCGTTAAACGTCGATCTCAACACGGCGACTTGCGTAAACGCTATTAAACTCAACAAAAAGCAATCCTCGAAAACCGTCTCGACGCTTTTAAAGCTCTCCCCGCCGACGTGATTGCCACCTATTATAATTTCAATTTGCACTCGCCCGCCTCGGCTTTCCAAGCTATAATTCACGCTCACGTCAAAATCAAACAAGACCAGTTTATCCATCTCTCGATGAAGACTTCTCGCCTGAAACTTCAACTCGAGCGATAACAGCGAGCGTAAAAATTCTCTCTTCGCCGTCTGCGCTCCATCCACATCCGCATCATCAATACCTAAAATACGTTTCTTCCACTCCTTTGCAGAGGTTTTTGAGGTTATTCGGTACGACTCTTCGTATTCGTCCACGTTAATCTCGTTCCCGGGAGCAACCCCTAATCCTCCTTTTCCTTCAAAATCGAGATTTTTTAACTTATTCAGTCGCACTTCAATCCCATCCTTTTCGATCAACTCGAGTTCATTTAAAGCGAGTTCCGGTAAATGAAAATACCTCTCCACGGTGGATTCGATCGACCGTATCAAGGCGTTTGAATCGTACACGAACGCGACGTTTCGCTTCGTGTTCGACACTCGAACGCCACCATTGGCTTCGGGAAAGAAAAACAATTCGACGAGAGCAGCTTTGCTCGAAACGACAAAAGGGCGGTCCTCGGCCACGTCTTGAAGGACAGATTTCGTCGACAACACCGCTAATAAAAGCTGCAACCAAACGAGCGGATTTGTCTTTGCTTTTGTCTTCTTCTTCGCGTAAGAAAGGAGCATAGAGTTTGTATATATTAGGGGTGTTAATGTGTTCTAAATTTGTGTGGTACGAAGCAAACGTTTACATGCCTGAATCTCCAACATCTGACGCAAAACACGTAACTGTTGCTAAAAGAGCTTCATTTTGTATGGAATTTGATTTCGGTCACTCTGTGCGGCCGATGTGTTGGCCATCTTCGAAAGTCTCAGTCTCTCGTACGACGCTCCTCTCTCTGCGTGCGAGAGCGAGCGAGAGAACGCTTTCGCCGCCGACGATACACGCGCAGTATTCAAAAGCCCCTCAAAACTCCGAGCTCCTCTACACCCTGTTCTCTCTCGTTCTCTCCCTTTCTCTTTTCGTTCTCTTCGCATCAAAATCACTTCTTCGGCGGTTTCGTTTTGCACGTGATATTGATCGCATTCTCCGCTTCGCTCTCGCTCAGAATCTCCGTTTGGCAGCTCAATCGATACCCTTTATTCAACTTTGCTTCCCCGAGTTTCTTTCGCTCCACCTCGGTCGGTGCGCTCAACACATCTTTTCCATCGGTGGTGATAATCATCCCGCACGTCCCGCATTGGCCGTTTCCGCCGCAGTTGAGGAGTTTGTTGAATCCTTCGTAGATTTCAACGTTGTTTTCCAGCGCGAGATTTCGTACGATTCCACTCGAGGATGAGGTTGAGATTTCCTTCCCGTCCGGGTCGACGAACGTTATCTGCGCGGCTGAAACTGCTTTCAAGGACGACACTCTTTGTTGTTTTCGTTTCCTCTTCTCTCTGAGCGCGAGAAAAGGCTTTCGTTGCCGTCCAATCGACGCGGAAGTGTTGTTTATGCTTTGGAACATGACGGGGAAAGAAATGAAGCAAACTGAAACGTCATTACACAACGAGCGCGTTCATCGCGATAATGAAACGTTTCCTCGTCAAGAAAGAAGAGGAGGAGGACGAGACATCGATTCACTTCACCAAGAAGGCGAGAATCAAACGAAAATATCCGTCCACTTTTCTCGCGGTAAACGTGAACGGTTTACTCTCGAAAATCAATTCTTCGGACAAATGGAAGGAAAAGCACGCGTTGCTCTCGTATTTACGAAGCGCAAACGCGGACGTGATTTCAATCACGGAGACGTGGATTCCAGGAAATGGATCGTCGTCGTCGAGCAAGAAATGCACGCAGCCGTATTCAAACGACGGCACGAATAAGAGCTACCGGGAAAGCGCGAACGGAATCGAATCTTTGCTCGATTCGAACGGATTTTTACGAAAATACGCGAGATATTATAACTGTTTCCATCAAAAATCCGCGGGCGTGTTGACGCTGGTGAACGCGGAGGAGGTGGAGAAACCGAGCAGAGTGCGTTTACGTTTTACGAACGAAGATAAAGGAGAAGAAGAGTGGCCTGGGAGAGTGATAGAGTGTCAATTCGGCGACGACGAGGACGCGAACAGATTGGTCGTTCTCTCGACGTATTCGCCGAATAACGGGAGCGGAGCGGAATCGCGAGAACGAAGGCGGAGGTGGGATGATTCTGTTTTGAAACGGTTGACGCAGTTGAGAAAAGAAGGGGTGGATTTTATATGGAATGGAGATTTGAACGTCGCCCCGGACGGAATCGACGTGAAGTTCGACGATATTAAAGCGATGGAGAATAAGAAAGCGTCGGATCCAGATTACGGCGTGGCGGGATTTACGAGGAACGAACAGAGACGGTTTCAAAAAATTCTCGAGGCGTCGGAGGCAAGCGACGCGTATCGAGTGGTGAACGGCGAGCGACGATCGTATACGTGGAGGGCGTATACCGTGAATAAAGTAGGCGGGAAGGTTTTTAATACCGTGAACCCCGGGATGCGTCTCGATTTGATGGTTGTTTCCAAGAACTTGAAAAGTAAAATCCAAAGATGTTATCACGCCACGGACGATTTACCGGATACCGAGGCGATGAAGATGCCCATGGAAAAATTCTTCGGCTCCGACCACTGCGCGGTGCACTTAGAGCTCAAGAATATGGACAACGACAACAACAACAACAACAGTGAAGAAAACGAAGAGAACGAGAAAGAGACGAACGCCACGAAAGAAAAAGACGCCTCCGATCCCTCCGATCGAGGCCCCCGATCGATTGAGGCAATTGAATGAGCAGAGCAGAGAGCGCACAAAGTGAGAAGATATCGACTCGTAGATATTACCGTAGGACTATAGAATATAACAATGGACAAACACAAACACGCCGCTAATGATGTAGATAAAATAATAATATTTTCTTCAAGAAGAAGTCAATCACTTCACTTCTTCGTGTCCTCCACCATCGTTATCGTCGGCTTCTTCGTCCTCGACGTCCCCATCCTCTTCGTCGTCGTCGTTGGAAGAAGACGAACTCAATCGGTTTTGCTCCAACTTTTTATGCGCGACGACGGAGGATTTCAAATTCTCTCCAGCCCGTCGCAACCGTTGCTTCGCTTTATCGACCTCATCCGTCACTCTTGCGGCATCCCCGGATACTCGAGTTCTCTCGCCGCTCGCGCGTAATCGCTCTTCTTGTCCCATTCTTCTGTCCAACGCGCGTTGTTCTCGTTCCATCTCTTCCACTTGCTCTCTCGTCATCGTTCGGTATTTCACGACTTGGTGCCTCAACGACGACAATCGATGCCAGGCTTGTTGTTCGCTCATCTCGTCTTCTTTCAACGTGTCCGCTTCGGCTTGTTCACGCTGTTGCGCCAACCTCGCCGCGGCGTCCACCTTCTCTTGCGCCTCCAACGCCTTCTTCGTATACACCATGGCTTCTTTTTGAATCGCGTCCTCCTTCAAAAACGCCTGGTGCGCCGTCAACAGAGTCATCTTCGCCTCCTGTCTCTTCTGCGCCATCTCTCGCCAGTATTGCTCGGCATCGTCCAACTTATTCGCCACGCCGCCGCCTTTCCCGGCTGGGCCTTTACACCACCTCGGCATGTCGTGCCTCGTCCCGGAACACACCTTATCTCGGTACGATTTATCCGAGTTCCTCCCCCATCGTCTCTCGTTGGTCGATTGTTGCATCATTTCCGCGTCGCTGGTATCTTTACCGAGCCCTAACGCCGCTCTCAAGTTATCGTCCGCCACCGTCGTCGTATACAACCCGGACTCTGGATTCTTAAACGCCTCCGAGTGCTTGCTCACAAACGCGTGGTTCTGTCCAATCTGCACCCACGTCCCGTGTTCGTAGTTGTTCCCACTCGTCGCTTTCCTCCGCTCCGACGCTCGCCTGGTGACAATTTTCACTCGATGGCCTTGATTTTCGTCCAAAAATCCCGACCCTTTCCTCGCTTTCTCCCACGCGCGGTCGCGGTCTCTTTTCGCGGTGTACAAATCCGTGTGATCGGTGGCCTCGAAATCGGTCGGATGTTGCATCTCATCTGACGTTGAATCCGCTTCCTCGATCGCGTCCATGACTGCAGATTCGTCCACTTCGTTCGTGTCGTTGTTCTCTTCGTATTCCTCTTGCTCTTCGTCTTCGAGTAATTGTCTTCTTCGTGCTACACTCGCACCAACGTGCTCCTTTTCCATAATCTTCTTCTCCGCTTGGTGTTTGAAAACGGATTGAAGACGATTACTCGTCGTCGGGGTTTCTTTTGTTGCGCGTGCAAACGCGCAGAAGATCGAGCTCAGAAGAAGACACGCGAGTAAAAGCGTCGTTTTGGTAACGATTGTGGTGGTCGTCGTCGCTTTAAACATCGTCGTCGTCGTCATCGTATGAATGTAAAAGCTTTGAATTTGAATGCAAAAGTTTTGAGGAATTTCGTTCGTGGTTTTGTGAGAGGACTTTTAACCCCAAAAATATACGCAGGATGGAATACGTGTATATCTATCTATCTTCTCAGTGGTGACCATTATTCTCTTTGACTTTTGGCAAATCTGGCGTATTCTTCGTCCGTTAGTTCCGGGCACCCTTTTTCTCGCACGTAGTTCAGGCAGTCGTGGTGCTCTTTGTAACGAGCGAAAGAGACGTATCGCGTGTTGTCGAGGGGCACTTTCGCCTCTTCGACCAAGTATTTGAGGCAATCAAGTTGGCCATTCCACGTAGCGTTTCCCGCGCAGGCGAACTTTGCTAAATCAGATATCTTTCTTTCTTCGACGATATATTTCAAGATCTCCACGTGACCACTAGCTGTTGCTTGTCCTGCCGCTTCCACTACCGTCTTTCGCGAAGGTTTCACTTTGTCGAAAAGAAATCGAACACAGTCGAGATGTCCTCTTACAGCAGCTATTTTACACGACATTTCTTCATCACACGGGCAACCATTAGAGAAGCAGTACTTTAGTATCTCGAGATTACCTATAGTTGCTGCCCCAGTAATCGTCTTTTCATCCCACTCGCAATGTTTCACTTCTCTCGCCCACTCGAGCAACTCGAGTTTCTCCGTTGCAGCAACTTGCCAGCAAAACGAGGTTTGATCCATCACATCTCCATCTTCAAATTTCTTTCCCCAGGGAAAGTGATTCCACGCCAATTCCAACGTCGAAATCGATGAACATTCGTGAACAATTACACCTAAACGCGATACGTTTACCCCAGCATACGCAAGCACTTCCCAACTCTCTCTATTCACTCTCGAAAAGAAAAACTGATCTGTCCTATTCAATTTCGGAATCACATGCGAGACGAACACATCCTTATGATGCAACACCAATCCCGTCCACAACTTCGTCGGTCCAAGCTTTAAACGCTCCATATCCGCCACGGCTTCCTTCACAGCCGCTTCTTTCTCCTTCTTCTTCTTCCTTTTCTGCGCGCCGGACATCTTTTTCCCCATTATTATTATTCTTCTAAAGTCAACGTTCTTTTTCTTCTCTTTTTCCCGAAAATGCGTTTTTGTGTGGTTTTGTCAACTTTTTAATCGAACAAATATAGATAGGTGTACCAATACACGCGAGCGCAACAACGAGTGGTAGTAAAACAACGTACTTACAACAAAGCATTATCCTTCTTTAATGTAATAATATCTACTCGTGTATTAGTATGAATACTATTTTAATATTATTTGATCTTTTTTGTCTTCGCGTTTTCTTCGCTGTTCCGCTCTTTATCCTTTACCCGTCCTTCCTCGTAGTAATGCTTGCCGACGTCGTTCAAATTCTTAAACGTGGCTTTCCATGCCTCGCCGTACGTCATCACCGTGTATTCCAAACCCCACTTTCGGGCGAAGAGTTCGAATTTCTTTGACACTTCCGGTTGACGAAATTGCGGCATATCCGGGAACAAATGGTGGATGACTTGGCAGTTTAAGTAACCCATGAGCCAGTTTACGTACGCGCGGTCTGGGCTAATATCAACCGTGTGCTCGACGGCGTATCGGACCCAACTCGGGTGGTCCTTGAACTCGACGACTTTCGTGTGCGTGTGCGAAGTGGAAAAGTGCGCGAACAGATACATGCCCGCGATCCACTGCGAAAGAGCGTAGAGGCCGTACGCGTGCGCGAAGGAGACGTTCGAAGGGTGGACGAATTGAATCAACGACGCTCGAACGACGTGCGAAGACAACATCCAAAACGCTTCCTCCCAGTTCTTCTTCTTGAAGACTTTGGACGGGTGCAAGACGTACAACCAAAACGCCATGACAAACACGCCGCTGGTGATTGGCACGAACGTCCACGCTTGGAATCTGGACCAGAGCCGAGAAAACCCGCGATCTCTGTTCTCTTCCACCGCGGTGTTGAAAAAAGCCACCGCGGGGGTGGTATCCAAATCCATATCGTGTCGAATCTTCTGCGGAGTCGCGTGGTGTTTGTTATGCATAACGTTCCACATGTCGCCGGATGTACCGAGACCGAAACCCATCAAGCACGCTTGGATGCGTTTATCGATCCAAATGTTCCCGGTTAAGGAGTTGTGTCCGCCTTCGTGTTGCACCCACCCGCATCGAGCGCCAAAAAACGCGCCGTAGGTAATCACAGATAACGTCGTGTACCCTTTCGCCATCAAATACGTCGCCAGCGCGAACGTAAACATCAACTCGACGATTCTATACGCCACGTGTACCAGCGACGGCGTAAAGTACCCGTCCTTCTCCAAACCGAGGCGAAACGTTGCGAAGTCTTTCAACATCGCGCTATCGCTAGTATCAATCGGCTGATAATTGCTATTATTATTATTATTATTATATTTAGAGGAGTAGTGACTCTTCGCGTCGTACTTCCTCTGCGGCAAACACTTCAACATCTTCTCCGCTTTTCGCGATCGATAGTGAAACTCTCGAAACGCCTCCGTCGCGTCCGCGCCGACGTTGGACAACATGTAATAAATCACCGACCCTCCAGGGTGCTTCATATCCGTCACGTCGTATTCCAGGTCGCCAATTTTCACCCACCGACGCTCGAACGTCTTCGCCACTTGCGCTGGTTCCATTTTCTTCGCGTCTTTTTCCCTCGTTGTTGTTTTCCTCTTTTTCTCGGTTTCAAACTCTCCTCCCGAGGAGGAATCATCCTCGTCGTGACTCTCGTTAGTAAAAAAGGAGGAAGAAGATCTCCCACCGGGATGCGCCGCTAACGAAGACGTCGGCGAATCTCTCCCGCTGTTCTTTGGGGATCGTCTCGACGTCTTCTTCGCTCCCTCCATGAGATGGATTTTTGATCAAATTCGAACCGTCAAACAGAGAGACGAAATGATGAGAATACGAACGCTCCTCGCAGGCAGATCTGAACGATATAAAGTAAGAGAGATGGAAGAGAAGCCGACGAGAAATGCAAAAATCAGACAAAAGTAAGAAGAGCGCGATTGAAACTCCGGTTTTGTCTTCTTCTTTGTCTTCTTCTTCTTCCAAGTAAGCAGCGTTTGTGCGCCGTTTTTGTGTCACTTTTATCCAAAGAAGGAGAGATTTGAAATTAATGCCAAAACCCTAAACTCTTAATAAGAGAAGGACACACAACACCAGACGAGTAAAAATACTACTAAATATTGTAAGAAGCGCTGCGAATAATAGAATAATAAAAGTACATACATCTCATAGCATACACAAAACCGAAGAAGAACCTATCTAGTGTATCAGTGTTGAATGTTTAATGCGCCTTTTTGCGTCTTTTTTCCTCGTCTTTAAAATCGGTGGTGTTGATGTTGTTTACTTCTTTCGAAGCTTTGCCGAGTAGTCGGCGAGGCGAACATGCTTTCTAAAGACTTGTTGACGGCGGGCGTGCTGACGACTTTACTACTCGCGGTGTTGTTTGCGCTGCCGCGAGAGAACGGGTTGTTCCGCGGGTCGTCGAGGCCGACGACGATGGATGGTTGTTGTTGTTGTGGTGGTGGTGGTAATCGCGTGGTTCCTCCGCGTAAAGCGCTCATCGAATTCCCGAATTTTCTCGAAGAAGAAGAGAGTAAGGCGGAGCTTTGCGTGCGTCGCTGGGTGCCGGTGAAGAGTAAGCCTCCTCCTCCTGTGCCTCCTTGTCGCTCGTTCGCGCCGGTGTTGTTGGGGGTATTGTTGTTCTTGCCATTCGACGTTGGAACGTCAAAAGACGTTTGACCGCCGCCGCGTTGGGTTTGCATGCTAGAATACGACGGCGACGGTAAATGTTGATGTTGTTGTTGTTGTTGTTGTTGATGATGAGCGGAAGTGTTCAACGTGTTACCGAGTAAAGACGTTCCTTTGGAAGACGACGGCGGCGGCGGCGGGAGTCCTCCCATGGCAGTCGAAGGCGCTCCTCCTCCTCCTCCTCCTCGAAAAGGCGTCGATCTATCGTATGTCGACAACTTTTTCCTGTATTCATCGATCTGCTTTTGCTTGTCTCGACTGTCGCGTTGGTACATCGCTCTCGCGTGTCTTTCATTTTCGAGCTGCTTGACGAGTTCACGTTCTCGAGCCGATGAAGATTGCTGTTGGTCGCCCCCAGAGAGTGTCGAAAGCACGTTGCCGCCGTTGCTTGGTTCCAAGATGTTCCCGCTCTTTTTGTTGTTGCCCTTCTTGGCCGACGAATTTTTCGGTGAAGGAATCGAAGAAGACTGTTTTGGCGACGCCATCGCGTTCTCTTCCAACTCTTTCACGCGAAGTTCCAACGTTGCCGCGTTCGCTTTCGACAGCTTCAGTTTTCTTTCGGCGTCTTCGCAGCGCTTTTGCAACGCTTTTGTTGCAACTGGATCGGATGAAGACGGCGACAAAGGTGGAGGTAACGGGGCAGCCTTCTTTGCCTTGCTCTCCGCTTTCTCCACGTCTTTTTGCAACTTTTGCGTTTTTGCCTCCAACGAGATGATCTTCGATTGTAACCGAGCGTTTTCTTTTTGCAACTCTTTCGCGTTCTTGGACGCCTCTTCCGCGATCGTTTTCGACGCTTCGAGCGATTTAACGCGCGCGGTCGTCTCCACGTTCTTCTCCGAATGCGAATTGATTTCTTTCGTTAAACTTTCCACTTGCATCATCAACTGTTTCTTTTCACTTTCCATCGCTTTCTTCTCCGCGGCGAATTTCTTGGATTCAATCTCAAACTTCTTCGTCTCTTCCTTGGCGAATTTAATCGATTCTGCTTTCGTGCCTTCCAACAGTTTGAGTTGCTTCTTTAACCCGTCGATGTCTTTGACTTCCGCTTTCAACGCTTCGCACTCTTTTTGCGACTGCATCAACATCTCATCCACGTGTTTATCCGCGTTGATGTGTTCCTTCTTTGCGGCGGACAATTGAATTTGAAACGTCTCCGCGTCTGCGAGCGCTTGCGAAAGCTTCGATCGCAACGATTCGATTTCAACGTTCACATCGGATTGCGTTTTAGTCATCTCCGCACGCACACCGTTCGCGTCCGCTAACGCCGACGAAACTTCTTCCTTCAATTTTTCGTTTCGTTCCATCAACTGCGAGTTTTTGTCTTCCAATTCTTTCACGCGAAGTTCCTCCGCCGCGTCCTTCTCGTCGGTAGATGCAAGGCGACGCTGCTCCATCAACTGTTTGATTTCCTTCTCCGCCGCGGTCAGTTTGCTCTGCTTTTCCATGGCATTGACCAGCATATCTTTCAACTCTTTCTTCATCGACGCCGCAGTGTCTTTCGCTTTTTCAGTCTCCTTTCGTTCTTTTTCCAACTCTTCGTTCAATCCTTCGATTTGCTTCTTGTTCGTCTCCATTAAAATCCTTCGCTCGTCGTCCATATTCTTCAACACCTGAATCGTCTCAACGTGTTTCGCCGCTTTCTCTTTCTCTGTTTCGATTGTTTTCAACATTTCCTCTCGTTCAGCACGAAACGTCTCGCTCTCTTTCTTTCGCCTCTTAAACTCGTTGATTTCCTCCTCGGCTTTTTTCAACTTCAAGCACGCCTCCAACGCTTCGTCTTGCGACTTCTTCACCGTCGTCTTGGCGTCTCGCAACTCGTGGAGTTCTTCGTTCAAATTCTTGATATCTTCTTTGTATTTGTCTAGAGAGGCATTTAAGAACATTTTCGTCTCTTCCTGTTCCGCGGCTCGAGTTAACGTCTCCGTCGCTTTCTTATCGTTCAACTCTTTCACGTCTTTTCTCAATTTTGCGATGACTTTGTCTTTTTCCTCGGAAACATCCGCTATTTTTTTCGAGAGCTCTTCGCTCGCTTTTCGAGCTTCGTCGCGCTCTTGTCGAGCTTCGATCAAGGCTAAAGATTCCGATTCGTTTTTAGGGGCGGCATTAGTTGTAGTTGTAGTTGTAGTCCCCGACGGTGATTTCCTCAACAAATTCGTGAAAAATTCTTGCTGACTTTTACTCGCCGAGAGTTCGTTGTCGTTGACGGAGGAGTCGAACGAAGACGATTTCGACGGCGTTCCAACTGGCGTTTTAAAGCCTTCCGATTGCCTTTCCGCGAACGCTTGCGGGTCCTTTTTCGCATCTTCTAATCGGTCTTTCAATCGGCTGGCTTCTTTTTGCGAAATACGCGCTTCGCTTTTGGCTTGTTTCAACGCCAAGCGGTTCTTCTCGAGCTCGTCGCGCATGGCTTTGAGTTCTTCTTCGTCGACGACTGATGATGGAGTAGGAGCGGCGACAAGAACAGGTGGTGATGTTGGTAACGTCGCCTCTTGTTTCTTTATCTCAGCAGTAGCAGCAACAGCGGCGGCGTCTGCGATGACTTTCTTCGCATCGCTTTCCGCTTTCTCCACCGCTATTCTCGCGTATTCGCGCGCTTTCGCTACCGACGCTTCCGCCTCCGCCTTTGCTTTCTTCTCCGCCTCGGCCACCCGTTCGTCCGCGCTCTTCTTTGCCACCGCTAAAGCCTTCTCTATCTCGTCTTTCGTCTTCGATTCCGTTTCAGTCGTTCTTTTTTCGATCAACTCTTTCTCTTTCTGCAATTTCGTCTTTTCTTTTTCTATCGATTCCTTCTCCGCTTTCACGGCCTCCTTCTCTTTCTTCAATCTTTGCGCGGCGGTTTCATCCGCGCGTCCCAAGGCGACAGCTAAACGACCACTCGTCGCTGCCGCCGCTTTAAGCTGTTGATTTTCGGTTCGTAAACGTTCGATTTCTTGGTTCAGTTCGTTTTTGCTGTTGTTGTTGTTGTTGTTGTTGTCGTTGTTAGAGTCGTTCGATTTTGAAGGCGTTTTGATGGTTTCCTTCGCGTTGTTGATTTTCGCCGCCGCGTTCGGCATCAAACCGCTCGGCGGATTTTTTAATTTCGTCGGCGTCGGCGAATTCTCTTGCTTCATCGGCGAGTGCGCTTTTGGAGCTTGCACCGTTTGCGACACGGTTCGATCGATTTTTGTTTTCGATTTAGCGCCGCCGTTGCTGCTGCTTTCGGGCGTACCGCCGTTGTTCTTCTTTTGCGGCTGAGATTGCGAAGAAGGCGAAGAAACCGGCGTCCCATCTTTGCGTTGGAGTCTACTAAACACGTCGCTTTTTTCCGGAGTCGTCGTGGTAATCGCTTTCTTACTCTTCGTATCGTCTCCCGACGGCGTTAATCGATCGAACACGCTCGGTTTACTGCTGTTGTTGTTGTTGTTGTTGTTGTTGTCTTTAGTATTACTATCATTTTTATTATTATTATTCGCAGCAGCGGCGGCCCCGCCTTTGGCGTTTGGCGACGGCGTTGGCGTGCTCTTCTTACTCTCTTTCGTCGGCGTCGTTTTCGATCCTCCTCCTCCTTTTGTTGGCGTCGTAAAAGTCGCTTTGTTGTTGTTGTTGTTGTTGTTAATGTCATTTTTCTTCTTCGCGCCGCTAAAAGACCCGGTTTCCGAGGTGTTCGATTTCCCAGATTTCGTCGACGCGTCGTCGTCGTCGTTGCTCTTCTTCTTCTTCTTCTTCTCGCTCAATTTCTCTTCCGTTTTTTTTATTGCAGTATTGTCAGCATCGGTGGCATCAGAGAGCAACTCTTCTTGCGAGCCGCCTTCTTTATTACTCTTCTTCCCTTGCGGCGAGGTGAACAAATACGTCGCCGTCGATCCGATGACGCTTCCAACCATGCCGAATAATCCTTTACTCTCTCGATTGTTCGTTTTACCGTCGTCGTTCGCCTCTTCTGCTTTCAAATCCTTCTCCCTTGGTAACGGTCGCGGTGGTGGTTGTTTCACCGGCGTCGGCGACTCTTCCGGCGCGACGACCTTGACACTCGCAGAAGAAGAAGAAGAAGAAGAAGAAGCGTTGTTGTTGTTGTTGTTGTCCTTCGTCTTCGTCGCCTCGCTCGCTCGCTTCGCCTCGAGACTCTCGCTCGTCGTCTTCGTCGGGACGCGACCGCCTTTCTGAAACACCGAACCAATTTTGATGCTGTTAGTATTAGTACTCCCACCACCACTGCTCGATAAAGGAGGAGGCGCAGGAGGAAACTGTGTGTTGTTGCTCTGACTCGTCGTTTCCTTTTCGACGTCCTTTTCCGTCGTATTCGCTTTTGTCTTCTCTTTGACTCCCAAAACAACTGAAGGCTTTTTAATCGCGATCGCTTTCGAAAACTTCTTCGCGTGAACGATTGGCGTTACGCCTAATTGTTTTTGCCCAATTTGAAAATCGGTTTTAAACGCATCGTGTGGTGTTAAATCGAACGGGAGTTGTTTCAAGTCTTCTTCGTCGTCTTTGTTCGTCGTCTTCTTCTTCTTCTCGTTCGCGTTCGAATTCGAATTCTTCTTTTCGTCGTCCTCTTTCGTTGTCGCATTCGTTGCTTTCGTTGTCGCAACGGTGGTGGAAGGAACAACACCTTTTGGAGGCACGAATTCTTGGGCAGAGGGCGTTAACGGCATGTGTGCGACGAGTAATACTGCTTTTGAATGCGTTCCGCCTTCTGACGAAGCGCGCGCGTTAAAAATTTTAATTTTCGTGGTGCAGTATTATTTAGGGTATTAAACCCTAATTGAATAATGCAGCTGTTTCTCTCTCTCTCTCTCTCTCTCTTAAGCAGAACGCGCTGAGAGTACAGCAGAAAATAAGGTTTTTGAAAACCGAAAATACGTTTTGTATACTTTCTTCTAAGAAGAATATACATCATACCGTTCTTTCTTGTTGCTCTCTGGCGTTTTACGACCAACCCGTATGAACGTTCCAAAAATGAATGCGAGCACCTTTTGTGTGCACGTTTTTACTACGCGCGTTGTTCTTCCGTTCTCGCGAAGGCGAGTTTTTTCTGTGATGAACGTCTTCTTTTAAAAGAGAATACCGGCGGCTCGGAGAGATTCCGCGGTAGGGTTTGAGGAGACGAAGTTTTCGTTGTTTTCGTCGTCGTCTCGAAAAGAAGAAAGTAGGACGAGATCCTCCGCCGGTACGGACCAATCTTCCGTTTTTTTTGTTCGCGGCGTTTGCGTCGTCGCAGTAACGCCGGCGATTTCGGCGTTGGTGGGAAGGAGGAGGTGGTTTTGAAGGAGCAGCAGTTGGCGTCGTCGCGTTCGATCTTCTTCTTTCGATTCTTCTTTAACTTCTTCCTCGTAAAAATCCTCTTCGCTGTCGTCTCTTCGTTGTTTTTCGTCAAACAACTCGCCGCTCTCGCGACCAAGAAGAGTTGTTTCGCTAAAACTCGTAGCTTTTTCGCTGCTGTAATAATGATTCGTTTTCAACCGCTCCAATAAGTCCCGAACGTTTCGCACGTCTTCGTCCAACTGAACGTTCGTCTCGCGTATCTTTTCTCTTCGAACGAGGAGGAGCTTTTTCTTCTTTTTCTTCTCGTTTTCCTCGTTTTCCTCGTCGTCGGACGACGATACTTTACCGTCACTTCTTAATAACGCCACCGATGATGACACAGGAGACGGCGCGAAAAGTGCCTTCGCGTCCAGCTCAAAAAACTCCTCCTCTTCTTCTTCTTCTTCTTCTTCCTCCTCGAAAGCTTTTGTCGTTCCCTCTTCTTCTCGCCCCGCGAAACCGCCACTCAACCTTCTCCTCTCATCGTTTTCATCGCTTCTC
>Ga0255763_1001651_pt1 | contig 22725 bp, 18 predicted proteins | sample 041ome_2_FD_179963 | JGI IMG/M metagenome (GOLD analysis project Ga0255763, IMG submission 179963) | Coastal salt marsh microbial communities from the Groves Creek Marsh, Skidaway Island, Georgia - 041406US metaG (version 2) | ecosystem: Environmental > Aquatic > Marine > Intertidal zone > Salt...
GGCGATTCCCAATCGAGTCTATCCCAACCGACCCGTTCTAGAAGTGCGGCGAGCACGTCTGCGTCGGGTAAATCGGTTTGGCCCTCGGGCTGGAAATTCCACGCACGCCTTAAAAGACCAGAGGTAATGTCGAACAGGCCATCACTCTCTACAAAGCACGACTCGGCATAGTCCAGTAAGGCGGCGGTTTCGTCATCGACCGTGAGTGCCCCACCTGCTTCGGCCACTGCGTTTATCTCGCTGAGAAAGCTGTCGGATAAGTAGCGCGAGTATTTGTTTTCGAGCCTTGCTACATCGGCTATAACTACCTCGCACAGGCTGCGGGCATTGTCGGACGAGTGCGCGTAAAGACTTATCGTGCAGCGCGTACCCATGGCCTGAAATTCGACGTCGAATAATGTCAGATCAGTGCGCGTGTCGCTCATCGGTTTAGGGTCTCTAAGTGAATGGGACTTGAGAAATATTGTCGAGGTGGTTTGTAAAAAATTATGAGGTGGTTTAACGGGTGGTCTATGGCGTGATCTATAGGCGACAGTTAAAAAGTAAAATCGATGCCTGCGCTTAAGCGCGTAAAGTCGATAATGCCTGGGCTGCTAGCGCCCGAACCGCCGAGACTCGCGTCTGCCTTATAACGTTCGCCGCTTAACACAAACGTGTATTTTCCAACACGCGCATTAAGCTTAAGCCCGGCGCTCAGGGCGCCGTAGCTACTCAGTCTAAAGTCCGCAGAGTTGAAATCGCTTGCCTGCAAGAAATTGCTTGCCGGGGTAAAAAAATTGGCAGCGTCTTGCTGGTAATAGCGCAGGCTTGGCACGAGGGTGATTGAGCGCCTGAAGGTTTTATGCAGCGACAGATCGAGCGTGTGCGAACTGACGCCAAAGTCGTCGTCGTAGTAGCGGTAGTTCGCGTGTAGCGCACTGGTTTGAGCGCGAAAATAACGCCGCCACGAAGTCGTCCAAGTAAACTGATTCCGCTCTTCGGGCCTGCGGTCGACAAGCTTGTAGGGGTCGCTCAGAAAACCCGAGGCGCGCGCGGTGCTTATGCCGCTTTGCAAGATCGAGAACTGATTGAGAATCTGCGTCACCGACACGAACGCCGAACTGTTGGCTTTTGTCGCGCTAGGAATACGATTAAAAAGCAGTGCGTCTGTCGGGCTAAGCTCATCGTCAGAGTAGGATGCACCGCCGCTTATCGTGGTCGAATTATTTGCCAGCGTAAAACTACCGTCCACTGCCATACTATTGGATCGATAGTCGTTCTCGTCGGATATCGTAAGGCTGATGCCGAGATTCCCGCTGTCGAAATAGCGTCGGCCTGATGCAGTGATGTCACGACGTTTCTCATAAATTGTGGCGCCGCTCATCGCGACTTTCGCGTCTCCGTTTACGCTTTCGACAGTGTACCAAGGCGACGCGCCACTCATGCTTTCGTAAGACGAATCTAGAGAGAAACTGTATTTTTCGCCGACCGGCGCCGAATAGCGTAGCTGATGCACTTTGATGTCATAGCGCTCGGCGCTGCCCGCAAAGAGCACGCTTGCGTCGAGATCGTCTTCTTTGTAAGAAGACGCGCGATACGACAAGACGCTTACTGCAGGAGGCGTATCGGCGTGGGCCGATGAGACAGCCACAACACCGGGCAAAGCCAGTGCCGACGAGGTAAGCGCTAAAAGAGTTTTAGAGTGCATCGACTTCAATTACAGCCGCAGCCGCCAGCGGCGACACCGTTGCCGCCGGTCGATGCCTCTTTACTGAAATAAATATGCTGATTAAGTCGAGACTCGAGCGGGTCTGGATCAAATGCCATTTCTGTTCGCGCAAGGTCGCCGCGCTGATAAGCCGGCACCGCTTCGCAGGCCGCAAGCCCGGTAAGTAGAGTAAGTGCCGCAACTAGGCGAACAACGCTATTCATATTGACATCGCTCCGAGATAATTTCTTAGATTCCTGCTTGATGCTCTAGCAAGAGTCGCAGCATTTCGCCAAGGTTCTGATGCAGGTCACTACCCACCTCCATCTGCTTGCCACCCGTATGTCCTACTCCAGTCACCATCGAGAGAATGCGCGTGCGAGCAGCCTCGGATCCGTTGAGGTAATTCGCGAAAGCACTTAAGTTAGTCGCCGCCGAGCCATCGCGGGTACTCACAAACAGTAAGCCTGAATTACTCGCGATCAGCCCTACTTTATGGCACTCGGTGCATTTAGCTTGCACAATTTGCGTTTCGATAGAATCGCCAAACAGCGTGGTCGCCTGTGCCAGTGCTGACGGCGTGGGCGCGGCCACCTCGGCATAGTCGCTTAGCCTGAACGTAATAGGATCGCCGCTAATGAGCGCAAGATCGAGGGAATAGTTTGTTCCGCCAACATCAACTGTTGGAACGCGCAGCACCGAGCCATCGAAGATCGATGCACCATCGGTGTTGGTAAACGGGACTTCTGCGGCAGCGAGAATGCCAAAATCATAATTGCCTTGGTTCACACTCAAACCAAGCTCAAGCGCATAGGCGGTCTCACCCACAGTCGCTTTCGACAGTGTTAAGACATTGTCGATGAAGGTCGCTTCTTGCGCGTAGCTGGCGTACGCAAAGACAGAAAACAGCGGTAGACACAGGCTCAAGATTATTCTCTTAAGCAGTTGATTTAACCTATTCACATAGCTCACCTATACTGGTAAATGCTGCCAGATAATACAGCAAAACAGCCTGCTGAACACAACAAGCGATCAAGAATACGGCACTGCTAAATGGCACTGCTAAATAGGCCAACAACATATACTATCCACTGAAAAGGGTATAGATTTCCTCCATTGCGCTTATAATCATGACAGAATAATAAAGAAAGCGCTCAAACTCGCACGATAAACTTTCTCAGGTTAGCTCGCCTAGACCATTATAAGGTAAACCACCCATGCGCTCGATTCCATTTAGACTAAATAGTACTGCAATAAGAAGCCTCAAAGGCTCAGCGGCAGTTGCTACGCTTACCGCCGCTCTACTCAGCAGTGGGCTCCAGGCCGCCGACACCTACGACGGTGCGACCGGACAAGTCACTGCGCCTATTGTTAGAGTCGGCGATGACTACTACCGCGATGTTGTTATAACCGTCGGCTCGATCGTGAGCATCGGCGAGGCCGCCGAAGGCGATGCTAGATACGACACGTTTAATGGCGCAACGGGTCAACTGACTATTCCGGCTATTACCGACGGCACTATTTTTGCGTACAACGTCGTGGTCACGCTGGGCGCTCTGATTAGCCAAGGCGGGAAATGCGAGTCACTCGCCGACTGCCTCGGAGAAGTAGAAGCGCCTGAAGTCGTGCCCGTCGCTTCTGACCATGCGATTTTCTATGGCGCTGCACCTTTCGCCGAGTGGGTTGAGACAAGCTACAGCGCAGACAGCCTCACGCTGACGACAAATTTAGCGACACCTGCGCGCGTCATGATTTCCGACGCACCGACTCTCGTAAGCGACGCGAACTATCTCTCGATCGGCGACGCCTTAACTAATTTCTCGGGGTATTCGGCGCAGGCACTGGGTATAGATTCTGACTCCACTTATCGAACCTATTACAGCAAACTCCTGCGTTTAGAAGCCGAGACCTCAGACTCCTCTTGTTATCGTCTGCGTTCACACCTGCATCCTAATTTTGCATTAGATGTCGACGAAGACGATTTTGATAATCTTAAATTTCGCAATAACTTTGGCAATACTGCAACAAGCTATGGCTATGTCTGCTTTACCTACGATAAGTCGGCAAGGCTGCTGCGGGCTAAGACGCGTTACAACTACAGCGCGGCTGATTTTACCTACACGCAAGACTCGTCTTTCGCGCGCGGAAACTATTATGTGAAGCTAGGTAATGGCGGCTACAGTTTAGTGGCGAGCAGCAGCGAGGCGACCAAGCTTTATATTTATGATTCGCCTCTCGACTTTTCTGTCCCGTTCGACTTCAACCCTGCTAAGACTACGCCCGTAACCAACCCGGCCGCAGCCTACATTAGTAAACCAGCGGACTTTAATATTAGTAGCCTCGGCAGCGAATATACCGCGCAAGTAAAAGTCGATGGCGTGGCTGCGCCGGGCACTAATGCAACAACACGCACAGCAGCAGACGCGATGCTTCTGAAAATAGAGAACTCTCTCGCATCAGGCGAATCGCTTCGCTACGACATTAAAGTGTATGCCGCCTTCCGCGATGGCTTACTCGCGTCGACATTGCAAAGCGACGGTATTTCGAATGGCGAGCTTGGCCAAAATCTCGTGCCCTATGTGTTCTTCACCAATGAAAAAGACAGCAGCGGCGTTAGTCATCCTTACATGGTGATTATGAGTTACGGCAATCCTGGCTCACCGCATGGACTGATGGACGTACCGCGCCCTCCGGGCCTAGGCACCGGCTCGTATGACAGTAGCAGCGTGACTCGTTTCACTAACCTCGACCGCTATTCTATTGGTATTCCGATGAAGGACTATGGCGAGGTTAGCGCCGTCGACGAGAACGCGAGCGTGCTGTCGAACCAACTGTGGGACGACGTATCGGACAGTAAAGGCGCGCGTGATGTGTTTAACTACGCAAGTGCTAACGACAACGGCATTATGATTTCGGGCGCGGTGATGTTTCCGGTTTATAACAATCGTCTGATGCCCTCGCAGGCCGATGCCGAACTGTCGGCCAACGGTTGTCACGTCGGTCAGGGCGGCGGCGGACCACATTGCCATGCCGATGGCTACGAAAGCCAAGGCGTTCTCGGTGTCTATAATGATGCAGACTACGAAGGCAAAGAGCATCCGCCGCTGGTTGGTTTTGGTTACGACGGCGTTGCGCTCTTTGGCGTTTATCGCGAAGACCAAGACTCACAGCTAGAAGGCTTCGGCACTGCACTCGACGCATGGGGTGGTCACGAACACGACTCGCTCGGCTATCACTATCACGCCGACCGATCTCAGTCGTTAACGCTGAGCATTCCCGGCGCGGCGGCCGCGTCGTACCGTGTGCGCTCGCTCATACTCGGAGCCTATAAGGGCAAGCTCACTGGCACGCCTTATTTTGTCAGCAAAAAATCGGGGAACGATGCAACCTTCTTAGGCGGCATCTAGACGCCTTCGGGGAATCGGCGCTACAGCGATTCCCATCCGCCCCCTAGCGCTTTAACGAGCGCGACGGTTTGCAGCAGCGCGTCGGCTTTGCTAATGACGCGCTGACTGTCGATTGCTCTCTATACGGTCAGCAGCATTCGGCCGCACAGTTTTCAACCGCGCACCTCCAATGTGTTACCTTTTTACACTGAATGATTGCTATCAAAACCCTGCTTTTCTCGCTCGAAATTACTTTACTCCCGTCGATTTTTTCTTCACTCTCTAGGGAGGTTTATTCTAAAAGACGCCTTATTCCAAAAGACGCCTTATTCCATAATTATAAGAAATAAAAAACGAATGAGAGGTATCGAGCATGTCGAAAATCTTTACCACCACCGCACCTACCCTTGGACGCCGCGCGTTTCTGCGCAACGCATCAGTCGCAGCACTGGCGAGTGGCACCGCAGCCACCACCTTGTTTAGCGAAAGTCAGGCGCAGGGCACCGCCCGAACGATGGCACACACGGGAATGAAATTTGATTTCGATACGCCTTACAATCGGGTCGGGTCCAGCTGTGCTCGCTGGGACGGCGCGGCACGCGGTTACCCCGAGGGCGTTTTTAAATACGGCATGGGCGTAGCTTCGCAAGACTTCGAATGCGCACCCTGCATAACCGAGGCACTCGAAGAACGAATCAAACATCACAACTGGGGCTATCTATCTGATCGCGACGGTCTGGTTGCCGAGATCGTGAAATGGAATGGCAACCGCAATCAGCTCGACCTTGATCCCAAAACGATTACAATCTCGGACGGTGTTTATCCCGGCATGATAGCCGCCATGCGCGCCTTTACCCCGCCAGGCGGAAAAACACTGATCATTACGCCGGCCTACTCCGGCTTTTATACGATGGCGCGCGAGGCAAATATCGGCACCGTCGACAGTCAAATGAAGCGAATCGATGGGCGTTACGAAGTCGACTGGGCCGATTTAGAAGCGAAGATGACACCCGATGTTCGCACCCTTGTCGTCTGTAATCCCCAAAACCCGACGGGCAATGTTTGGCGCGAAGACGAATTAGAACGCATGGGGCAGCTAGCACTCGACCACAATATCGTGGTCATCTCCGACGAGATCCATGCCGACATCGTGCGCAAGGGTCACAAGTACACGCCCTTTGCCGCGCTAAAAAACAAAGAAATCGTCAACAACAGCCTGTCGTTCTGCGCCATCAGTAAGACCTTTAATATGGCTGGTCTCAAGAACGCCTATTATTATTCGTCTAACCCCGCACTGCTCGGCCGCGTCAACCAACAGCACTGGCCCGATGTCAGCACACTGGGCGTTGTGGCTACCGAGGCTGCTTACAAATACGGCGGTGAGTGGTTTGATCAGGCCAATGCCTACATGGACGACAACCACACGTTTATCGAAGAGTATGTAAAGACCAACATGCCGCGTGTCGGGTATACCCGCAACGAAGGCACCTACATGACTTTCCTCGACTTCAGCCAGGTTATCGCAGCCATCGGCCCCGAAGAACTTATGGCGACCTATGACAAAGCAACGCCCGAGGACGGCTTTCAAGACTGGCTCGTGTATAAATCGGGCGCCTATCTCAACCCCGGCTCTATGTATGGCAGCGGTGGTGCGGGTCATATGCGCTTGAACATTGCGTCGTCGCGGCTGGTTCTAAAAGAGGTGTTCGACTCCATCTCGATGGCAGTCAATAAAGTCTAATTAGCGGGATTCGTTTTATAGCGCTTTCTTTGGAGGGTGATATGGCTACAACTAGGCGAGAATTTGTTAAACGCATCGGGCTTGGCGCAGCGACAGGGCTCGCGCTAAGCCACTCCCTTTCACGGCAGGACGCTCAAGCGCAAACTCTCGCCGACGCCGAGAGGGGTGTATTCGACAACGGTATCATGCAGCTCAATCAAAATGAGAGCGCTCGCGGACCAGGCCCTAAAACACTCGAGGCAATACAGGCGCACGCGACCAAGCGCGTTGGCCGCGGCTACGCACCTGACCATGTAAATGAACTCCGCGATTCCATCGCATCGAGGTTTGGTCTCGAATCCGACAATGTCTTGCTGGGTACAGGCTCGACACCTATTCTCGAAGGGTCTGTTCACGCGTTCTGCTCTGCTCGAAAGTCTTTAGTTACCGCCGTGCCCAGTTATTCGACGAGCGAACAAACTGCGCGGCGCGTGGGCGTTAAGGTTCATGCTGTTCCGCTCGATGCTGGTCTCTATGTAGATCTACCCGCGCTTGCAAAGCTTGCACCCGGCGCTGGGTTGGTTTACGTCTGCAACCCCAACAATCCGTCTGGCACAGTGCACGGCCCCGAGGTTATCGACGCGTTCGTGCGAGAAGTCCTGCGCGAATCGCCAGACACGATTGTTCACATAGACGAAGCGTACATTGACTACACCGACCCCGGCGCGATGGAGACCGCGCTGCCGCTGGTTAAAGAGTTCAAAAATGTCTTTATCACCCGCTCGTTCTCTAAGGCCCATGGCCTAGCCGGCATGCGTATCGGCTTCGCCTTAGGGCATGCCGATACACTCGCCAAGATCAACTCGGCTTGGGGCATGGGCGATGTCAATATGCTTGGCGCGCTAGCGGCGCTCACGGCGCTTAACGACGACGACCATATCGAGTGGGAACGCCAACAAAATTACGCGATAAAAACCTTCGTGATGCAGGCGTTTAAGGACCTGGGCTATGAGGTGCCTTATACCCAAACCAATCACCTGTTCGTGAATCTTGGCATGCCTGCCAGCAAGTTCCGTGAGGCGTGTCTTGAGCAGAACATTCTGGTTGGCCGCGATTTCCCGCCGCTTGAGAATACGCATTGCCGCGTTTCATTGGGCAGCCGCGAAGAGATGGAGCAAGCGGTAGCTGTATTTCGACGGATCCTGGCTTAACGAAGCGGAGATTGCGCTGACGCTTGTTGTCTTTAGGGCATTAAACCCAGCGCCTCAACGCTGCCTTTCGACTTATCCCTTGCTCTTTCTCGATCATTCGATTATTTTCGAAATCGAAAATTATAAGACGAGGAGCAAAAAATGCCTGCATCATCGCCGACCGACCCATCATTCTATCCACTCGGTAAACCACCAACACTTCCCAGCGGAGTCACCGTGCCTCTCTCGCCAGGCTATCGCGCTGGCGATCTGCTCTACACTTCAGGTCAACTTGCGTTTAACGCAAATGGCTCACTGGACCCCACTGCGGACACAAGAGAACAAACCCTGCAGTGTTTAGCTAACGCCTGCGCAGTACTCGCCGAAGCTGGCGTCGATCGTAATCAGATCTTCAAAGCGAGCGTTTGGTTAACGGCTAATGCGGATTTCGGTGGATTCAATGCAGGTTGGGCTGAATTCTTTGGCGATCATTATCCAGCCCGATCAACGGTTAGAAGCGAACTAATGTTGCCGGGCGCACTCGTTGAAATCGAAGTTATTGCTTATATAGGAAATTCAAAATGAATCCCCTTAATTACGTCAACTACAGTAGTACCCCAGTCGATTCGTCGCGGAGCTTATACAAGCCCATCGGGTTTATTCTTTGTCTTCTGATGTCCCCTGCTTTTAGTGCGGAAAATTACGACGTGGCTATTGTTGGCGGCAGAGTAATGGATCCTGCGAGGGATTTCGATGAGATTGCGAACGTTGGCATAACCGGTGATCGGATCACAGTGATAACCCAAGAGGCAATTACCGGAGACAAGACCATCGACGCGTCCGGCCATGTCATCGCACCGGGTTTCATAGATACACACTTTCATGGCACTCAACCTTTGCACTACCGATTAGCCTTGAGAATGGGTGTCACTACCGCAATGGATCTTGAATTTGGCGCCTTGGGCACACGCATCGACGACTGGTATTCGGATCGCGACGGTACCAGCCTGATAAATTATGGAACGAGCGTAAGTCATGAACTCGCAAGGGCGAGCGTGCTCGACGGCGTCGACGCGATTGATACGTCAGAAGCGTCGTTAACCCGTGTACATCCTAACTGGGCCGGACTTGTCCCAACAGCCGACGAGTCAGAAAAGATTCTCGCTATTATCGATGAAGGCCTCAACGCCGGCGGTATTGGCGTAGGCTCAACTCTTGGCTATATGCCTGGCGCGTCCGCAAACGAACTCTTCGAAGTTCAGGCATTGAGCGCAAGTTATGGACGCCAAATAGGAGTGCATCTTCGTCATACTCCTGGCACCGAGACAGACGAAATCAATGGCGCACAAGAAGTGCTCGCGAATGCCGCAGCACTCAATGCACCCGCTATTATTAATCACTTTAACAACCCTGGTTGGCAGCGTGTTTATGAATTGATCACACGTATGCAAACGCAGGGACATAATGTCTGGGGCGAGATTTACCCCTATGCGGCCGGTGCTACGACAATCAATGCCGTATTTTTTGACCCAAGTAATTGGCGCGATCGCCTTGGTCGTCGTTACGAAGAAACGATGTTTGATCCAAGCACCAATGAGTTCCTTACGGAGCGACAGTATTTAAGCCTTAGAGAAAGCGATCCTACACGCGTAGTCGTCGTTTTTAAAAGTCCCGAAGAGGAGATTGTTCAGTGGCTCGGCTTAGATGGAATATCTATTGCAAGTGATGGGTTGCCCGACCTAGTTCCACGTCCGCTCGACTCCGATCTGACACAATTGCCAAACGCGCATCCTCGAACTGCGGGTACCTATGCTAAAGCGCTTCGTCTCGCCCGCGAAAATCAATTGTCTCTTATGGCTATATTAAAGCAAGCGAGCACAACGTCCGCGATCCATCTTGCAGCAATGGGCCTCGATGCAATGCAAGATCGCGGCAAAGTCCAAGAGAACGCAATCGCTGATCTCGTTGTGTTTAACCCCGAAACAGTCACCGATAATTCTACTTACCGCAAAGGCACCCTCCCCTCGACTGGGTTTAAGGCAGTGCTGGTCAGTGGGACTGTTGTCCTTGAGGAAGACAAGGTTCTTCTTCAAACAACGGCTGGCAAGCCGATCCGCTTCGCTCCTGTTGGACAATAGCAGGAGCTGGTCTCGACTATGGGCGTAGATACAGTCGATATTGCGAGCCGCGTAAAAGCACTAAGAAAAAAGAACGGCTGGCGGCTGCATGACTTATCGGAAAAAACGGGTATTTCGGTAGCAACACTGTCGAAGCTCGAGAACGGCAAAACAAAACTTAATTTCACAACCGTTAATAAACTCGCCCAGGGGATCGGTGTTGCTGTAACTGACTTAACGTCGCCAGGCCTTGCGCACACGAAAGACACAACAATGACGTTAGGCGGAGGCGGCGTAGTTTTCGAGACAAGAGACGTCGATTACGAGGTTCTCTGCGCCGATTACACAGGCGGCAATCAGGGGTATGCAAAGCTTTCGGTTAAAGCCCGAACACTTGATCCTAATTTGCCGTGGCATCGACACCCAGGAAAAGAATTTATTTATGTTCTAAAGGGCATACTTGTTTTGCATACCGAAGACCGAGAGCAGATTACCTTAAAGAGTGGCGACAGTCTTCTATTCGATTCGTCGATCGGTCATCACTATATCAGTGCGGGTCGAGGCGAAACCCAATTACTTTTGTCGCTTTCACTACAAGGCTATAGCAACGTTACAGAGACACTTCGAGAAAATTGAAGATAGGTTGAAACTACTATGAGTGAAACGGTGATCGTAATCGGCGGCGGTATGGCAGGTGTGTCTGCCGCGGCCGAATTAAGCGACTCTTTCAAGGTGATATTGCTTGAAAGAGAATCCTTTCACGGCGTCCATTCGACCGGTCGTTCGGCCGCGTCCTATATCCCTTCTTACGGTTACGATGACCCTTCGTTACGTCTTCTTACCTCGCTGTCCAAACCTGCCTTTGACAGTCAGCTCGAAGGACTTAGCGAGTTCCCATTATTAAAAGCGCGCGGATTACTCACCCTTTCCCCGCTCGGTAACGACAACTATGCCGAAGAATTACAGCAATTGCGGGGTTACTTTCCCTCGATAGTTGCTGTCGAGAGTCTCCAGCGGGAGTTCCCTTCAATTCCCGTTAAGCCTGAGTTTGCGACGCGCGGATGGCTTGAGCCCGGTGTTACGGATATAGACGTAGATGCCCTCCTTCAGGCCTATCTTCGAAAGCTAAAGAGAGGCGGTGGAGTTGTCTTTACTGGCATCGCGATTGAAAGAATAGAACACAAAAACGGTAGCTGGGCTGTGACCTGCGGCACCGCCATATTTCACGCCGATAAGTTGGTCAATTGCGCGGGCGCATGGGCCGACAACGTGGCCCAGATGGCAGGCGCTAGCAGCGGTCATCTCACACCAAAGCGCCGTACCGCGATTAATTTTAATGTTGAAGCCGAGACCAAAGATTGGCCTTTGATTATTGCAACAGATGAAAGCTTTTATCTAAAGCCCGATGCAGGAAAACTGCTTGCGTCGCCCGTTGATGCAACTCCTTCAATTCCTTGTGACTCGGTGCCCGAAGAGATCGATATTGCCACTGCCGCCTATAACGTCGAGCAAGCGCTCGCTCTCAGCATAAAAAGAATAGAACACAGCTGGGCTGGGTTACGCACATTTGCAAAGGATGGGAGTCCGGTAATAGGTGAGGATCCCTTAGCACCGAACTTTTATTGGCTAGCGGGCCAGGGCGGGCATGGGATACAGATCGCGCCGGCGGCGGCTCAACTGCTTGCCTCGCTTGTTGCCGACAAGCCATTACCTGATGCGTTTAAACAGGAAAATTTTAATCCTCAGTGGGTTTCTCCTGCCAGACTCCTTTCTTAGTAGGTTATTCAATGCTCTCACGCACCAAGCAACTTTACTTAGTTACCCCTGCTGTTTATGCAGCTGTCATTATGGGCGGTGGCTATGGAACTGGGCGGGAGGTTGTCGAGTATTTTAGTCGATTTGGCGCAGGACCCGGCTTACTCGCTATCGCCTCGTCTGCTCTTGCCTTCTTTTTTATCCTCTTCTCGAGTTTCGAAGTCGTGAGAAGAACAAACCAGCACGATTACCGCTCATTCTTCAAAGTGATTCTCGGGCGTTTCTGGTGGCTTTATGAGGTTCTCTATCCGCTACTTTTCGTCTTAGTCATCGGAGTTATAAGCGCCTCAGTCGTTGAGATATCGCAGGACAGATTATCTCTGCCCCCTGCCGTGAGCCTAACGTTTTTGATGGTAGCGGTTTTGGTAATGACGCTGATCGGTAAGCGTTTTATCGAAGGATTTTTAACCGCTTGGACTGGGTTTATGTATTGTGTCTTTGCGGTCTTTCTTTGGGTGATGTGGCCAGATAATCTCGATCTTAGTTTACAGTCGAGCGTCAGCAGTTCGGTAATAGACTGGCTAGGCTCAGGGCTACTCTATGCTGGCTATAACGCGGCTATATTTCCGGTCTTACTCTATGCCGTTCGCGGCCTTCAGACAGTGCAGCAAAGCGCTAAGGTGGCGGCGCTCACCTCGGCAGCTATTTGTCTGCCTGCCGTGCTTTTTCATCTAAGCTACCAACGCGACACTGGCGATGTATTGCTTGCGAGTTTGCCAAATTATTACATGGTGACCAACTATGGCGGCGATGCCTTGGTTCTTTTTTTTAGCGTGGCGCTCGTAGGAACCCTCATCGAAACTGCATTAGGCTTAGTGCAAGGCATAATTGAGCGGCTAGAGCATGCGAAGGACCAAGCACTCTCACCTCAGATGAAAAGCATCATTGTGTTTGTTCTACTCTCGAGTGGCGCGCTTGCGGGCAAAATAGGCGTTGTTTCACTTATTGCCAAAGGCTATGGCGCCTTATCTATCGGTTTGATTATGGTGTATGTGGTCCCGGTGACATTTTGGGTAATTAAAGCGACTTTTTTAAGGCTGGGTCTAAGCCTTAGTCTAAGAGAGAGGGAACCCTAGGTTAAGTTTAGGGGGTTGATATTCATTTTCAGCTATACTCTGCGCTTAGTTAAAAATAGAAATATCCCCCAGAAAATGACACAGGCGTACCGGTGACAATTGAGAAAAACAAAACAAAGAGACTCGCCCAACGCGCGGTTTTTGATGTTGTGGTACTCGGTGGTGGTGCGGCAGGGCTTTTTGCTGCGTTTACCGCAGCCCAGCGCGGCCGTAAGGTTCTCGTGCTCGAGCGTGCAAATAAGATCGGTAAAAAAATCTTGATGTCTGGCGGCGGCCGCTGCAATTTCACTAATCTCTATATCGAGGCGCAGAACTTTCTGTCTGCCAACCAACACTTTTGCAAGTCGGCGCTGAGTCAGTACACGCAGTGGGACTTTATCGACCTGATGCAGCGGCACGGGCTCGAATACGAAGAGCGCAAACACGGGCAATTGTTTTGCCTGCATTCGGCTAAGGATTTGCTTGCGATACTAGAAGAGGAATGTGCTCTTACCGGCGTGACTATTCGGACTCGGTGCGATGTGAGCGGTGTCGATAGCTTACTAGAGAGCAGCGAGGGCAGTATGGAAGCGGCCTCTTCAGTGGTCTCTTCAGCTGCCTCTTCAACTGCCTCTTTAAACCACTCTGACCAAAATCACGCGCGGTATACCGTTCGCTGTGTCGAAGACGATAGGCCAACGAGTTATCGCTGCGAGTCGGTGATCGTCGCAACCGGCGCGCTTTCGGTTCCTACGCTTGGTGGCAGCGATCGTGGCTATCATCTCGCGCAGGAGTATGGGTTGCCGTTGATAGACCGCAGCGCCGGCCTCGTTCCATTCATGTTTAGTGATGCCACGTTAGCTCTGTGCAGCACGCTATCTGGCTGTTCGGTTAGTGTCGAGGCTCGGTGCGGGTCAGTGAGTTTTAACGAAGACATGCTGTTTACCCACCGCGGGCTTAGTGGCCCTGCGATTCTGCAGATTTCAAACTATTGGCAACCGGGCGCTGCGCTCGTCATCGATCTGCTGCCTGCGCTTGATGCCGAGACGTGTCTTATCGAGCAGAAGCGCGACAATTCGAAACAGAAAATTCGCAGTGTGCTTTCACAGCATTTGCCTAAGGCTTTGGTTACCGAACTCGAAAAACTCTGGTGGCCAGAGATCGCGGAACGCCCGCTTGCAGAGTGCAACGACTCGGTGCTGCGCAGCCTCGGACAGCGCTTACATGCGTGGCAATTGAAACCGTCGGCGACCGAAGGCTATCGAACGGCCGAGGTCACACTCGGCGGCGTCGCAACATCGGCTATTAGCTCGAAGACAATGGAGGCAATTGATCATCCCGGACTGTATTTTATTGGCGAGGTGGTTGATGTCACCGGCCACTTGGGCGGATTCAATTTTCAGTGGGCGTGGAGTTCGGGCTTTGTTGCTGGGGTTAATGCTTAGGAGGGCATAAGAGCATCATCACGACATCAGTTTACGGGCGAATCTTTCTAACTTCCTGATATAAATGAACTCTATCTAAAAAGCAGTGCATGATGCCGAAACTGATTTCGGTATCATGCTCGCAAGCTTAGACCTGCTTGAAACTACCCCTCCCGCATTTTCTCAACAATCGCCGAGGTCGAGCAGTTGTCGAGAAAGTCTAATGACTTTACCTCGCCGCCGTACGACAGCACATACTCGCCGCCCACGACTTGGTCTATTGAATAGTCGCCGCCTTTGACGAGGATGTCTGGGTTGAGGAGATGCAGCAGATTTTCGGGCGTGTCTTCGGGGAAGCTCACGACCCAGTCTACGGCTTCGAGTCCGGCGAGGACTGCAAGGCGTCGTTCGACCGGATTGATCGGTCGACCGGCGCCTTTGAGGCGATGCACCGACGCGTCATCGTTTATTGCAACGATGAGCCGATCGCCTAATTTTTTCGCCTCGGCTAAATAGCCTACGTGGCCGGCGTGAATGATGTCGAAGCAACCGTTGGTAAACACTATGCGCTCGCCGTGGGCCTTGGCGTCTTCGACCGCAATGCGTAACTGCTCGGCGCTCATCGCGCCGCGGCCCGATGCCTGCAACTGATGCAGCGCGCGGCGCAGCTCTGGGCCACTAATGGCTGCCGTGCCGAGCTTACCTACGGCGAGGCTTGCGGCGAGATTCGCGAGCGCGGTCGCCTCGGCAAAGCCTTCGCCTGCGGCAAGACTCGCCGCCAATACCGAGATCACTGTGTCGCCAGCGCCGGTTACATCGAAGACTTCTTGTGCACGCGCCGGCAGGTGAAGTTCGGGGGAGTCTGGACGCAGCAGAGTCATGCCGTTCTCGCCGCGGGTAATGAGGATCGCCTCGAGATCGAGGTCGAGCATGAGTGCAAGGCCCTTCTCAACCAGCTCCTGCTCGTTAGCACACGCCCCGACGACCGTCTCGAACTCGAGCAGATTAGGGGTAATCAGCGTCGCGCCTCGGTACTTTTCGAAGTCGCTGCCTTTGGGGTCCACAATCACCGGCTTGCCTTTTGCCCGCGCGGCTCTGATGAGACTCGGTACATCCTGCAGCGCACCCTTCGCATAGTCCGAAACGATAACCACCTGCGCGTTGTCGAGCACCGACTCGAAGCGAGTGGCGAGGTCGGCGACGTCGGCAGCATCGAACTGCTGCTCGAAATCCATACGCAGCAGCTGCTGATGCTGGCTAATCACGCGAAGTTTGGTAATCGTGGGCTTGTCGGCCGACTCTAAAAACTCGCAGCGCACGCCCGCCGCGGCGAGACGCGAGCTTAAGTCTTTTGCTGTGGCATCGGCGCCAACGACCCCGATCAGCGTTGCAGCGCCGCCTAGGGCCGCAATATTTAATGCCACGTTGCCCGCGCCGCCCGGGCGATCTTCTTGGTTATTGACACGTACGACCGGCACCGGTGCTTCGGGTGAGATGCGCGTGGCCGAGCCATGGTAATAGCGGTCGAGCATCACGTCGCCGACGACTAAAACGCGTGCGGCTTGAAAAGGGGGCATCGATTGCGGCATGGCTGCCATCTCCAGAGTGTCTATTTGTCTAGCTAGGGTTATCTCGCTAGGGTTGTCTTGCTAAGTTGCCTTGCTAAGGTCATCTCGCGAGGGTTGTCTAGCTAAGTTGTCTTGCTAGAGCCATCTCGCTAGGGTCATCTCGCAAGGGTTGTCTCGTCAGGACGGCATTGCCGCGCACTGGGAAATTTTTTCAGAGTCTAGCATAGCCGCAATAGGTGGTCGCGCCTCTGCGCTCTGCTACAATCGCCTATGGTTTAGGACCTGGAGCGCAGGAATTGAGGCACAGGCCCTCGGACACAGAACTTCGAGCACGAGACTTGGGGCACAGGCCCCGGGACACAGAACTTGGAGTACAGGACCTGGGGCGCGTTGGAGTCCGGCAGCTCTTTTGCTCAGTGATACTACGTCGCCACATTACAATCCAAGGACACGCACAAACATGCTCGATCACCCCGCACTTAACTGGCTTCGCCAGCATCCGCGCTTTTTCGCGCTGATCGGGTCTCTGTTGATCGCAGGGTATGTGTTGTCACTCGGCGAGCGGCCTAACGACGACGCCTACACCTATGTCCGCGTCGCCGACATTCTATTGCACGACGGCCTTGCCGCTGCCTATGCCTATTACCCATGGGCGACCTACTCTGTTTTATTCGCGCATTTTATTCTCATCGACCTCGATCTGTTTACCGCAGGCCGCGCGCTCAATGCGCTTCTCTATGCACTGCTGGCGGTGAGTTTTGTGTCGCTCGCAGGCGAACTCGTTCGCAATGCAGAATCTCAGCGCCGCAGCGCGATATTGTTTCTCGCCGCGCTCACCGTGCTGCTTTATCCACAGCTTAACGAATACCGCTCGATGCTTATTCGCGACGTTGGCTATTGGGCGTTTATGCTATTAGGGCTTCAGCAGCTCATTGTTGCCGTGCGACTGCCGGCGCGTTCATCACAGTTTTGGGGCAGGCTGTTTACGTTCTTTGCTGCGCTGCTCTTCGCGTTTGCGTTTCGGGCAGAAGCACTCGGTTATCTTATTCTGACACCGCTACTGTTTTGCTTTTTACGCGACAACATCGGCAATCGGCGCGTAGGCGATGCCCTGCGGGTAAGCCTCGCCCTCGCAGCTCTCGGCATTCTCGCGTTAGTAGGCAGTCTCGCAGCCGGCATCGAGTTGTTCGCCTTATTAAGCAAATTCTTCGCCACTTATCTGCCGTTTTTCGAAGCGACTTTTTCGCCGGACGAAGCACAGCGGACCGAGCTTAGCAGCGTACTTTTCGGCACGCATGCCGAGGCCTATTCGAGTGACTACCTTCCTGTTTTTCTAGTCACCGGCCTGCTCAGCATTCTTATCGTGAGTTTAACCTCGGCTGTCGGTTTACCGTATCTCGTTGTTATCGGAATTGCTTTGATTAAAGTGTGGCTTGGGGCAAAGCAACGAGCCGCGACCAGCTTAGTGGACAGGCTCGGCGTTGAAAAAGACGCGTTGATTATACTCGCAGGATTCGCGCTGATTAATCTCGGTATTCTTATTGGCTTCGTGCTTATCACGCGTTTCGTTTCGGCTCGCTACGGCATGCTCTTGAGCCTGCTTGTGGCTCTGCTTATTCCTCTTTTGCTTCACCGTGCGCTCGATGCATCACGCGGCCGCCGTGTTCGCGTGGCAGTCGTGCTGCTCTTCACCTATTGTCTAATCGATTCGTTTTTTAGCTTTGGCGAGCGCAAAACTTTTCTGCAAGATTCTATTGATTGGGTGCAAAGTAACGAGATCAGCGCGCCCTTCTTAACCAATAATCACACGCTTGCGTACGCGAGCGAGCGCGTCGAGTTCTATGACAAAACGCCGCGGTATTTGTCGCGGCAAACTCTGCTAGAGGCGAGCGCGGATACCCTGATAGTGATCGAGCTTAACGAGCAGATGCGCGAGACCATGCGGTCTTTTGTGGATAGCGGTGAAGGCGAGAACGTGATTGCGTTTCCAGCGGAGTCACCTCGCATTGGCATCTATCGCCGACTTTAGTGCGTAGAAAAGCGCGTAGAAAAATGCGTGGAAAAGGCATGGAAAGCGCCTACCAATCATCAACTTCTTCGCGCTTGCTCACCAATAAATCGCCAAGAATGAGGTAATTGAGGTCGGTGCCGTGAAAGGCATTAATCGCCTCTTCTGGCGTGCACACTAGCGCTTCACCGGGCCGGTTAAGCGCCGTATTTATGAGCAGGCGCTGGCCTGTTGCGTCGGCGAACTGGCTGAGCAAGTTATGAAAGTCGGCGTTGTTATCATCGCGCACTACTTGCAAACGCGCGGTGCCGTCTACGTGCACAACGTCGGGATAGACTTCGCGAAACTTCGCGGTTGTTTTCACGCTTAGGGCCATCGCCTCGTCGTGGGAGTTTAGCTTGCCGCGATCGATGTAATCATCGGCTGCGCTCTCGAGAAGGCTCGCCGAAAACGGACGCCAGCTTTCCCGAAATTTAACCAGCTTGTTAATGCGCTGCGCGATGCCGGGCTGTGAAGGGTCGGCGAGAATGCTGCGATTACCTAGTGCGCGTGCGCCAAACTCCATGCGTCCGCGGAACCAGCCGATCACCTCCCCTGCTTTGAGAAGCTCGACCGCTTTTGCATGCGGGTCGTCGAGTATTTCCCAAACCGGTTTTTCACGATGCCCTTTGCAGGCTTCTACGCATTGATTGCGCGTAAATTTTGGCCCTAAGAAAAAGTGTTTAGCCGGCTTTAAGGGTTCGGTCTGTTTAGAGGCGGCAAACGCCGCGGCGCCGATTGCAGTGCCTGCGTCGCCGCTTGCGGGGTTGATGAGCAGCTCCTTAACGCCGTCGATCTCGCCGAGCTTTTGATTAAGCCTAATATTTAGCGAGCTTGTGCCGGCTACAGCGAGACGACCGGTTTCGTGAATCATGTCGCCTAAATAGCTTTTCACTATTTTTACCGCGAGGTTTTCGTACAGTGCTTGAATAGCGGCCGCGTAATGCACGTAGGGATCGTCGACTAAGTTACCTACGCGGCGCGGGCCGAGCATGTCTACCAACTGCCGGCTGAAATAATGTCCCTTCGACTGCGCCTTATAACGACGGATCCCCACTGTGCCTACTAAGTGATTATTGATCTTGAGGCGACGTCCATTGAATTTAGCCAGCGAGGAAAGATCGTATTTTTCTGGATCGCCAAACGGAGCGATACCCATCACTTTAAATTCGCCATCGAGTGCCTCAAATCCAAGGTAATCGGTCAGCGCGGCGTACATACCTGCGAGCGAATCAGGATTATAAAATTCCTTCACGCGGACAATTTTTCCTGCCTCGGCATAGCCTAAGAATATCGCCGAATATTCGCCTTTCGCGTCGCTGCAAAATATTGGGGTACGACCTTCTTGGGGATTAATCAGTGTCGCGCTTGCCGCGTGTGCAAGCTGATGCTGAACAGGCACGACCTGCGACGTTGCCGCCGGAATATGCAGTTTGTCGAGCAAACTCGACAGGTCGCGGCGATAACGGCGATAGCGGCGATTGCCATTGAGCACACTGTCGATCGCGCGGTCGGGTGCATACCAATGCCGATAGGCATAGTGCCAGCGCGCTTTGGTGAACAGGCTTATTGGCGCAAAAGGAATCGCGACCTGAGTGACATCTTGCCCGCGCACACCGCCCATATGCAAACAGGCGCGAGCAGCGAGATAAGGCGCTTCGTCGCGCGCGTGTTTGCGCCGAACGAAGCGCTCCTCTTCGCAGGCCGCAACAAGCTCACCGTCGACATACAGCGCGGCAGCTGGGTCGTGGCCAATAGCGCCGGCGAGGCCTAGGATGATGTTGGGCATGGAACGTGCTCGTTTAAGGGGTCAATCTGAACCTTTAGCCTGTTCGACCTAATAAATTCTTTTAACATCCCGATAGAAGTTTTCGTTAGAACCAAGTGCGATCAATTCTAAAACAATTGAATTATCATGGCGGCTATAACCTAATAGCGTGAGCTGCTTTACCATTTTAAATTTATATACGCGCATGAAGGAAAGGTCGCTCTTCTTCTGTTCGCCTAGCGTAGGCGATTCCATCAAAGCTCTAACTGCCTTATCTAGATCGGCCTTCTGATTCTTATGAAGCTTTTTAACGGTCTTTTTAAAGTTCTCTGTTTGTAAAACAGTCTTTATTTTAGCCAAAATTATATGGCTCCATTTTCCCAGCTTCTTTTTGGGCTTTAGAGATAACAGCCTGTTTGACAAATTCATACGGCAAATCAGGATTATCTTCCATCATTTCACCTATTTTTGCCCAGTGTTCTATTTGTTTTGGCGTTGTTCTGTTTAGCGCTTTACCAATTATTGATGCTTTCTCGACGAGCTCTTGGTCTAGCCTAACGCTTGTTGTTGCCATGTTTATCTCCGATGTTATTGCCATCAGAACTGTAGCGTAGCGCATCAGATGATGCAACACGCTACAGTGCTGTCTGCAAGAAAGGGGGTCTGATCCCGTAAACGACCCCTTAAACGAAGAAGTTGAATTTTTCTGGGTTGTAAAAGGGGAATACGGCGGTGGTGGAGGCGTTTGCGAGCCCTAGGTAGTCGCGCAGGGCATCGTGTACGTGGCTCGTTAGGATTTTGGTGCCGAAGGTTGAGGGTTTTAAGGTCGATAGCTAGGGCATTCTGTAATTCGTCGGTACCGTCGACCAGGCGATTCGTGTAGCGGGCGCCCTTTTCCATAATGATGTAGCTACCGATTGGCCAGTGGTCTTTACCATCGCCGGAGTTGTAGTACGGCGTTCGCGAGAAGTCGCTGCCGACAATGACTAAAAGCTCATCGATCGCTGCAGCGGCCAGTTCATCGAACGACATACCATCGTCTAATAGGACAATAACGAATCTTACAAACGCAGGGTCTTTAATCGAGTCTGGCCCTACTAGCGCACCCAAAGCGATTACAGCCTGACCACCTATCTGCTCCCTGTCGACGTCGAACCCAATAGACTTGTCTCGAATACGAGCCTTTCAACATCGACCACTGTGGCAAACCTTTTCAGGCTTTTCCATTTTCAGAGCTTGGTGTGGCCGCTGAGAGTCATACCATATCACCCGCTAGGCGCTAGCCTGCGCCTCTTCAAATTACTTGAAGTTGCGCAGCCAAATAAATTCTTTAATCCAAACCGACCAGGTCGACGTCGAAGGTTCGCTCGAGCACTCTCCCAATATCCCTTGGATGCCTCCGTGGGAAAGTTCTCTAAATTCTAATAACCATCTAAGAACTACCCATTTTGTACTGGCATTACTCCGACAAGGCCAAGGGTTTGATAAACAGCTTCATTATTATCGGGATCTGTACCTATAAATATGCGGATTGATTCAACGTTAGTCAGGTTGGCGTCAGAAAGATAAAATTTCTGTTTAGCATAGTCTGTACTATTAGCTGACCATCCTCCCGCTTCATTGGGGCTAACGGTCAACATTTTTTCCATATTGCCGGCATAGCTATCAAAGACAGTATAAGTTCCTGTCCCTTCATCAAACTCTACATTCAACCCATAGCCACCGCCATCGTCCCACATACCTATGATATTTATATCTGCTGCGTCAGTGCCCAAACCGCCATCAATGGTTTTAGTGCCTCCCCCCTGCAGATTAATTACGTCATCGTAATCCGTGCCTACGACGACATCGTCGCCATCTCCCATCCTAAATGAGTAACCAACACCCGAATTTTCACCACTTCGGTCAACTTGGTCACTTGCATTAGTGCCTTGGTAACTACCTCGAACACCGAGAGAATAAGGATCTGAAAAATTATCATCGTCTGCGAGTGTGTACTCGACGGGGTTAATGAAAACCTGAGCGGGAGTGAACGCGCTGCCGTCTGCCAACACGCCGACCACTGAGACCATATCGATGTCTTTTATGAAGTCCACTTCAACACTGATATCCCCCTCTTCCGACACGCTCTGATCCTTCAGCATTAAGCCATCAAGATCGCCAAGAAGCATATCGCCAATACCGAGCAACACGGCTTTCTCTGCCACCTGACTGAGCAATGAAGGGAGCACGCTCATATCTTCTAACTCGCCACTCATCAAGTTAACAATTGAGTCGATCTGCAGTGCATCACTGGTCGCTAAATCCTTCAGAGCAACATCCGCATTACCCGCAGACTGAGCGACAATCGCATCGACCCCAATCAATACATAATTACCTTGATCCCACTCCTCACGCGACGTTACATCTTCGTAAATCACATACCGATCGTGGGCACTGAAAAAATCGCCATCACTACCCAAGTAAGAAGGATTGGTGCGTCCATCAACTAAATTAGAGCCATCGAAATGGACACGCATAGAGTCCATGCCTCCTGCGCCGTATAACTTATCATTACCTCCCGCACCGTAAATTCTCGTGTAAATAGCGTCTACGTTGATCCCATCTGCAGCCAAGCCTTGTTCCACCGCTATCGCAGCAAGGTCTAGCGTCTCTGACTCTCCAGTCCCTTTCACCTGAAGATTCCACCCCCCCCAACTTGCAGGCGGTAAATCGAGCGAATAGGTGTCAGTCTGTATGGTTGTCCATGATTCAGCCTGCGATAAGTCAAGAGTTCGATAGACGGCTTCATTATTGTTTTCTGGATCTGTGCCTATAAATATGCGGATTGATTCAACGTTAGTCAGGTTAGCGTCAGAAAGATAAAATTTCTGTTTAGCATAGTCTGTACTAATAGCTGACCATCCTCCCGCTTCATTGGGGCTAACGGTCAACATTTTTTCCATATT